>Ga0079224_100006585_pt1 | contig 15434 bp, 9 predicted proteins | sample Stecom2015_FD_80414 | JGI IMG/M metagenome (GOLD analysis project Ga0079224, IMG submission 80414) | Agricultural soil microbial communities from Utah to study Nitrogen management - Steer compost 2015 | ecosystem: Environmental > Terrestrial > Soil > Agricultural land | place: USA: Utah...
ACTGAGCGGACCTGAGAGTATTCCCATCGTGAACAAGTTGTTTGGCAGTAAGGATCTTTCAGGGGAGGCAGGTCATACGCTCCACTTTGGAACATTGTACAAGTCCAACGATGAAATCCTGGATGAAGTCGTCGTCAGTCTGTACCGACACCCCCGTTCTTATACCGGTGAGGACATCGTAGAGATCAGTTGTCACGGCTCAGGATATATTATCCAACAAATCCTGGAAACCTGTATTAGCTCAGGTGCCCGTATGGCCAACCCCGGTGAATTCACCTTGCGGGCTTTTTTACATGGTAAAATGGATCTCAGTCAGGCCGAAGCTGTGGCCGACCTGATTGCTTCGGAATCCAAAGGGGCTCACGACCTGGCGATGCGCCAAATGCGTGGAAAGTTTTCAGATGAAATCAAAAGATTGCGGGAGGAACTGATCCATTTTGCCAGTTTGATCGAACTGGAGCTGGATTTTTCGGAGGAAGACGTGGAATTCGCCAACCGCGATGAACTCAAGCAGCTGATCAGGCAAATTTTGTCCTATATCCGTTCCCTGAAGGACTCCTTTCAACTCGGCAACGTCATCAAGACCGGAGTCCCTACGGCGATAATAGGTCGGCCCAATGCCGGTAAATCGACTTTGCTCAATACCATTCTGAAGCAAGACCGCGCTATCGTCAGCGATATCGCAGGAACCACCAGGGATACTATCGAATCCTTCATCAACATCAACGGCATCCGATTTCGCCTTATCGATACAGCCGGTATTCGCGAATCCGAAGATGTAATTGAACGGATCGGAGTGGAGCGATCCCTGAAAGAGATGCAGGATTCAAGTCTGATATTATATATCTTCGATGCATCTGCCACCACCCCTGAAGATCTTATCAAGGAACTTTCATCCTACCCTTTAGCGGATAAAAATCTGATCGTCATCGCGAACAAAATGGATCTCAACCCTTACCTGCAACCCCAGGAATTTTACCACAGTGATCTAATCCGGGAAGACAATTTCATCACACTGTCCGCAATCCATGAAATGAATATCCCCTATCTCAAAGAGAAAATGGTAGCCAAAGTCCTGGCAGGCGGCCCACACCAGGATGATCCTATCATCAGCAACAGCAGGCATTTTGAAGCCTTGACGCAGGCGCAGTCTGCACTCGACCAGGCACTTTCCAACATGGAGCAAGGAGTAACCGGGGATTTCATCGCTATGGATATCCGTCACGCCCTGCATGCCCTGGGACTGATCACCGGAGAAGTAACCACAGACGATTTGCTCGACCGGATATTCCGGGATTTTTGTATCGGAAAGTAATCACCTATTTTCCAAATAACTATATGCCTGGATGTACTCTGACGATATTGGAATGCTATATAAAACGCTAACCATACCATTAATCAACCGAACCTATACCCCCAAAAGATTGATCTTGACCGTATTGTAATGAAAAGTGGAGTACTATCCTTTTTTTGGAATTAAAAAATCTTTCTATACCACATCATCCAGTATATTTCCTGATTAAAAAAAGATAAATAGGGTTCCTATTTGATACCGCTACCCTACTACACAGACTTACTCTTCCAGCTTCCTCTGCGGAACAGCCAAAGCGTAAATAAACCAACCGCAGTCTCACTAAAAAATACCGCCCAGAACACCCCCGAATGGGCCCAATTCAACCGGATCGATAACCAGTAAGCCAATGGGATCTGAATAAGCCAGAAAAATATAAGATTGATTTTCGTCGGCGTGGTCGTATCTCCTGCCCCATTGAATGCCGATACCGACACCATCCACCAACCATATACAAAATAGGAAAAGGAAATTATCCGCAACCACTCACCACCTATGGAGATGACTTCTGGATCCTCACTAAACAATCCGACCAGCGTCTCATTGAAAAAGAAAAACAGGATAGAAACCAAAATGAGATAGCCCATGTTGTACACACATACACGCCACACTGAGGATTCTGCGCGATCAGGTCGGGAACCACCAAGATTCTGGCCTACAAGCGTGGCGGCAGCACTGGCCATACCATGCGCCGGCATCATCGTAAACATCATTACCCGCAAGGTAATCGTTGCCCCCGCCACTGCCTCGCTCCCTACATCGGCCAGGATCCGCATGATAAAAATCCATGAAGTCATCGCGATGATCATTTGTCCAATCCCGCCCAGAGCGGTTTTTAATATCTTCATCATCGATAAAATGTTCAGCCGCACATGTTCTCCCAAAATCCGGATATGTTTTCCTCCTTTTATCAGGAACCAGACCTGAACTATCACGCCAATACCCCGCCCAATCGTCGAAGCAATAGCGGCTCCCTCAATACCCATTTCAGGAATAGTCCCCCATCCAAAAATAAAAACAGGATCAAGAACAATATTGATCAGGTTGGATATCACCAAGATTCGCATAGCTATGGCAGCATCACCCGCTCCACGGAAAATGGCATTGATCACAAACAGCAACATGATCACCACATTGCTTCCCAACATCCATCTAGTATATTTATACCCTTCTTCCAATGCCCATTCATCGGCACCCATCAAAGACAGCAACTCACGGGAGTAAAAAATGCCGGCAATGGCAAACGGAACCGAAGCCAGGACCGCCAACCAAATCGATTGGACAGCGGACAAACCGGCTTCGCCGGGGTTCTTTTCTCCAACACGTCGTGCTACAATGGCCGTCACAGCCATCGACAAGCCAATACCAATAGAATACAACAGATATAGATAGGTCTCAGTGAGCCCTACCGTGGCCACCGCGGAAGGACCCAATTTGCCCACAAAATAGATATCCACTACCGCAAAAGTGGATTCCATGACCAGCTCCAAAATCATCGGAACCGCCAAAAGTATAATGGCTCTGCGAAGTTCTATGGTTGTAAAGTCTTCTTCAGTGCCCCGAATGGCCTTTCTGAGATCCCGCCATAGTATCGACCAACCTGAAGCAGGTGGACGGGTAGTCTTATTCCGTAACATCATAGCTGGTAATAGAAGGTTGGTTTTTAAAACAACAGAACAATAACGACCTCGATCTCCAATCGCTGCTTTTTTAATTAATTTTTTTTATCCTACGCCTATACCCAAAGCGGATCGAGGATCTATTATATTTACAGTCCATAATACTTTTGCACCCTTATATCCAGGCCGATTTTATTTAACCGGTTTCTTCCGAGCGGAAAAATCGCCGCTTATTTCATTGGAAATACCTGCCGTCCGTACGGAGGTCTGACAATCCATCCGAAAAAGGTGTTTTTCGTTTCCTCCCCATATAGGTCGGACAAACCAAAACGTACAGGGTGTATTTCAAAGGAATGCGGTTCTCAGATTAATTAAATCGCCATCAGCAACTTAGAAAAATCCGATCTATGTTGAGCCTGATAAGATTGTTGGTTATCTTTGATGTCCATTGAATTGACTGGTAAATTTCCTATGATCGTCATCGAGAAAAAAATTTTAGCTCATCTTTCCCAAGATCACATCCTCCGAAACCTGATCGAAAAAGTAACCTTGAAGGATCGGCCAAGACAACCTTCGGTGTACGAGGCATTACTACGTTCCATCGTTTTTCAGCAATTGTCGGGTGCCTCTGCTTCCGCCATACATCAAAGGTTTATCAGCTTGTTTTCCGGAGCCTTTCCCGATCCAGTCCAATTACTCAGATTCACCGATGAAGAATTGCGAAGTGCAGGCCTTTCCAGACAAAAAATCGAATATCTGAGGAATACGGCCCGTTTTTTTCTGGGAAACCAACTACTCCATGTGAATTGGGAACGATTGGCGGATGAAGAAATGATCCATGAGCTTACAAAGATCAAGGGTGTCGGCAGGTGGACCGTTGAAATGATTCTGATGTTTACCCTGGAAAGATCCGATGTCCTGCCTCTGGATGACCTGGTTATACGACAGGGTATGGTCGAGCTTTACCAGGTCGGTGACCTAAAAGGCAAAGTACTGACGCGGAAACTTACCGAAATTGCCGAGCCCTGGAGGCCTTTTCGGACTGTCGCCTGCAGATATATATGGCAATATAAGGACACCGTGATTTAATCACTGATCCCTCCTTTGAATGTGGTTTTTTTCCTGTCAGCCACCCCGGTTTCATAGGCCGCCTTTTTCACCGCGCGAGCTACTAGTCGTACGACTTTTTTATTAAAAACGCTGGGGATGATATATTCTGTGCTCAAATCCTCTTCCTCGATACAATTAGCAATTGCATGAGCTGCTGCAATTTTCATGGCATCATTGATCTCTCTGGCTCTGCAATCCAAAACCCCTCTGAATATCCCCGGAAATGCCAACACATTATTGATTTGATTGGGATAATCGCTCCGACCCGTAGCCATAATGTAAGCCAAATCAAGGATTTCCTCCGGCTGAATCTCGGGAACGGGATTGGCCAGTGCAAACACCATAGGCTTCGGAGCCATCACCACTACATCTTCCCGCGTTATGATGCCAGGTCCGCTGACACCAATCAACAAATCTGCATTCTTCATCGCATCACGAAGCACTCCCGATTCCCGATTGGGATTGGTATTTTCAGCGAGCCATCTTTTGATTCCATTGGAATTATCTCCACGATCATGATTGATGATCCCTTTGCTGTCGCAGACCAGAATTTCCTGAGCTCCTGCCTCCTTCATAATCTTCACAATAGCCACTCCTGCAGCCCCTGCACCCACAACAACGGTTCGAATATCCTCCAGTTTTTTATCCACCACCTTCAAAGCATTGATCGTAGCCGCGAGAGTTACCACAGCTGTGCCATGTTGATCATCGTGAAAAACCGGAATGTCAAGTTCTTTTTTCAACCTCTCTTCTATCTCAAAGCACCTCGGCGAAGAAATATCCTCGAGATTTACCGCACCAAAACCCGGCGACATCCGCTTGACCGCAGAAATAATCTCCTCCACATTCTGCGTATCGAGACAAATGGGATATGCGTCGATCTCACCAAATTCCTTGAACAACATGGCCTTCCCTTCCATCACGGGCATGGCCGCTTCAGGACCAATATTTCCCAGACCCAGTACCGCGGAACCATCACTGATAACCGCAACCGAATTTTGTTTAATAGTCAGCGTGTATGCTTTCTTTTTGTCGGCAGCGATGGCTTCGCATACCCTGGCCACACCAGGTGTATACGCCATCGACAGGGCATCTCTTGTCTCCAGGGGAACCTTATTCTCGATCCGGATTTTCCCACCCAGATGAAGCAAAAACACACGATCCGACACATTCCTCACTTCGATTCCCTCAATGACTTTCACAGCAGCCACAATATCCCGGGCATGGTTCTGATCCCGGGCACTCACGGTAACATCCCGAACCTTATATCCACCTTCCACCTTCACCACATCCACGGCTCCGGGATCTCCCCTCTCTTTGCCAATCGCATCCAATACCCTGGCCAGCATGCCAGGTTTGTTCTCAATGTACAATCTCATAGTAAAACTATATCCGGCGCTCGGTTGAATCTCCATCATATTTTCTAATTTTAAAGATCAATGAAAAAATATAGCCAATACTGCCTGCATTTCAAGTCAATTTACCTATAAAGATACAATTTTCTTTCATTTTTCACCACCATACGATCATCAGTGAAGGGTACGAAACCACCCCGTCATTTTTCATATCCTCTCCATACATCTCCTCAGCGCGTCCTTCCAATTCGATATTTCCCATTCAAACGTTTTTTCGAAATGGGAAACATCGAGAACAGAATATATCGGTCGCTGCGCAGGTGTGGGATAGGAAGAGGTAGGAATGGGATGGACTATCGTTTTTCGATTACGAAGTATTTCACAAGCAAAATCATACCAGGTAGTCGGTCCTTTATTGGCAAAATGAAAAGTACCTGAAGGAAAATTCTTACCAAACCGACCTAAAGCATCATCGATCGCCTCTGCCAGATCCCGGGCATAAGTAGGCGACCCGGTTTGGTCATTCACCACGGAAATTTCAGTCCTGTTCTCCGACAGAAGGAGCATCGTTTTGACAAAATTGTGTCCAAACTCGGAAAACAACCACGACGTCCTTATGATGCAGGATGTAGCTCCACTGTCCCGAAAAGCTTCCTCCCCTTCCCATTTGGTCTGGCCGTAAAAATTGATAGGTTGAATGGGATGGGATTCACCAATGGGCTTAGATGCAGGGGCAAAAATATAATCCGTAGAGAAATGGATAATGGGTATATTATTCCGGAAAGCGTATTGCCCCAGCTTTTTTGGCCCCTCCACATTGATCCTGTATGCCTGTTCCCGATCCGTTTCGGCCTTGTCCACCAGGGTATAGGCTGCACAATTTATCACTAAATCAATGCCATGGTCTTCCAGAATCCCAAAAGTGAACGGATCCGTAATATCAACCGTGTTTTTATTATAAAAATGATAGTCCACAGAGGAGTGTCTCGATATCGCCCTAAAACACTGCCCCAATTGCCCTTCAGCACCCAGTACCGCTATATTCATTTAATATATGGATTGATGGTCTTTGAATAAAGGGTGGTTACGATCTTTATCCGATAAGATCACTTTGTCCTGAGAAATCCGCCAATCGATCCCCAGTTCCGGATCGTTCCACAATATACCGGCTTCCAGGGCTGGTGCATAGTACGCATCACATTTGTACTGGATAATGGCTGTATCCGATAACACCGAAAAACCATGGGCAAAACCACGAGGGACCCATAATTGTCGGACATTCTGATCGCTCAATTCTACTGCAAATGTTTTTCCGTATGTGGGAGAACCTGGTCGGATATCCACCACTACATCAAGGATAGAGCCCAGGATGGTACGGACCAGTTTACCCTGGGCTCCATCCCCCACCTGGTAGTGCAATCCCCGAACCACGCCGTAGGATGATTTGGATTGATTTTCCTGTACAAAGGAGTGGGGTAAACCATGCTTTGAAAAAATATCTGCCCGGTAGCTTTCAAAAAAATACCCGCGCTCATCTTCATACTTTTTTGGAGTGATGATATATAAACCTTCCAAAGAAGTTGATTCTATCTTCATTATTTTTGTTTAAATACAACGGCAATTGGAACACCTGTAAAATCGAAATTTTTTCTCAGTTGATTTTCCAGAAATAGTCGATATGGTTGCTTTATACCGTTCGGATGATTACAGAAAAAGGCAAACACAGGGTACGACAAAGGCAATTGGGTGATGTATTTGATTTTGATGAAATTTCCACGATAGGTAGGCGGTGGGGTACGCTCGATAATCGGCAACAGAAGATTATTGAGTTCTGAAGTTTTAAATCTCTGCTTCCTCCGCTCATATACCTCCGTACCCACATCCAGTACCTGCATGATCCGGACTTTTTCAGTCGCACTCGCAAAAACGATAGGTACATCGTCGAATGGCTTCAACCTTTCTTTGATTTCCTTTTCAAAATCCCGGGCAGTATTGGTTTCTTTCTCCACAAGATCCCACTTATTAACCACGATAAAAACACCTTTTTTTCGCTCGAGAACAATCCGGAATAACTTCATATCCTGGGCTTCCACCCCCAGGGTTGCATCGATCATTAGTGCGCAAACATCCGCCTCATCAATGGCCCGGATCGCACGCAGTACACTGTAAAATTCAAGGTCCTCATGTACCTTGGATTTTTTTCGTATTCCGGCGGTATCCACGAGATACATTTCTTTTCCGTACTTATTGTAATACGTGTGAATCGAATCACGGGTAGTCCCGGCTATATCGGTAACGATATTTCTTTCTTCACCCAGCAAGGCATTGATCATACTGGATTTACCCACATTGGGTTGCCCTATAATAGCGAGCCGTGGAATTTCTTTCTGGGCTTCCACTGCCTTCTCGGGCAGCATCTCCACCACTTCATCCAATACCTCACCGCTGCCACTCCCGGTTATGGATGACATAAAGTATGTCCGTTCAAATCCAAGACTCCAGAATTCATTGGCTTCCAGTTGGCGGGAATAATTATCCACTTTATTGACAACCAGTACGACGGGTTTGGATATCGTTCTCAGCATATCGGCCACATCACTATCCAAATCCGTGATCCCCGTGGTTACATCCACCATAAAAATGATTACATCGGCTTCTTCAATCGCAATTTGGACCTGATTGCGAATCTCAGATTCGAACACATCGTCAGAATTTTTCACAAAACCACCTGTATCCACCACTGAAAAATTCCGACCATTCCAAAATCCTTCCCCATAGATACGATCCCGGGTCACCCCACTTACATCATCAATTATGGCTTTCTTCTCCCCCACTATCCTGTTAAACAATGTTGACTTACCCACATTGGGCCGGCCTACGATGGCCACTAAACTGCTCATAGTTTCCTTTTAGTTTAATATCCGAATTTACGCAACAGATCTTCGTTGTTCCTCCATTTTTCACGGACCTTTACATGTAATTTCAAAAATACCTTTTTGCCGAGATATTCTTCGAGTTGTTCTCTGGACCGTATCCCCAATTCCTTGATTGCAGATCCCTGCTTTCCAATCAGGATATACTTTTGACTATTTCTACTGACATAAATCATCGCATCTATGTGTATTATATCCTCCTCATCTTTATATCCCTCGATATCCACTTGCGCGTTGTACGGAATCTCTTGGCGATACAACAGAAAAATCTGTTCCCGGATAATTTCGCTTACGAAGAAACGGATATTCCGGTCAGAAATCTGATCCTCAGGAAAATAAGGGGGTCCCTCGGGCAATGCCAGTACAATGGTGTTCAGGAGATCGTCCACCCCCACCCCTTTCTCAGCGACGGTGCGATGGATTTTATCAAAAACTATCCGGTCTTTCCACACCTGGGTGAGGGCTTCAATATGGGCCTCATTCGCAAGATCTACTTTGTTTATCACCAACACCTTATAAACCTTTGATTCAATTATCCGTTGAATCAAATCATCCGCCAGGGACCGGGTATCCGAAGGACTGATCATGACCAGCAATACATCTGCATCCTCAAAAGATTCATCAATATAACTATTCATCTTTCGATGCATGTGATAGCTTATCTCCTCCACATAGCCAGGTACATCCGACAGGACAATCTGATAATGGGGCTCTGACAGAATACCCAAAATACGATGCCGTGTCGTCTGCGGTTTATGAGTGACTATACTGAGCTTCTCGCCCAGCAATTGATTCATCAGGGTGGATTTACCTACATTGGGTAATCCGATAATATTTACGAACCCCGATTTGTGTGTAGGATTACTCAGTTTCAATAAATTTTCGGTGGTTGACCAACGCCTCGAAGGTCTTGTACAAATGTTCAGGAGACTGTTTTCGCCACTCATAATTCATGAGATGGGGCATGAGATGAACATAGCGCTGTAAATGACCATTGATCATCTCATCATATACGTGCTGATGCAGATTCAAAAAGACGATCCACCCACCCTGATCCATGGTGTTTTCATACCATTCTTCATAATAATCCTCGTCCCCAAAATGGAAGTTGAGTACATTCTCCCCGATCAACACGAACTTGGAGATACCATGAAACATCATGACATCCAGAACCTTCCTCTTCAGGAACATGATGTCGTTGTGCAAACAATCGTTCCATTCCCCAATGAGTTCAATGATACTAAAACCTTCTTCGTAATCGGCATATAAAACTTTGAGATAGAGGGTGTCGGATCCAAAATCATCCCACTGCGGATGGATGTAGTAATTGTAAATCTTATTGGTATAATAGAAGTGGTCATATTCTCGTCCAAAGAATGGAGACAACCTGTCCTCCTCCACAACGTAGTGATTTCTCCAGTTATAATATGGTTCAATGTCATGCATTGATGTAGACCTTTATTTTTATTCAATTATATGAGTAGTAGCACGGTAAATATAACCTTTTTATTCCAATCCAGAGCATCTCTTGGATCACAATGCTTCTTTTCAACCGAACGACAAAATGGACGTTGGTATTTTCTTCTCAGGCCATCTACCTTCCCCCCAAAGTCCCAAAAAAGGAATACACTAAACACCTCATCCCGTCCGGATGCAAAATTAATCATTCCCCGGCTTTTCAACGAAATAACTGATTTTTACACTCATTTCTTGCCAAACGAATCATTGATATAGTGTAACTCCATGAGGACAGGGCAGAGAAAGTTCAAAGACATCTCAATCCCGATCTAAACTTAAAATCGGAATATGAAATATTTTAAATAATCAAAAAGTGATACAAACGTTAGTTCTCCGAAGGCATCCTGTTATCTTTACTGCGCTTTTGGCCAAAAAGTAGTTTATATGATCCGTTTCTACCTGATTCTTGGATTACTGCTGTACTACATATCCCTGCTTGCTCAACCTTGCACAAGGGCTGTAAACATCGACATACCGGACAACGGGAATTTTTACACATCGCGTATTGAAGTGAGTACTGAAAATTCAGGAAATCGGATCCTTTGTGGAGTAAGACTTTCATTCTCGCACCAATTCGTCAACGAACTTCGTTTTGTACTTCAAAGTCCCAGCGGCAAACGACTTGTGTTAATCGCTGGAAAATCGGGGTCTTCCCGGACTGCAGGTAGCAGCTTCGACATTTTGTTTGTACGAGGGGACGATACCGCCCACCCTGACGATTTTAAAAAACCGGTCTGGCAGGACAACAAATGGGAACAAAACACCCACTACGTTGGAACATACTACCCTGATGGCGAAGCCGGACTGGAGCACTTCGACGGTGAAAGACTTACCGGCACATGGAATCTAATCTTTGCTGATCAGGTAAGTGGTGGAAATGGACACTTGGAAAGTTTCCAGCTGATTTTCTGTGATAATCCCGACTATTGTACACCCTGTTCGGTACCCCGGGATTTTATATCGGCTCAGAATTTTGGATCCTATTGCGGAGGAGATCCTACCCTGGAAAATCTGCAACCCCGTTTTATATCCGAAAACCTTACCGCCGGATATGAAGCCACCTTTTTGGTGGTCAACCAACGCAATCAAATCGTGGCAAGGGGAACCAATCCCGATTTTTCAAATCTTCCTAAAGGAATGTATGACATCTTCGGACTTCAATACCGCGCTGTACACAGGGATCTTGTTGAAAGCACCTCCAATATCAATACACTCAATGATTTATTTTACGGGATACAATCCACACTTTGCGGTGCCATTTCCAACAATTCGGCAAAAATCACTATCCTCTCCAATCCAAACTATCAGAATGAGACTATCGAAGTATACGGTCGGGATTACTACGTGATCGATGGTGAGATCATAACCTCTGACCAAACAATTTCCAAATCCTTTACAGATCAGAATGGCTGCGACAGCCTGGTCAATATCTCTGTGGTATTTAAAAATTATACCCCGACGTTTTCACAGGATTTTCAGTACAATTGTGATCATACCACCATCCGGCTTTCAGTATCAACCGAACAGAACTTTGAAATCCGAAGATGGTTTACCAGGGATGGAAGAATCAGCAATCAATCCAGAATTAACTCGTCCGAAATCCTGGTCAATAGTCCAGGTACTTATTTTGTGGTATTTCAAATCCAGGATTACCTCGACACGGTTTCCTACCAATTGGTGGTGGACCCGGCTTCGCCAGTGTTGGCACTATCCAATGAATACGCATTGTGCGGCTCCACCTCTTTGACCCTACAAATTGGGACCAATTTCACCCAGGCTACCGTTTCACCCTCCACTTCTGCCTCGATCAATGGAAACATCCTCACCATATCCCAGCCCAACCTATACACCGTAACCGTGTCCAATGCAACTTGTGAAATCACAAAAAATATCCTGGTAAAACCACCTGAAGCGGCTGAGACAGTTGAAATTGAAAACGCAACCATATTATGTCCCGGTGTACCAGTCAGACTCATGCCCATGATCGAATCAGATTACGAAAATTATGCATGGTTCAGGGATGGGGAACAGGTGGCTTCTTCCCGATTTATATCCACCGATACACCAGGTCTGTATACATTTAGAGCTTTTGATAATGGCCAATGTGGTACTTCGGGGACAGCTCTGGTGGAAGATCTATCCTCAGAAATCGATCTACGGATCGAGGGACCTACCCTCATCAATTGTGCTAACCAAAGTCTGGACAACAAACTGACCGCTTCATTCCACGGAGATTTTTCCATACTTTGGACACTACCCGATGGGACACAAAGTAACAATCCAAGCGTATCCATAACGGGACCCGGATTGTATACGGTCGAAATTTCAGATGGATTGGGTTGCAGGATAAGCGAATCGGTGACCGTTAGTACAGATATGACCCAGGTGGAAATTGACGTGCCCGAAGAAGTCATTATTCCATGTGAAGAATCAGGCATTCTCATCAAAGCGGACCTAGCGGACAACCTGGATGACATTGACATCGTATGGCAAGGTGCAACCGCTACCAGCTCCCGTGCAGATTGGGCATTTGCTACCAGAGCAGGCATTGTTTCCATCACTGCCCGTCACGTCATCAGTCAATGCATCGAGCAAAAAATGATAACCGTCAGGGAAGAAGATGGGAAACCAGAACTGAACATCGATACAGACCCGCTACCCATTACCTGTGACGATCCAGTACGAAAGATTGCGCTTGGATTGGATGATTGTATGGGCTGTGAGTACAATATTTTTCCTGAGGACATCGCAATTATTGGAGATAGTCTGATCGTTGATGGTCCTGGAAATGTCTCCATTGAATTAATCAAGGGTGAATGTAAGCGTGAATACAACCTACAATTCCCGGACCAACAAAAGCCGAGAGAATTGATCATTGACAAACGAAATATCGGTTGTAGCGAAACCAGTGGTAGAATTGAAATCATCAATCATATGTATTTCAGCTCGATCGAATTTGAAGACCCGTCCGGGTCCATTATTCCCTATAATATAGGTACTTTTCATAATATTATTTCGCCCATCACTTATAAAGTGCGATACACCGATATGATGAATGGTTGTACCGGAACGGAAACCATCGAGATCACCATAGCGGATGGGGTACCCACTGTTACATATGAGGAGGAGACATTTCTGGATTGCACGACGGGCAAAGCTACTCTCCGCCTGGAAGGCACTGGCATCGACCGGGTAGTGTGGGAAAATCCCAGAAATGAAGAAATACCAGGCTCCGGAAATCAAATCGAAGTAAACGAGGCTGGCACCTACAAATTCATCGTCTTCAATAGGGTGAACTGCTATAGAGAAGGGAGCATTGAAGTGAAAGATGATCGTTCCACCCCTTCTGTCCAACTTCAGGATGAGTATGTCGTCCCCTGCTCCAGTGAGGACGGTTTAGTGCAGATTAGCTACGATGCAACCCCACTCCGGTCCGCTGCTTGGTACAGCGCTGCAGGATTAATTTCCAACGATTTTCATCCGAATCTGGGACCAGGTTCCTACCAGGTGGTTCTGGAAGGAAAGAATGGGTGCAAGGCCACCGATGAAACGATAGTGGTCCCGGAACAGGCAGGAACAGGTCCCGATATCATCGCACCGCCCATCACCTGTAACAGAGCATTTTCCCTGGTTCATCTGGAATCCTATGTGGATGTGGCTCAGGTTCAATGGATCGATGAAAATGGCCAGTCCAGTGAACTAGACACCTTCGAGGTGTACAATCCTGGCAATATCAGTCTGGTCATCAGACAACAGAATGGTTGCCTGATTTCCAGGTCTCTGACTGTGGAAGAAGATAAATTCACGGTTCCGTTCCAGATAAACAAACCCATTATCAATTGTCACAACCTAGCCCCTAAAATGCGTGTCCAGGTACCGGATTCTATCGTCCGGGACATCCGATATCAATGGTATCTGGAGGACATTCCGGTCGGAGTGGAATCGGAATATGCCATCGAATATCCCGGAAATTATCGTGTAGAGGTCAGTTTTGATAACGGCTGTGTGGATTCTGCGCGTCACACAGTGGAACTGGATACTGTACCAGTGGTTTGGGAATTAAAAACCGACACCCTCACCTGTGCCCGGTCCAAGATTCAGTTGAGCAGCGATATCAGGGTCAACCATATAGAAACTGTTAACTGGGAAGGTCCAGGAGGTTTTACTTCCAAAGCCCTACGACCCAATTTCCAAAATCCTGGTATCTATACTGTAACCTATGCCGGTGTCAATGGCTGTACAGCCAAAGCGGAAATGGAAATATTTGATGACCAGCACGCTCCCACAGTGGATTCCGTGGGATTTCTTTCATTGGGATGCTATGGAAAAGCTGTGGACCTAACTTACTTCACACAGGATTCCGTAACCACACAATACTGGCAGTTACCGAGCGGACAAATCCTCGATGAATCACTGGTGCAAATCGAAGCGAAAGGACATAATTTGCACTATCTGGAAGGTGATAACGGTTGCTCGAAAATAGACACTTTTTTCATTGACAAAACAGTGAACCCCGCATTTGACCTCGAGGTCGAAGCCGCAGGTTGTGATGATCAGATAGGGAAGGCCAGAATTCTTCCCCTGCTCGATACCTTTGAGACCATATGGCTGGAACCGGGATCGATGAGAGAACTGGGCAGAGGTCACGAATCACCACAACTGGACGTTGGTTCTTATCTGGTCACGGTAATCAATCCTTATAACCAATGTGATACCACTTCGGTAGTTGATATTGTCGATATTTCCCGCGAGATGCGATTGGAGCTGTCTGTCGATGATTCCATACGGTGCGAAAGATCTCAAGCTAATCTACTTGCCCGGGTCTATCCTCCGTCCGACCACTATGTATATGAATGGCGTTATGGGACAACCGGCCCTCCCATTTCGACAGATACTATTGCGGAAGGAATCACACAATTGGGACTCTACAGATTTACGGCCAGAGATACGATCAACCAGTGTGTGGTAGACAGCACGTATAGAAACGTAAGGGCACCGTCCCGACTTCGAAATTTCAGACTGTTTCTCACAGAACCTGCTTGTGATATAAACCGGACGGGTTTTGCAATCATGGACACGGTGTTTGGCGCTTCAAATATGAATCTGATGACATACAGTGTCAACGGATCACCATTTCGTGACCAGGACACCTTCCCATTTCTCTATGCCAATGAAATGTATCATATCATCGCTAAGGACCCGTATGGGTGTACCATTGACACCACCTTATTCCCGCAGTTACGGGGGATTATGGACCGGGTCTCCCCCATTGCCGATACGACGATCCACAGTGGAGATAGCATCAATTTTAATCATCCATCCTTCAAAATCGACTACATTTCAGCAGATGCTCCATTCACAGAATCTTATACCTGGATTCTCAATCCCGACACTTTGCACTGTGATGCAGACTGCGCAGAACCCATACAACATCAATTCTTTGAATCCCGCTTTATTACCGCAGTCATGACCAACGAATATGGATGCCAGATAACGGATACATTCAACATATACGTCCGTCAGGGCGACGTCCTCAACGTGCCCAATG
>Ga0079224_100006586_pt1 | contig 15433 bp, 12 predicted proteins | sample Stecom2015_FD_80414 | JGI IMG/M metagenome (GOLD analysis project Ga0079224, IMG submission 80414) | Agricultural soil microbial communities from Utah to study Nitrogen management - Steer compost 2015 | ecosystem: Environmental > Terrestrial > Soil > Agricultural land | place: USA: Utah...
AAAAAAAGCCGTGAAATATTTCGTTCACGGCTTTTGAAAATTGGAAGAACTATGGTGAATTATTTCAACAATGTCATCTTCATAGATTTGCTGAAGTTGCCGTATTTTAAAGTATAAATATACTGACCGCTTGCAACAGCAGAACCGGCGTTATTGGTTCCATCCCAGGTAACTTCGTAACTGCCTTTTTTAAGTTCTTCATTAAATAATGTTTTAACTTCGTTACCCAGAACATCATAAACCGTTAAAGAGATTTTTTTATCAACAGGAAGAGTAAATCTGATTGATGTTGTTGGGTTAAACGGATTCGGGAAATTCTGCTCGAGGGCATAATCATCAGGTGTTACTAAATTAATACCAAGATCCCTTAAACCTGTTGCTGCATCTGATTCAAGAATTCTAAGGTTTATCTGATTTGGATTAAGAGTTTTTACAACTGAATCTTCTACAAAAGCAGTTCCATCCCAGTGCTGGTAAATAGTTCTAACGCTGTCATAAACACTCTGGAACGAAGCTATAACCTCAAGTTTACCGTTGCCGTTTATATCGCTGCCGGCATAAATTTTAGAAACGAAAGGTGATTCAGCATAAAGCGTATCAATCACTCCTGCAGAATCACGGATTGTTGTTGCTTCAAAAATCTGTGTATCACCAGGCCATAAGATCTCACGTGTATAATTTGCAGCATCAAGCACGCTTCCACTGCCATTGTATTCAATTCCAACAATTGTATAAGGATAGGAACCACCAAGAAGAATTTCTTCCCTGCCATTTCCATTTAAATCAGCAGCGCCAATTCCCCAGAATGAACCGCTGGTTCTTCCGGCTAACTCGCTCCATAGATCAGTACCGAGGAATGCCCAATCATCAGGATCCCAACCGTACAGACCTTCGGTAAGTTCGCCTGGTTCAATAATAACCGGATCATAGTCTATATCATTACCTCCAATATATGCAATTGCTGCAATTTCATCATTACCATCACCATCAACATCAACAGGTTGAATTCCCATATAAGCAACCGCATCTGCGCCTAATTCTCTTAAAAATTCAATATACTCATCTGTAGCGCCGGTATCTGGATAAGCATAAGAATCAGGCCCGGTAGGATTAATAGACCAGAATCCAAAGAAATTCCAATAATGATTTACAATTTCAACACCTTCATCGCCATCGAGTTCAGCAGGAACTGAATGCCAGATAGAGCCTAATCCAACTTTAGGAACAGTAGCAGGATCACCGCCTTCAAGCTGCCATGCACCAAATCCAGGAATATCTCCAGTAATACCGAGTATGTATGTTCTGTTATCACGGTTAGCCATAATTAATTCATCTGATCCATCGCCATCAAAATCATAAACGGTGGCAACCTCTCTGTTTGTTCTGAAATTTCCAACACCCTGAGAAGCAAAAGCATCTGCCGGCAAGTCAATTGCATGTACAAAAGAATTATCATTGCCATCCCATTCAAAAACTCGCACATAGAGATCAACAGAAGCACTTTCACTATTTGGATAAATGATTTCCTGTTTGCCATCACCGTCAAGATCACCTGTTTGTACCCAGCGGGGAGTTGAGTTGCCATTTATTTCATTTGTAGGAGATGACCAGACTAGTTCCAGAGTATTGCCATTTAATTCAAAAACATGCACATGGCCTTTGTTTGAGTAATCTGTAACCAGAATTTCAGGCTTACCATCCTGATCAAGGTCCTTTTCTGCAACCCACACAGAACGGGCACCTTGATCATCAAAGTAAGGTTTCAAACTATCATCCATTGCGGGAAGATTGGCAACATTAAATTCTGCCAATGGACTAACCTGTGCATAATTAGCCCCCATACAAAGCAATAAAATTACTATTGCATGTATAAGTTTCTTCATAACTAGCTCCTTTTTTTAGGGTTTACTGAAATATGAGACTAAAAAATTAGTTACTCACTTTTAAATATCAATTTACCTGTACAAGATACCGGTCAACTTCTCTGAATGCTGCTGAAGTGTTATGATTATCTCTTACATTTTCAAACATTTCTTTTGCCTGCTCGTTATTACCGGCTTGCATAAAATTAATGCCGGCTTTTAAGAGATATTCAGGATTTAATACATTTTCTTTAGAAACTTTTGAAGCCTTAAGATATAAATCCGCAGCCTTTTCATATTCACCTTTAGCTGCATAATAGCCTGCCTCACCTGCTAATGCAGATGCTTTAAACAGTTTATTACTTCCGCTGAAGTCTTCATAATATGTTAAAGCTTCCTCATGTTTACCAAGCATAACATAAGCATTTGCAAGATACACCTTGGCTATTTCACCATTTTCCGTACTGCCATACTCTTCAACAATTTTTTTCAATCCCAGCAGATTGCTGCCCGCTCTTCCTTCAATTGCTTCAAGGTATGAACCGTTATCATACAAAGACATTACTTTTGAAAGATGAGTATTAGCTTCCTGGTTCCTGGAATTTTTGTGCTGAATATAAAAAACAACTGCAATTATTAAAACAACAAGTGCTCCGCCGTACAGAAGAAGCTTTGATCTGTTTTCTTCAAAATAACCATATGCCTTGTAGTAGGAAGTTACAAGGGTATCCTCTTTAATTTCCTTCTTAGACAATTTTTTCTTTTTAGTTAACATCTAACTTATCCTTAATGTTTAATTTAATATCGGGCTAATTTTAGAATCTTATACTTTTAAGATCAAGCCAAAATTTAGAACAAAAATATCTTCCTTTGATCAAAATGCCAAAAGAGCTTTTAAAAATAAATCAAAAGATTCAAATTTTTAATGCTGAAAATAGTTCAGATATTATTTGTGCGCCCAGAAGGAATCGAACCCTCAGCCTTCAGAACCGGAATCTGACGCTCTATCCAATTGAGCTATGGGCGCGTGATTTTTTATCATTTAAAACGGAATAAATCCAATATATAAAAAGAACGGCATCAAAAATAGTGATTATTAAATTCCGATTCTAATATGATTTGAATAAATCCAGGCTTTGCTGTAATACAGTACTTCTATCCGGTACGCACCATTTTTATTTACTACAAATTCAGCCTCATTATTATTTAACGATTCAACAACTTCACCGTTACGGATGAGTCTGATTTCACAATCAATATAGGGAACAAGCACTTTTAGGCAAACCGGGTGCGCCCCTTTAATTGAATCTCCCATCTGATAAATCTTTCCATCAGATTCAGCATAAAACCTAAAACCTCTGGAATCGGAGTGATAATCATTTGCAACAAAACATCTGCCGGATGCAAGAGAATCATAAACTAATTCTTTAGCTTCATTAAAATTCGTATCTGGATTCAATTCCCTGTCTAATAATATATGTGTGCGTATAGATTTAAAAAGAACTTTGTATGGAAATATTTCAACTTCTAAAAATCCAAGTAAATTGTATTTATGTGCATGTGCATCAACTCCGCCAATTCCAACTACTTTTCTTTTCAAATTCAGTTCATCCCATTTTTTTAATGTTTCGGCTGGAGGAGCAGTAATCGTTTTTAAAGGATGCAAGAATGATTGATATTTGTTTTGTTCGGTAAGATTCTCCATCCACTCGCTCATATGATTCCAGATTTCAATTCCGGTAAAATCTTCAGTATCCCATTCCGTCCAGGAGTACGGCGGATGTTCCTTCATATGCGTTCTTTTTTCATGTGGATGTGCAAGAAATCCAATTCCTCCGGCTTCCTTCACCTTTCTAACATACTCTTTAGCAGACAGCCTGGTGGAAAATGTTTCATTAATGCCGAATGCGAGATAATGATTTTTATTTTCCCTATCATTTATTTCAACGCCAACCAGCAAAAGTGTATTGCCGTACCACTTTTCAAAATTTTCTTTTAAAGCTCTTAATGTATTATGATCGGTTAGAATAATAAAATCGAGCCCCACTTCTCCTGCATATTTTATAATATCAGTAACCTCACCTGAACCATCAGAATAAGTGGAATGCATGTGCAGTGCGCCAATGTATTCGAACATAATTAATATCTGTTATTCATTTCAGAGTGAAAGATAGAAAGAATTATTTAAAGATTACAAGATGGTAAAATTTCAAAACCTGCCTGCAACAAGCAGATTGCAAGATTATATTATTAATAGTGAGGGTCATCGGAACTTAGAGACAGTTTAAATAAATTCCGAAGGTTATCACTGCGTTTTGCGTTTAGATAACCTTCGGGTTTAAGTAATAAATTATAATAATTTAGAATGCATAGCTAGAAGAAATATAGGCAAAGGTAGGACCTCCACCGCCAATATTATTCAATCCCTGGCGCAGAACATCTGTATTAATTGTAGCATCAAAAGAAAAATCTCCAAAGCGTAAACCAATACCTACAGTTGCACCTAATGGTGAATAGATTGTATTTGAACGTTCATTTATTGTTGTAACAGCAGCAGGGGTTTCAAACGTTGCATTACCGGTAGCAGCAGTGTAGCCTAAACGGGCAACAAGCCAATCCAAAGCCATCCATTCAGCACCAAGATTCCATATTGGAAAAACTAATGCTGAAGTTGAAAACTCAGGAGATACATTTGGTACAGCAGAATTTGTAGAACTAGCAGAACTAAATGCAGGACCGCCAACAAGAAGAAAATCTCCGGTACTATATTCAATACCAAATCCCGCTCCAATTACTGTTGCAGATGGCAGATCAGTTGAAGTACCGCCGGCATCCCTTGTACCGGAAGCTGTTACGAACAGAGCAGTTGGAACAAATCTGATTTTCTGTGAAAGCGGCAGAAAGAATCTTGCTGCAACTCCAATAATAGTTTGAGATAATTCAGTTGAATTACCCTGCGGCGGTTCAAATGAAGCACTGGGCATCATAAAACTAACACCAGCATCAAGCATCATTCTTTTGGTAAAATTAACAAGCACACCAACATTAACACCAAATTGGCTTGCAGATGCAGTGGTAGTCTGCCCGCCTGCCGGAGTATTTTCACTTGATGTTGCTGCATAAGCCACGCCTGCACCTAAGGTCAGCATTCCCAATTTAAAAGCTGCAAGCAGTTCAAGATTATTATTTAGCGGAACCGCCTGTGGATTGATGTTGGTATTATTTAATTGATTAACAAGATTTCCGGGATCAAGAGTTCCGATAGAAAAACTATTAAAGTCATTTCGGGTAAGCAGAGCACCAACTACAACCTGATCAGTTATTGAAACATTTAGCCCAGCAAATTGTCCTGCACTGGAATTGCCGAAAGCTGGTCCGGAATTTGAGCCGAGATCTCCCCAGAGGAAATCATGATAAACAGAAGGCCAGGCGGGGTTCAGTTTAATTCCTTCGGTGTCTACAAGATAGGGATTATTGCCCATGCTAACCACGCGTGCATAACCGCCGGTTCGTTCCATACTTTGGGCATTAACAGCAATGAAAAGCACACAAACAAGAAGTACATGGTACCATCTTAACATAAAACCTCCAAATTATTTTTGAATCTATGTTACAGCACCGGATATTGTTAAGAACAGATTATGATTAAAATAATCTAACAGAATATAATATTATTTATATTGAAAAATAGTGTAGACAAGCAAAATGCGGGGAAAACCCCGCGGGGATAATTCACGCTTCCTGAACTTCATAGAGTGTTGTGTATTTGGTTGAATTTTCAGTAGTAAGATCGCTCAATTTATTTATAAGAATATTCAATCTTTCACTTTGGTTATCATCAAAATTTTCATAAGCATCTGATGATGCAAAGGAATAAATTTCTTCAAAGTTATTCGGTTTGCCTTTAACTTCATAAACTGAATAACTTTCCAGCCCATCAGCTTTTAACAGATTTTTTAATTCCTTAATTACACCTAAATATTCCTCCCTTTTTCCTGAAGCGATCTCATACTGTATTGTGAATATTACTTTTGACATTTGATCTCCGGATAATTATAAAAACTTGTTTAGTGAAAAGGTGCCGGTAAAAATCTGTTTAGCCGGCCCGGTTAATGATAATTCCTCTACAGATTCTTCTTTTATTTTGAAATTAACAATCAATTCATCTCCGCCGAAAGTTTTAATCTTTATTGGCGGCTGAATATGATAATTAATGAATGCTATAACTGCAGCTGCAACAGAACCGGTTCCGCATGCAAGAGTTTCATCTTCAACTCCGCGTTCATAAGTTCTAATTGCAATTTCATCTTTGCGCCGCTCAATAAAATTTACGTTTGTTCCTCCCGGCTTAAAATCATTTAAATATCTGATTGATCTCCCGAGATTAAAGACCGGGATTTCATTCAGTTCCCTAACCGTATTTAAATCTTTTATATCAATTACAACATGAGGTGAACCGGTATTAATAAATGATGCTTTAACCGGCACACCATCCGGCTGAATAGTGAAATTGAGTTTCAGATCAACGGGATTATTAAGATTAAATTTTACAACTTCACCGGCAATTACTTCAGCAGAATACCTGGCGCCGTTTGAATAAAAATCTGTTCTCTTATTTTTTATCCTGCCGGATAATTCTGCGGCATATACCGCGCATCTGGCACCATTGCCGCAAAGGCTTCCGGTTGAGCCATCAGCGTTAAAATAGTTCATGTTAAAATCCAGTTCATCTGAATCTTCAATAGTTATTAAACCATCAGCGCCAATGCCTGTTCTTCTGCTGCAAAGATTTTTAATAGCATTTTGTGAAAGAACAAATGATGGATTGGAATTCTTATCAATTATGATAAAATCATTCCCCGCACCGCTCATTTTACTAAAAGAAATATTTTCCATTTACCGAACTAATTTAGGTGAATAACTTTTTGTTTTCAATAAAAATATTAACTATTTGAAAGATAAATAAGGGATTGAGTGAACTTCTTTGTGCTCTGGCACTACAATTTAAAATGCTTTTTTCATGTACCGGAATAGAAATCCAAAAAAATGAAAATAAAGAACCGGAAAAAATTTTTGATTCACTAAACTTTCTCACAAAAGTGCTCTGGAGCAATTAATCAATAAAATTCTAATTGATTTTAAAATCAAATTTTTGGATTATGCAAACGGCTTAAATCCAAATAATTCCCACCACAAATTTGAGAGGTTAATGTGAAAAAAATTGCTACTTTTTTTTCTCTATATCTTTTTCTTTTTTCTTTTACGCTTTCAGCGCAAAATGATTGGAACTATGTTTGGAGTCTTCATCAAAAACCTTTTCAGGATCCGCAGACACCATCTGAAATGGGGATAGTAAAAGCCGGGTTTGATACTGATGAAGACGGATGGGGTGAGTTCCTTTGTGCATATACTGATCTTGATTCAAATTATCTTTTAATGTACGAAGCAACCGGAGATAATACTTATGAACTTGTTTGGTATTGGAAGTATCCTGTACCGGCTAATACATTTGCCGGCATTGCTGTTGGGGATATTGATCATAATGGTTTGGTAGAAATTATTACCACAATGCCTTCGCAAACAGCAAGTGATCCAAATCCAAAAAGACTTTGGGCTTTTGAATGGACAGGCGTGCAGGGAGAAAATAAATACGGCAATTATTCAGGCGATACTTTTGAGCCAACAAGCTCCTGGAATTTTGATTTGCCTGATAATATAGATTTCAGACCTTATAGTCTTATCATTGAAGATATTGATAATGATGGAAGAAATGAACTTATAGTAGGCGTTAGACAAACAGATCGAAACGGATCGCTTGAACGTGAAGTGGTAGTAGCTTCAGTTTCCGGTCAGCTTGCAGGATTCGGTGCGTGGGAAATTGAATATAACCTGCAGGGATTGACGGGTGGAAATTTGTACAGTGTAACTACCGGTGATCTTGATAATGACGGCAATAAAGAAATCTATGCTTTAATTTGGAATTTCTTTGGCTTATTTATAATTGAAGCAACTGGCCCTAATCAGTATGAATTAGTTAATTCATTGGAAGAAGTTTTTATTGAGACCGGAATTGATCACGGTGCTCTTGATGCAGTGCGTGTTGCAGATGTAAATGGTGATGGAGTAAACGAAATGTATATTGCTTCAACTGAGCCGCCGAACCAGTTATTTATTATTACCGGTATAGATGATGTAAGTGCAATTACTCCAGCAGACATAAATCCATTTATGCAGCTTCCAAAAAATGATGAAGGGAAACTCCGCACTTTGTGGGTTGCTGATCCGGACAAAGACGGAAATGCAGATTTAATGATTGGCGGTGAAACAAACGGGCAAATATTTGATGTTGAATATAAAGGCTCCGGTGATCCTGCAGATCCATCAAGCTGGGAGGTAAATATAGCGTTTGATATTTTTGAATACAGCGGCTTTGCGCCGGGTGCAAGTCCAACTATAGATCCAAGATTATTTTACGGCTCACCTGCTAATGATATGGATGGAGACGGACATGATGAATATGTGTTTGTTAATTACCGCTCCTCCTTTCCGGTTTGGGAAAATGATGGATATGTCTGGATGATTGAAATTGAAAACACAGCAACGGGAGTTGAAGATTACTTAAGTTCACCAACTGAATTTAAACTGTTTAATAATTATCCCAATCCATTTAATCCTTCAACTAATATCAGTTACAATTTACCAAACGCAGGTAATGTTACTTTAAAGATATTTGATGCGCTGGGAAGAGAAATAAAAACTTTGTTCAGCGTTTGGCAGGAAGCTGGTATGCACACTGTAAAATTTGATGCTGAGTCATTACCAAGCGGAATTTACTTTTTTCAGTTAAAAACTAATGGCTTTTCAGAAACCAAAAACATGATGCTGATGAAGTAATTCATTGCAAATATCATAAAATAAAAAGGAGCTTGAATGAGCTCCTTTTTTTTGCAATAGTGTTAAAAAATTTGAAAAAGAATTTTACATCAACTTGTTAAATTCAAAACGTAATAAATAAAATCATTTCTTATTTTCAGAACAATTCAGAATAATGAATTGGCTTTTTTGTGGAGGTGGCGGGAGTCGAACCCGCGTCCGAAGTTACGACACAAAGAACATCTACACATTTAGTTTGTTTTAGATTTTAGTTTAAAGCTGCATAACAAACAAAACTCACTTTAAACGATCCCATTAAAGTTTCATCTTTACTTCATGGGCAAAAGCAAAGACTATCATACCTAAACGTCACTCATCCTTAACACGGCATGAAAAGCTAAGGTGAATGGCTGCTTTTAAATTAAGCAGCTAAGGCGTAGTTATATTCGCCAGTTATTATTTGTTTCCAGATGTTTAACGTGTACTCCGGGAACACGATGTGCCGTTCTAAGCTTCTATAACCCCGTCGAAACCAAATTCACCCCCGTATAAAATCAGGGTCAGGGCTCCCATTTTACATCGGGTATTTTTGATTCAACGTTTTCAACACGTGAAAGAACAAAGAATAAATCGGATAATCTGTTAAGAAAAATTATAATGTTATTTCCAATATTTTCAGATTCTTTTAGCGCTGTTACTCTTCTTTCAGCTCTGCGGCAAATTGTTCTGCAGACATGCAGCAGCGCTGAAGATTTGGAACCGCCGGGCAAAATAAAATTTCTTAATTCTTCTAACCTGCTCTCAAATTTATCAATTTCTTTTTCAAGATTAATATAATAATCTTCAGTTACCCTGGGAATATTATGCTTCCTGTTTTTTTCAGTATCAGGCGAAGCCAGATCAGATCCAACGGTAAAGAGCTGATTTTGAATTTTCTGAAGAAGATTTTTTACTTCATAATTTTTTACTTCCGTTATTGCCAATCCTATAAACGAATTTAATTCATCTATTGTTCCATAAGCTTCAATTCTTTTTGAAGCTTTGGATACTCTTTCTCCGCCGAATAAACCCGTTTCTCCTTTATCACCTGATTTTGTGTAGATTTTCATTTTTTAAATGGAAGATTACTTACCTGTACTGATATCAATTGCTGGCTGCCGCTTTTTGCAAATAATGTTTTGCCTTCTTCAGCATAAAACTTTCTTACAAATGCAAGCCCAATATAATTTTTTAATCTTTCAGAATTTGTTATAGATGTTACTTTCCCGGCATCTTTACCTTCTTCATCTACAAGCAAAATTTCCTCAGTATCATCCGGTTTGCTGCTGAATTTTACTCCCATTAAATACCGCTGAACTTTTTCATAGGTTTCAAGTCTCGCTATTACTTCCTGGCCAATATAACATCCTTTTTTAAAATCTATGTATTCGGTAATTTTAACTTCATGCGGATTAACAGTATCATTCAATTCAAAAGGAACTCCCGGAATTCCCTGTTCAATTCTGTAAGTGTTGTATGCATCTTCACCAACAAGATTAAAATCAAACGGACCTTTATTTTCCTGCATAAACTTTACAATATTTTTTCCATTTTCAGGATCCGCAATAATTAAAAATTTTGTCTGTCCATTTAACATTTTCATCTTTGCAAGAAAGAAAAGTAAACCTTCAGCGTGCACAACTTTAAATGTATTTTCATTCAGGCTGTTAATCATACTACCACAAAGAAGCATAAGGAAAGAAACTGACTGCGGACCAATTACTTCTAAAACAACATATTTGCCGGTAACGTTTGCGGTTATAACATCGTCCGTTATAGTGTATTTTTCAATCCAGCTTTTTACCTTTAATTTATTTTCTGCACTGCAAATTAGTAATTGGTAATCTTCAAAATTAAAAAGAGATGCAACATCAATTACTCTTCCCTTTTCATTTGTAAAGATAGTACGGGTTAATTCTGCTTTGGGTAAATCTTTTGTGGAGTTTGTAGCAATTCTATGAAGAAAATCGAGAACATCTTTTCCTCTGAGTTCTAAAATCCCTTCATGAGAAATATCTCTTAAACCAACACCTTTATATAGAGAATTAAGTTCCTGATCTGTAGAATCAAATTTCTTAATCAACTTTTTTCCGTTAATAACTTCGGCACTGTAGTTTTGATTTGCAAAAAAATCAATAAGGGGAGAAGTTATTAAATCATTAACTAACATTACACACCTGAAAATTAGATTGATAAAAAATATTCTGATCCGTTAAGAGATCAGAATAAATTATGAATAGTAACAGTTATTTATAAAAGGCGTGTAAAGATAAGAAAAAAAATTAATATGGACGAGTTTGCCGTCTGTTTCGTGTGTTAACGTAAACGCTGTCTTTAGTACTCCATTCAAATGCTATGGAATCTGCAGCGTAAACTCTATCACCAAAATCGTAGTACAGATATTCGTAGTAATCAGGATATTCATCATTGTTAACATTTCCGATAACACGTTTGTAATTTATTCCTTCATAAGTCATCAGGAAATGCGGCTGTTCTCTAATTCCATGAATGAAGAAATAATTATAATCAATATGACCGATTCCGCGTGCATCATGAAAGTTGCAGCGGATGTAAGGAGTTCCTTTATAATTCCACTTTTCCATATAAAATCTGTTAAACCCGCCATGGTTAGGAATCGGAGCTTCCCAAACAATAGAAAGCTGATCATCCTTGCACTCAAACAAAACAAGATAAAAATAAGCCGTTCCTAACTCGGTACTATCCAGATCAATAAAGCTTTGATCATAACCAACAACGTTTTTGGGTTCAACAAGACGGTGATCGCCAATCGATTTTACAATCACTCCAAAAATATAATTTGCATCCTGAGTGTAATAATATACTGCAGGTTTGGGAAGATTGAAGGTTACAGTTTTATCAAAATCTACCAGGTAGGTTCCGGCCGGATAGTTATCAATTACATATTCAACAACGGCAAGAGTATCACACGGTGAAACACTGCCGCTTAATTCTTTAGCTTGTTCAAGATTATAACGTTGTATCTCTTCATCTTTTGTTGGTGAATATGCAACATCTTCTCCTCCTTCAACTGCTTCGCCTGAGGATTCATCTTCACCACAAGAGATCAAAATAATTGAAAGAAAAAATATTAAGATGAATTTAGATATCTGTTTAATCATTATTAATAACCGAATAATTAACCTTTTTCTCCCAATTTTTGTGCCGTATACAATGTTTATAAAATATCAAACTATTCAATCAAAACGCCATAAAAACTCCTATCAAAGTGCATCTTTTTTAGTTTGATTCTTAATTTGAAACAATATTATGAAGAAAATTCATTAAGGAAATATGCTGAACTCTGAATTCCCAAATGAAAATGATTCAAATTAAAATGTTCATTTGGTGAATGCAAGTTTTCAGTATTCAATCCCATTCCCATTAACACAGTTGGAGCTTTCAATTTTTTGGTGAATACAGTTACTATCGGTACGGAACCTCCTTCTCTTACATAAACAGTTTTTTTACCAAAAGCTTTTTCCATTGCTGTTGCAGCAGCAATTGCAGCCTTATCATTTAAAGGTGTAAGAACCGGATATGCACCGTGTAAATCTCTTACAATAACTTTTACAGATTTGGGTGCAAGTTTCTTAATATATTTTTCAAAAAGCTTCGCAATTTTTTTCGGATCCTGATTTGGAACAAGTCTCATGCTTATCTTTGCAGTTGCAGATGATGGAATAACAGTTTTTGCACCCTGTCCGGTAAACCCGCCAAATATTCCATTGCAGTCAAGTGTAGGTCTTGCCCAGATTCTTTCAAGAGTTGTATAATTTTTTTCACCTTTCAGTTCGGCAACTCCAAGTTCTTTAGCAAATTTTTTATCAGAGAATTTGAGTGATTTGTAATTCTCCCGTTCACTTTTAGTTAGTTTTAAAACATCATCATAAAAACCGGGAATGGTAATTTTTCCATTCTTATCCTGAAGTTTAGAAATAATTTCCGCAAGGATATTAATAGGATTTGCAACCGCACCGCCAAAACTTCCTGAGTGAAGATCTTTTTTTGGTCCGATTACTTCAACTTCCATATAACTCAAGCCGCGCAAACCGTAGGTTAGTGTAGGAAGTCCCGGCTCATACAAAGCTGTATCAGATACAAGAACAGCATCGCATTTAACTAATTCAAGATTATTATTTATGAATGTTTCAAGGCTTTCACTTCCAATTTCTTCCTCACCTTCTATTAAAAATTTTACATTTAAAGGAAGACTTCCTCTTGTTTTAAAAAATGCCTCAACACTTTTAATGTGCATGAACATTTGGCCTTTATCATCAGTTGCGCCTCTTGCAAATATTTTTCCATCTTTAATTACAGGGTCGAAAGGAGGATTATCCCACAATTCAATCGGATCAATCGGCTGAACATCATAATGCCCGTAAATTAAAACGGTTGGTTTTCCAGGTGCACCAAGCCATTCGCCATACACAATTGGATGACCTTCTGTTTTAAAAATTTCAACCTTGCTCATTCCGGCAGATTTCAATTTTTGTGAAACAAACTCCGCACATTTTTTAATATCTGATTTGTGTTCCGCGAGAGTACTTATACTCGGAATTTTTAATAGCTCTTTAAGCTCTTCAATGTAGCTGTCCCTGTTTTTCTGAATGTAGCTAATAACTTCCTGCAAAATAAATCTCCTTTAGTTTTTTAATTTGAATTTATAAATCACCGGAACAAATTTTTTAAAATTTCTAACAGTGTTTTCATCAAGCTGATTTAATATATCATCAGAAGGAACATAGTATGTTGTCCATGGATCATCAATCATGTAAATATTTTTTTCATCATCCATTGTGATTGATTCCAATGATGAAACATAATTAAATGAATTGTAATTAGGAATATGAGTTTTTACAGTAACAGTATCAAAGTTTTCTATGTTTAAATCATTGTTTAAAATTAAATGAAATAATTTTTTGTTGTTCCTGTCTATACCATATACTGAATAATTTGAGTCAGCGAATAATCCGCAAATGGTTTGAATGCCGTAATGTTTGGTGTTTATTTCTTTTACTATCCGGAGAGATGATTTGTCAACCACAAAAATTATTGTGCTGTCTGCAAACATCCCTTGGGTTGTAAATCCTTCAAGACCTAAATACAGATAATTATCATCCGCAGTGATTCCTTCATATCCAATATTCCTATCTAAATATTTGGTGAATATATCTTCGGGAGTTATATCTGTTTTTTTTACTGATAAAATTGTATCGGAAAGAACATCGTCATGTGCAAAAATGATTTGAAAAATGCCGGCATAATTAATATAGTTGTTACCGTTTCCTTCAATGGAAATAAAAGTGCTGCCGGTTTTTCTATCATATAATATATCTTCAATATCAAGTTTTGGGAAACCGGAAAATACTTTTTCAACTTCTTCAGAAAAATAAACCGGAGTGATTGATGTAATTTTATCATCTTTTATTTTTAAATGATGAAGCTTGCCTATATCATCTGCAAGTAAAAAATTTTTATTCCCATCAGCATCAGTAGAAATGAATGCAATTCCCGAAGTCTGAGCCGCTGCATAGCTATTGTACATCAGCCATTGCGGAAAATTGTTATCCGGAATTAAATACAGATCATCATTATTTTCAGTTGAATTGCATGCAATTGATCCGCAAATGAGAAAACATATCAACAAAAATTTTAACATTTTTAATGCAAAATTGAATAACAAAAGTTTGGCAATATAAGAATATTTTATCAACATTTTATAATTGTTGTTCTCATTTGGCAAACTTTTTAGCGTTTCATATATTGATTGCATGGTTTTGCACAAGTACATATTGAGAAATCATATTGCGCCTTTTGCTTTTGCAATGTTAACTCTTACCTGCATTTTTCTGCTGCAATTTCTCATGAAGTTTGCCGACCGCCTTGTTGGAAAAGGTTTGGATTCATTCGTAGTTATTCAATTGATTGTTTACAACCTTGCATGGATGCTTGTACTCGTTGTTCCTATGGCAAGTCTTGTTTCAACATTAATGGCTTTCGGATCAATGTCTCAGAATAATGAAATAACAATTTTGAAATCATCAGGAATAAGTTTGTACCGCATGATGATTGCACCATTAATTGCAAGTGCCGTAATCGGATACTTGTTGATTCTTTTTAACAATGATGTTCTGCCGGATGCAAATCATCAGGCAAAAATTTTGCTTCAGGATATCTCAAGAAAAAAACCAACACTTTCATTGGAGCCGGGAGTTTTTTCTCAGGAAGTTGCTAACTATGCTATTCTTGTTAGAGGAATAGATCAATCAAATAATGAACTTACAGATGTAACAATTTATGATTACTCAAATCCATTAAGTGTAAATGTTGTAACTGCAAAAAAAGGCAGATTGTTCTTCTCAAAAGATCAAACGAAATTAATAATGGATTTGCAGAACGGTGAAATTCATGAATCAAATTCTGCAGAAACGAATCTTTACAGAAAGTTACTTTTTGATAAGCACAGAATAACAATGCCGGCTGAACAATTTAGCTTTCAGCAGTCTGCACCGGGCGGGCCGCGCGGAGACCGTGAACTAAGCAGCGCAGATATGCTTGCAATTATTCACGATAGTCTTGCTGTACAAAAGCAGCAGTTCGTTAAAATTATGAACAGAGAAATATATAAGTTTTTTTAT
>Ga0079224_100006587_pt1 | contig 15432 bp, 12 predicted proteins | sample Stecom2015_FD_80414 | JGI IMG/M metagenome (GOLD analysis project Ga0079224, IMG submission 80414) | Agricultural soil microbial communities from Utah to study Nitrogen management - Steer compost 2015 | ecosystem: Environmental > Terrestrial > Soil > Agricultural land | place: USA: Utah...
CCACCGCCGCCACCGGTGTAGGTGGGGGCGGTCCGCTCGGGATCGTCGTCGGTGCCGGGAACCAGGTCCGGGCCCCACTTCTCGCGTTTGTCCTGTTCCTCGCGTTCGAGGCGCGCGCGGCAGTCCGCGATCGGACCGACGCGGTTCTCCCACGCCAGGGTGTCGGCCGCGGCGATCGCGTCCACGTAGGGCGCCGCGACGGGGGCGCTCTGGGCGCGCACGGCGGCCACCTGTTCGTCGTAACTCGTCGCCGAGTCGCGCCGGGCGCCGTCGATCGTCGCGACGCCCTCGGCGACCAGCTGCTCGTTGACGCTCGGCCCGGTGGGCGGGGCCGACACGTCGCCGGCCGCGCCGAGGTGGACGAAGACCGCGCTGTAGGGCTCGTCCGGCTGCGCGCGCACGACGGTGACCTGGGCGGCGACCGGCAGCAGGATCGCCAGGCGGGTGTCGAACGGCTCGCGCATCTCCGTACCGCAGACCCCGAAGGTGGTGACCCGCGCGAGCTGCGCGGACACCTCTCGGCCGTGCGCGGTGAAGGTGACCCGGTTGCCGCTGACCGATTTCACCTCGGCGGCGAAGATCGGCGCCTTCCTCGGATCGGGCGGTTGTGTGGTCGTGGCAGCGGCGGCCGTCGACCCCGGACCGGAACCGGCCTGGTCGCCGTCGGCGATGAACCCGAGCCCGCCGCAGCAGCACAGCGCGAGGACGACGGCGCCGATGGCGATCCAGGTGTTGCGTGTCGACGTGTTCCGGTGGCGTGGCGGCCGACCGGTGGGCGGTTGCCGGTACGGCGACTGTCCACCGTGAGCAAAGCTCACTGCGATGATCCTCCCGATCGTGGGCCACGCGGGGTGGCGGGTCGTCCAGCAATTTTCGTGCAAACGGACGGAGTGTTTCAGGACGCGAGGCGGTGCACAAATCGATGCGGTGGGAAGCGGGCGATCGGTCCGCCCGCGCCGGTCCGTGGTCGCTAGTCTCGCCGGGTGGAGGTGCAGATCTATACCGATGGCGCGTGCAGTCCGAATCCCGGGCCGGGCGGGTGGGGAGCGGTGTTGCGGTACGGGGCGCACGAGCGGGAGATGTACGGCGGGGATCGGGGTCCGACGACGAACAACCGCATGGAGTTGATGGCGCCGATCAGCGCATTGGAGGCGCTGACCAGGAAGTCGACGGTGCGCGTGTTCACCGACAGCACCTATGTGCGCGACGGGATCACCTCGTGGCTGCCGAAGTGGCGGGCCAACGGATGGGTGACGGCGAAGAAGGAGCCGGTCAAGAACGCCGATCTGTGGCAGCGGCTGGCGCAGGCGTGCGCGCGGCACGAGGTGTCCTGGGAATGGGTGCGGGGGCACGCCGGGCACCCGGAGAACGAGCGGGCCGACCGGCTGGCGGTGCGCGGGGCGCGTGAGGCAGGCGGGCGGGCCGGGCAGCCGGGCGAGCGATCGGGGAGCAATCCTGGCGGGGCGCGGCGGGCGGCGCGGGCGCGATAGCGCGGGCTGTCACCGGCAGGCAAGTGTGCCGAGAGGGTGCCGCGTCACCCGCCGGCGGCGTCCGCCGTCGTCGGCGATTCGTCGGGGCCGGGTCGGCGCAGGTGGAACACCGCCAGGCACAGGGCCATCCAGGCGGCTCCCGCGCACCACGCGCCCACCACATCCGTCGGCCAGTGCACGCCGAGATACACCCGCGACCACCCCACCGACAACACGAACGCCACGGCGAGCGCGGCCCCGGCGATCCGGGTGGTCCTGCGATGCAGCAGTGGCAGGAACACCGCCGCGCACACGGCCACGACCACGCAGCTGCCGAGGCTGTGGCCGGAGGGATAGGACAGACTCGGTTCGTAGGCGAGGCGGTCGGCGGCAGGCGGGCGTTCACGGCCGATCAGGCGTTTGCCCGCGAAGACGATGACGGCGGCGCCGAGGCCGGTGACGGCGACCAGCGCGGCCCGGGAACGGTCGCCCGCGCGCAGCAGCACGGCGCAGGCGAGGGTGCCGAGCACGGTCATGGACAAGGTGGCGCCGAGGGCGCTGACGGTGTGGGCCGCGGCGGTCAGCGCGCCGGTGCGGTGGTCGATCACCCACCCGGCGACGGCGGGGTCGACGGCGAGCAGTCCGCCGAGGTCACGCGCCTGGTCGTCCTGGTCGAGGAAGAACTGGGGTTCGGCCGTCACGTCGTGGCGCAGGACCTGCCAGGTGATCGCGGCGAAGCAGGCCGCGAGCATGACGGCGAGGGCCGACAGCAGCGCCGGCGAGCGCAGCGGGGCGGGCAGCGGCGAGGGAGGCACCCTTCCACCATGGCATCCCCGTGCTGGAAAGTTGCCGGGGATGCCGGGCGCGTCACGGCCGCCGGTGGTCAGAACTTGCTGTAGCCACCGTCGATGAGCAGGGAGTCGCCGGTGTGGAAGGTGCTGGCCGGGCTCGCCAGATACACCGCCACCGACTCGAAGTCCTCGGCGCGGCCCCAGCGGCCGACGGGCATGCGGGGCAGCACGCGGTCGCGGAAGCGGTCCCAGTGGAACAGGTCGTCGGTCATGGGGGTCTCCACCCAGCCGGGCAGGATGGCGTTGGCGCGGATGCGGTGCTTGGCCAGCTCGACGGCGATGGAGTTGATCACCGCGATGATGCCCGCCTTGCTGGCGGCGTAGGACTGGCCGCGGGGGGCGCCCTGCTGGGCGACCAGGCTGGCGGTGGCGACCAGGCTGCCACCCTCGCCCTGGGCGACCATCACCTTGGCGGCCTCGCGCAGGGTGACGAACGCGGCGTCGAGGTTGACCGAGGTGACGCGGCGGAACTCGGCCAGATCGGTTTCCAGGAAGGGCACGGTGCCCTGGGGGACGCCCGCGTTGACGAAGCAGGAGTCGATGCGGCCCAGTTCGGCGGCGGCGCGGCCGATGGTGTCGGCGACCTGCTGCTCATCGGAGACGTCGCAGGCCAGGGCCAGCACGCGGTGACCGAACCGGCTCAATTCCTCGGCCGCGGCCTCGTTGCGCTCGACGTTTCGGCCGACGACGCACACGTCCGCGCCCGCGCGGGCGAGGCCGCGGGCGTAGCCGAGGCCGATGCCGGAGTTGCCGCCGGTGATGACGGAGACGTGACCGGTGAGGTCGAACGGTGAGGCGTCGGTCATGGTGGGTGGTCCTTCCGTGGTGTGTCAACGAGAGGTTATCTGTCGCGGCGTGTCATCGGGGGCGTGATGGGGAAAGGCCGCACCGGGAAGGCCGGGGGAGCGGACGCTAGGCTCATGGCGTGCTGCTTTCCGATCGTGACATCCGTGCGGAGATCGCCGCTGGGCGTCTCGGGGTCGAGCCGCTGCTGGAGAACCTGATCCAGCCGTCCAGCATCGACGTCCGGCTGGACCGCATGTTCCGGGTGTTCGACAACTCCCGCTACACCCACATCGACCCGGCCCAGCGCCAGGACGAGCTGACCAGTCTGGTCGAGCCGGGTGAGGGTGAGCCGTTCGTTCTGCACCCGGGCGAGTTCGTGCTCGGCTCCACGTTGGAGGTCTGCTCCCTGCCCGACGACCTGGCGGGCAGGCTGGAGGGCAAGTCGAGCCTGGGCAGGCTCGGACTGCTCACCCATTCCACCGCCGGGTTCATCGATCCCGGCTTCAGCGGTCACATCACCCTCGAGCTGTCGAATGTGGCGAACCTGCCGATCACGTTGTGGCCGGGGATGAAGATCGGCCAGCTGTGCCTGTTCCGGCTGAGCAGCCCCGCCGAGCACCCCTACGGCAGCGCGGCCGCCGGCTCGAAGTACCAGGGGCAGCGCGGGCCGACGCCCTCGCGTTCGTATCTGAACTTCCCGCTGCCCACCGAGGCGATCGAGGCGGTCGAATCGCGCTGAGCCGCGCGATCATCCGCGAGCGGGTGTCCGGCGAGCGGGTGTCCGGCGCGGAATCGCCGAGAGGCGGGGACCGCGGCGCTCTCGCGGTCCCCGCCTTCGGCTCCCGCCGCTTCCCCGGCGACTCGACGGGAGCCCGCCGCCCGGCGTGCGGAACGTCCTCCGCTGGATCACACTGAGCCGGAGGCTGTTCCGGCGGTGCGCGGCGGTGGCGTCTCGGGTGGGACACCGGTTGGCGGCGGCGCTGTCGTCGCGCCCTTCGAGCGTCCCCCGACACGCCGGGCGCAGGGGAGTCCGACACGCTGGCCTTCTGCTGCCCCCGCACCGCCCTGCGCCCCTTCGCCGAATTGACTGTGGCCGCGGACACATTCGGAAACGTACCCTGATAAGGGAGTTCGGTCGGGGAAGGGATGTCATCGTGGTCCGGCAGTGGTCAGGGAGAGAGACCCGGGCCCTTCGCGATGCCAAGCGGATGAGCATTCGGGAATTCGCCGCACATCTCGGTGTGCACGAAAGGCTCGTATCCAAATGGGAGGCGGGGGGCAGCCGGGTGCATCCGCGTCCGGTCAACCAGGCAGCCCTGGACACATCCCTGGCCAGGTCCGACGAAGTTGTGCGGGCGCGGTTCGCGGCCCTCATCGACCAGCCGTTGCTCGATGCGGGGATCGCGGCCGACACGGGGACGGCTCAGGCCGGGCCGTCGGGTAGAGCGAGCGACGCGGATCTGCTGGCCCTCATCGGCTCCGGTGCGATCAGAAGCGCTGCGTTGGCGTCGATTTCGGAGAGGGATCTCATCATGGCGGCTGCCCACGAGGCCAGCGATCACGTCGGCCGGGCCGAGAGCACCAATGTCGGTGCCAACACGTTGGAGCAGCTCGACGCGGATGTCGTGCGGATCGCCAACGACTACGTGCACGAGCCGCCGGTGCCGATGACCGTCGAGATGCTGCGCGTGCGCCGCCGCGTGTACCGGTTGCTCGAGGGGCATCAGCGTCCCGCCGACACCAGGCATCTGTACCTGTTGGCGGGCACGCTGACCGGTCTGCTCGCCAACGCCAGCACCGACCTCGGCTACCTCGACGCCGCCGCCGAGCAGGTCAGGGCCGCATGGGCCTACGCCGAGCTGTGCGACCACAACGCCCTGCGGGCCTGGACGCGCGGCATGCACGCGCTGATCGAGTGCCGTTCCCAACGTCCGCGCCGGGCGGTGCTGCTCGCCCAGAGCGGTCAGGAGTACGCCGAGTCGGCGACCGCCCGGGTGCGGTTGTTCAACATCGAGGCCAGGATGTGGGCGACCCTCGGCGACACCGCCGAGACCGACCGGTGCGTGCGGGCCGCGGAGGAGGCGGGCACGCGCGGGGCCGCCGACGACCTGCACGACGAGATCGGCGGGGTGTTCGGCTTCCCCGACGCCAAGGCCCAGTACTACGCGGGCACCACCTACATCCACCTCGGTCAGGCCGAGCAGGCGCTGGCCGCCACCAGCCGGGCGATCGAGCTGTACGCCAGCGGGCCACAGGAGAAGCGCTCCTACGGCGCGGAGGCGCTGAGCCGGGTCGACAACGCGGCCGCGCATCTGATCAACGGCAGCCTCGACGGCGCGGCCGAGGTGCTGGCCCCGGTGCTCGTGCTCGACCAGGACCGCCGCATCGCCCAGTTGCCCGAGCGCCTGGCCGGGGTGCGGCGGCGGATCTCCTCGCCGCGCTATCGCGGCTCGGCGCGAGCCCGTGAGCTCGACGAACGCATCGAGGAGTTCTGTGCGGCGCCCTCGGCGAAGGGCATCTCGGCGGGCAGCCACTCGATCGGCGCGTGAATCCCGGCGGCGACCGACGCGGCAAATAATCGGTTTGCCGGTGGTGGCACCATGGGACAGGTGAGCCCTCAACTACCGCATCGCCCGCCTCGTGTGCTCGAGCAGTCCACCAAGCTGCAGAACGTCGTCTACGAAATCCGTGGACCGGTACTCGCGCACGCGGCACGGCTGGAGGCGGAGGGGCATCGCATCCTCAAGCTCAACATCGGCAACCCCGCCCCGTTCGGGTTCGACGCCCCCGATGTGATCATGCGCGACATGATCGCGGCCCTGCCGCACGCGCAGGGCTACTCGGAGTCCAAGGGCATCCAGTCCGCGCGGCGGGCCATCGTCACCCGCTACGAGCTGGTCCCCGGTTTCCCCCAGGTGGACGTCGACGACGTCTACCTGGGCAACGGCGTCTCCGAGCTGATCACCATGACCATGCAGGCGCTGCTGGACAACGGTGACGAGGTGCTGATCCCGGCCCCGGACTACCCGTTGTGGACGGCCATGACCAGCCTGGCGGGCGGCACTCCGGTGCACTATCTGTGCGACGAGGCCAACGGCTGGCAGCCCGACATCGCAGACATCGAGTCGAAGATCACCGACAAGACCAAGGCGCTGCTTGTCATCAACCCGAACAATCCGACGGGTGCGGTGTACTCGGCGGAGGTGCTCCAGCAGATCGTCGACCTGGCGCGTAAATACCAGCTGCTGCTGCTCGCCGACGAGATCTACGACAAGATCCTCTACGACGACGCCAAGCACATCTCGCTGGCGAGCCTCGCGCCCGACCTGCTGTGCCTGACCTACAACGGCCTGTCCAAGGCCTACCGGGTGGCGGGCTACCGCTCGGGCTGGATGGTCATCACCGGCCCGAAGGAGCACGCGCGCGGCTTCATCGAGGGCATCGACCTGCTGGCGAGCTCGCGGTTGTGCCCGAACGTGCCCGCCCAGCACGCCATCCAGGTGGCGCTCGGCGGTTACCAGAGCATCGAGGACCTCATCCTGCCCGGCGGCCGGTTGCTCGAGCAGCGCGATGTCGCCTGGGAGCGGCTGAACATGATCCCCGGCGTCTCGTGCGTCAAGCCCAAGGGCGCGCTCTACGCCTTCCCGCGGCTCGACCCGAACGTCTACGAGATCCACGACGACCAGAAGCTGGTGCTGGATCTGCTGTTGCAGGAGAAGATCCTCATGGTGCAGGGCACCGGGTTCAACTGGCCGCACCACGACCATCTGCGCATCGTCACGCTGCCGTGGGCGCGCGACCTGGCAGTGGCCATCGAGCGGTTCGGCAACTTCCTGGCCAGTTACCGACAGTAACGATCATGAGGGGTGTTCGCCGCAAAATCGCCCCGATTGAGGCCCCAAAACAGACTCTGTGTTCGGATATAGCCGATTTTTGAAGATCGGCTAGCGCAAAACATGAGGGTTTGTGTACAGTGGCTCTCGGCACATCGAGTGCCCGGTCACGTTGCCTACCCCCCCTGGGCAACCTGACCTCGGGTTCCGGCCGCCTACCCCCCTGGGCCGCCGACCCTGCGGGCGGCGGAGACATCCCCCTGCTCTCCGCCGCCCCCTCCCCGATCTCCTTCCCAGCATCCGCGCCGCCGATCGCCCGTGCTCCGGGAATGCCCGCCGCGCCCCGCCCATCCTCTAAGCTCGCTGCGCGTAGCTTCCCGGTCGCCGCCGTCTCCCGTGTCCGGTGACGGCAACCGGGACAGGACGGACAGGAGCCCGGTGAGCGACCACCACCATCACCATCACGACCACTCAGGACCGATCGCGATCGGCGCGACCGCGACCCGGGTCGTGATCGGACTGCTCACCGTCATCGGCGCGATCACCCTGATCGCGACCGCGGTGCTCTGGCCGGAACGGCAGAACATCGAGATCCCGCTGCCCATGCAGACCGCGGGCGGCGGCGCGGTGGAGACCGAGGCGGGCACCGTGGTCGTCGCCGACGTCGGCCCCTGCGGCAGCCCCTCCATCGGCCGGGTCTTCGCCGACAGTCCCGAAGCGCCGCGCAACACCAGCTACGAGTGCGAGCGCATCCTCATCGACATCGAGTCCGGTCCGCACGCGGGCAACCGCACACTGCTCGAGATCTCGCCGGGCCCCGGCCAGCCCTCCCTGGTCGCGGGCGACGAGATCCGCATCGTGCGCCAGACCGACCCGTACGGCACGCCGATGTACTCCTTCGACGACTACGCGCGCGGCTTCCCGCTGGCCCTGATCGCGGCCGTGTTCTTCCTCGTGGTCATCGTGGTCGCGCGCTGGCGTGGCGTGCGGGCGCTGCTCGGGCTCGGTTTCGCCTTCGGCGTGCTGGTGATGTTCCTGCTGCCCGCGTTGCTCGACGGCAAGCCGGCCATCCCGGTGGCGCTGGTCTCGGGATCGCTGATCCTCTACGCGGTGCTCTATCTCGCGCACGGGGTGAACCTGCGCACCTCCTCGGCGCTGCTCGGCACCCTGACCTCGATGGTCGTCGCGGCGGTGCTGAGCTGGGTGGCGATCGAGATGACCCGCCTGACCGGCCTGTCGGAGGAACAGAACACCAACGTCGCCACCTACATCGAACACGTCTCCATCACCGGACTGTTGCTGGCCGGCTTCATCATCGGCTCCCTCGGCGTGCTCAACGACGTCACCATCACCCAGGCCTCGGCCGCCTTCGAACTGGCCGCGCTCGACGAGCAGGCCTCACGCCGCGAGATCTTCGCCGCCGCCATGCGGGTGGGCCGCGACCACATCGCCAGCACCGTCTACACCCTCGTCCTCGCCTACGCGGGCGGCGCGCTTCCGTTGCTGCTGTTGTTCAGCGTGGCGGGACGCTCGATCCGCGACGTGCTCGTCGGTGACGCGGTGGCGATCGAGATCGCCCGCTCGGCCGTCGGCGGTATCGCGCTCACCCTCTCGGTGCCGCTGACCACCGGGATCGCGGTCATGCTCGCGCGGCCGTTCGGGGCGGGCAAGGCGAAGGCGGTGGCGGCGCTCGGCGATTCGGGACCGGGCGGGGCTGCTGTCGCGAACGAGGGGCGGGCGGCGCGGCGTCGGGCCCCGGGCGGCGCGGGGAAGCGCGGTCCCGGTGCGGCCGGTCCCGGTGCGGAGCGAGGCGCCGTTCGCCGCGCGGGTGAGCGGGCGCCGGGGAGCGGTCCCGTCGGTCGCGGCGGGCCGTCGCGGCGGCCGTCCGACCCGCGGGAGATCGAGAAGGGCGGGGCCGCACCCGATTCCGGCCGGGCCGGGTTCGCCGATTCCGGGCGCGGGGACGGTGGGCGGGAGTTCGGTGGTCCCGAGGCCCGCGCCGGAGGGGGACGGCCGGGCGCGGCGGGCATTCATCCGTCCGGGGAATGGTTCGGCGCGGCCGATCCGGCCGGTCCGGCGACCTCCGGCGGGTGGTTCGACGAGGCGCGGCCTACCGAGAGCGGCCGGGTCCCCCGGGACACCAGCCGGCCCGCGGGCGCGTGGCAGGCCGACAGCAGGCCGGTGGTGGACCGGCCGCCGCGGGGCGGGCAGCCCGGTGCGGAGCCGGGCTGGTTCGGCGAACAGACCGCCCACGAACAGGACCCCTACCCCGGCTACGGCCAGGATCGGCACGGGCAGGACCCGTACGGACCCGGCTGGGGCACAGTCGATCCCGACGACGGGTACACCCGGCGCTGAGGCCTGTCAGCGCTGGGCGCCCGGCAACGGCGGGAGGACCTCCGGGGGGATGGTCGGCAGCACGATCGGCGGCAGACCGGGCACCGTGAAGGTGTTGGGACCCGGCGTGGGCGGCGGCGGCTCCTCGGAGGTCGGGCGCGGCGGCGCCACCGCGATCGACTCCTTGACCTCGGTGGTCTCCGGCGCCACCGCGATCTGCGGTTCCAGCGTGGTGGTGCGGGCCGGGGTGGTGGTCGGGACCGAGGTGACCTCGTCGCTGCTGCGGTCGCGTTCGAGAACCTGTGGGCCGTAACCGAGTCCGAGGCCGATGGCGGCGACCACCACCAGCGCGCTCACCGTGAGCACCGCGCCGTTGATCTCGGGTTTGCGTTCGCTCGAGGTGGCGGCGGCCATCCAGTCCGTCACGGCCTGGCCGCGCTTCTTCGCGCCGGAGGCCAGCCACGCGGGCGACAGCTCCTCGTCGAATCCGCCCACCTGGCCGTTGGCTCCCGGCCCGGCGGCGCCCGAGGGCGCGGTGGCGGAGCGGGTGGCCGGGGTGACCCCGGCGGGCGCGGGCGCGGCGGCCCGCATGGGACGCGCCAGCAGCGCCGCACCGCGCGCGGTCACCGTGTCGGGATTCTCGGGCACGATGACCGGCACGCCCATCCAGCGCTCGAGCACACCGCGCAGCAACGGGATCCGCGCGCTGCCGCCGAGGGCGAGCACGCCGTGCACCGGCCGATCGGAGCGATCGATCACCTCCCGCGCCCGGCGGGCCGAGGTCTCGATCGCCAGCATGATCAGCGACTCGAAGTTCTCCTGGGTGAGCAGCACCAGGCCCTGCCTGCTCGGCAGCGCGACCGCCGTGTTGGACGACAACTGCTCCTTGGCCTCCCGGCACAGCGCGTCCAGCGCGGCCAGCCCGGCCTCGTCCTGCGGGTGGGCGATGCGGCCGGAGGCGATCTGCTGCTCGCGGATCAGCGAGTCCAGGTAGTCGCCGCTGATCTCGCTGGTGCGCTCGGTGTGCCCGACCTGCCTGGTCTGGGTGTCGACCATGCTCACCGTGAGCCCGGAACTGCCGAGGTCGTAGACCACCAGCGAGGAGATGCCGCGCACATCGCCGGTGGCCTGGGCGAATTCGACCGCCGCGACGGTCTCCGGGATCAGCTCGTAGTCGGTGAGCTGCTGCCTGGCCATCGCCGCGCGCAGGGCGTGCGCCTGCTGCTCGTTGCGGTAGGTGATGGCGGTGCCCGCGATCTCGGGCGTGGTGGCCAGCGCGACGCCGACAGCCTCGGCGGCCAGCTCCTCGGCGCGCATGGTGGGCGCCACTCGGATAGATTGGATGTCGAACGCGCTCGGATCGAGATTCGCTGCGGAGTTCCCGGTGTGCGGGCGCGCCAGATGGACGGTGCTCGCCCCCACCGACACTCCCAGTACCGAACTCATCTGCTGCCTGTCCCGTCTCCCGCGCGCCCTCGTTCTCGAACGCGCGCACTTGCGCTGATCGACACGATCCGTGCGAACCGCTCCCGGCGACCCTACCGGCGGCGCTCGCTCGCACCGGAAGGCTGTGACCGGGGCCTGCAGCCCCGGCGAGGCCTCGCTTCGCCACTCTACGGGGTGGCGGGTCCGCCGTACACCCATCGGTGATCGGCCTGCGAAATGGCCCCGACAGCACTGTCGAAGGTCCCAATGGCGGGCGGGCTCGCGGCGTGCGCGTGCGCGGCGGCGTGGCGGCCTAGCATCGTCGGCGATGAGCGGAGTCCGATGGCGGGTGCGGCGGCGGACCCGGCATGTCCTGATCGCGTGTGCGGCCGGGCTGCTCGTGGTCGCCACGGTGGCCGCGCTGTGGCCGGTCTACGTGCGCCCGCGCACCGATCCGCCCGCCCCCGCCGACGCGATCCTCGTCCTCGGCGGCGCGCACGACGGCCGCGAGCAATTGGCCCTGCGGCTGGCCCGCGAAGGCTACGCCCCGCGCGTGCTGTTCTCCGATCCGTACGAGTACAGCGCCAGGATGAACCGGATCTGCCACGGCGGCTACAGCTTCGAGGTCGTCTGCTTCGACCCCGACCCGAGGACCACCCGAGGCGAGGGCAGGGCGCTGGCCGAGTACGCCCGCGCGGGCGGCTGGAACCGCGTCATCGTCGTCACCTTCACCCCGCACATCTCCCGTGCCCGCTACATCATCGGCAAGTGCTGGGACGGCGAACTGCTCTTCGCCGACCCCCGCCCGCGGCTGTCGCCCGCCCGCTGGGCCTACGACTATCTCTACCAATCCGCCGCCTACGTCGAGGCCTTTTTCGAGGACTGCTGAGCGGGTGCGGGCCCGGCCGCCCGGACGTGGGGCCTCGGGACCGCCTGCCCGGCAAGGGGGATAACTGCGGGCATGTGGCATCAGTTTGATTTCCGCTGGCCATGGCCTTAGATTGAGGGTCGTGTTGGCCATCGGCCAACAGCCTGTGCAGCCGGGAGGACAGATGGATTTCAACTGGTCAGAGGCCGACCTGGCCTTTCGGGACGAGGTGCGAGCCTTTCTCGACGAGAAACTAACGCCCGAGATCCGCCGGGCCGGACGCCTCATGACGAGCGTCTATCCCGACCACGAGGCCAGCATGGCCTGGCAGGCGATCCTGCACGAGCGCGGCTGGGCCGCGCCGCACTGGCCGGTGAAGTACGGCGGGTGCGCCTGGAGTCTGACCCAGCACTACATCTTCAGCCGCGAGTGCACGCTCGCCGGCGCGCCGGTGCTCTCGCCGATGGGTATCCGCATGGTCGCGCCCGCGATCATCGCCTACGGCACCGAGGAGCAGAAGAACTTCTTCCTGCCGCGCATCCTCACCGGCGAGGTGTTCTTCTGCCAGGGCTACTCCGAGCCCGAGGCGGGCTCGGACCTGGCGTCGCTGTCGATGGCCGCCGTCGACGACGGCGCGGATTTCATCTGCACCGGCTCGAAGATCTGGACCACCCACGCCACCGAGGCCAACTGGATCTTCTGCCTGGTCCGCACCTCGCGCACCGGCAAGAAGCAGGAGGGCATCACCTTCCTGCTGATCGACATGACCAGCCCGGGCATCGAGATTCGCCCGCTGGTCATGTCGTCCGGCGAAGAAGTGCAGAACCAGGTCTTCTTCGACAACGTGCGCGTGCCCAAGAGCAATGTGCTCGGCCAGATCGACGACGGTTGGACCGTGGCCAAGTACCTGCTCGTGCACGAGCGCGGCGGCGCGATGGCGCCGATGCTGCAGGTGATGGCGCAGGAGCTGACCGAGGCGGCGGCCTCGCAGCCCGCCCCCGACGGCGGCAGGCTCATCGACTACCCGGCCTTCGCCTCGCGCCTGGCCGACGCCCGCATCCGCACCGAGGTGCTCGAGGTGCTCGAACACCGCACGCTGTCGCTGATGGCGCAGGGCAAGAACCCCGGACCGTCCTCGTCGATGCTGAAGATCCTGTCGACCGAACTGAGCCAGCAGCTCACCGAACTGGCGCTGGAGGCGGCCGGACCGCTGGGCTGGGCCTACCAGCCGCACGCCACCGCGCCGGGCGGCCCGGTCGCCAACTACACCCCGCCCGCCGACGGCTACCACAGCGGCGCGGAGTGGCAGGCCGTGGCGCCGTTGCGCTACTTCAACGACCGTGCCGGCTCGATCTACGCGGGCAGCAACGAAATTCAGCGAAACATTCTCGCCAAGGCAGCATTGGGGCTCTGATGGACTTCACACTCACCGAGGAGCAGCAGCTCCTGCGCGACACCGTCGCCGGTTACCTCGCCGCCCGTTACGACCTCGAGAAGAGCCGCGCCGCCATCAAGACCGGCGAGGGCTGGCAGCCCGCCATCTGGCGCGGCTTCGCCGAGGAACTCGGCATTCTCGGCGCGACCCTGCCCGAGGAGGTCGACGGCATGGGCGGCGGACCCGCCGAACTGCAGATCATCGCCGAGGAACTGGGCCGCGCGCTGGTCGCCGAGCCGTTCATCGACACCGTGGTGGTGGGCGCGGGCCTGCTCGGCCGCTCCGGCGGCCAGGAGGAACTGCTGCGCGGCATCGCCGCCGGTTCGGTGCGCGTCGCCTTCGCCGCGCTGGAGAAGACCTCAGGCAACGTGCTCGACGCCGTGCGGACCACCGCCCGCCGCGACGGCGACGAGTGGGTGCTCGACGGGACCAAGATCCTGGTCACCAGCGCGCCGCTGGCCACCCATCTGATCGTGTCGGCCCGCACCTCCGGCGAGGAGCGCGACACCGACGGTCTCTCGCTGTTCGTGCTGCCCTTCGACCCGCAGAACCTGCCCGAAGGCGTCGAGTACCACCCGTACCGCACGATCGACGACCGCCAGGCCGCCGATTTCGTGTTCACCGGCCTGCGCCTGCCCGCCGACGCCCTGCTCGGCGCCGAGGGCGAGGCCTGGGCGGTGATCGAGCCGACCGCCGCCGAGGCCGTCGCCGCCATCAGCGCCGAGGCCGTCGGCCTGCTGCGCAAGGTGTTCACCGACACCGTCGAGTACACCAAGCAGCGCCAGCAGTTCGGCGTGCCCATCTCGAGCTTCCAGGCCCTGCAGCACCGCATGGTCGACATGTACATGGAACTCGAGCAGGCCGCCGCCGCCGCGCAACTCGCGGGCGCCGCCCTGTCCGCCGCCGACTCCGCCGAACGCGCCCGCGCCCTGTCGGCCGCCAAGGTGACCATCGGCCGCGCCGCCCGCTTCATCGGCCAGAACGCCGTCCAGTTGCACGGCGCCATGGGCATGACCGAGGAACTGGCCATCGGCCACTACTTCAAGCGGCTGACCGTCCTCGAGCGGGAATTCGGCAGCACGGATTACCACCGCACCCGGTACGCGGAACTCACGCGGCCGTGAGGCGATGACGAGGAAATGCCCGGAACCGTTGAGGTTCCGGGCATTTCGTCTGTGACGAGTCGTCTTCTCAGCAGTGCGCGGGTGTCGGAGTCGACTGTGACGGCGCGTCTGCGTCCGGTGTCGTGTCCCGCGGACGGTCAGATGCCCGCTGAAAGGCTGGGCGGGAACCACTGCAGGAACTCGGGGAACGAGGCGCAGTGGCGGCGCTGCCTGCACCGGGCCAGCACTGGCCCCCGCCGCCCGCTCCCGGCATCGGGTCGACGGATCCGACCTCGACTACCTCGACGAAGCAGTTCCGGTGCCGGACCCGAGGGAAGCGGAGTGAGCAAGCGACTCCCTCGAACACGCGCCGAAGGGCAGTCGGACCGCTGGGCGGGTTCTCCTCGAACGTTGTATGCCGGGCCATCCGAAGGAAACCGAATAGGGCGGGTGATCGGAAGGCGCGGAAAGTAATTCGGCCCCGGATCGGAGTGACCGATCCGGGGCCGAACTGTGTGTGTGCGGTTACCGCGTCAGTTGCGGCGGCCAGGGGCCTTGGCGCCGGACCTGAAGCCGAGGGCGCCGGGCTTGGCGGTCGGCGGGGCGGGACGGTCCGCCTCGTCGTTCGCGGACGCCTTCGCGGTGCCGTTCGCCGTGCCGTTGGTCTCCGTGGCCGGAGCCGGGGCGGATTCCGCGGGGGCCGACTTCTCCGGGGTCGGAGCGGCCTGCTCCTCGGCCTCGGCCGGTTCGGCCGGAGCCTCGGCGGCGGGGGCGGCGGGAGCCTTGGCGCCGGGGGCCTTCGCACCCGGGCGCTTGAAGCCGGACTTCATGGCCAGGCCGACGGCGGGCTTGCTCGGCAGCGTTTCGGTGGGAGCCGCAGCCGCCTCCGCCGCAGGGCCGGAATCCGTCGCCGGAGCGGTTTCCCCGGCGGGCGCCGATTCCGTGGCGGGAGCCTCGTCGGCGGCCGGAGTGGCCGCCCCGGCGCCGGGAGCCTTGGGGCCGGGGCGCTTGAAGCCGGACTTCATGGCCAGGCCCTTGGCGGGCTTGGTCGGCAGCGTCTCGGCAGCGGCCGAGGCCGTCTCCGTGGCGGGAGCTTCCGACTCGGCAGCGGCGTCGGCAGGAGCCGAAGCTGCGGCCTTGGCACCCGGGGCCTTGGCGGCGCCCTTCATGCCGAGTCCCTTGCCGGGGGCCTTCGCGGGGCCCTTCATGGCCAGACCCTTGACGGGCTTGGCCTCCGCGGCGGTCGAGGCCTCGGCGGGCGATTCGGCGGGGGCGTCGGCGGTCTTGGCGCCGGGGGCCTTGGCGGCGCCCTTCATGCCGAGTCC
>Ga0079224_100006589_pt1 | contig 15431 bp, 8 predicted proteins | sample Stecom2015_FD_80414 | JGI IMG/M metagenome (GOLD analysis project Ga0079224, IMG submission 80414) | Agricultural soil microbial communities from Utah to study Nitrogen management - Steer compost 2015 | ecosystem: Environmental > Terrestrial > Soil > Agricultural land | place: USA: Utah...
CGCGCCGAACACCGGGTCGAGGCTGTTGTACCACGTCACCAGGTTGCGGCAGGCGCTGATCCCAAATTCGCACAGCCCTTGGCCGACAAATGCGCGCATGGCGTTTTCCAGTTCCTCGAGGGTGGTTGGCATCGGCAGCCCGACCTGATCCAGAAAATCCTGCCGGATATGGCCGATGTTGTCCACGTTCCAGGCCGGCCCATAGGTGAAAGCGACGCCGTAAATACGCCCGCCCACATTGACCGATGAAATCCAGTTGTCGCCGTCGGGGTAGCGTTTCTTTTCTTTCACCAGGTCTGAAGCCGTTGCTTCCCAGATGTCAGTGATGTCGGCCACTGCGCCAAACTCGATCAACTGTGATAGCATCGTATCGCCAGCGGCAAACATCTCTGGCAACGTACCGGCGGCGATATCGGTGCTGAAGCGCGTGCTGCGCTCCTGACCGATGGCCTGCCAGGCAATCGTGTAAATGATGCCAAGCTGATCCTTGATGCGGTTGTGCATCGGATTATTCAGCCAATCATCGCCTTCAGGGAAGGGCGCATCCACCGGATAGGGTACGGAAATTTCGATGGGTGGATCATATTTCTCGAATGGCGGATACGTCGGTGTCCAGTCCATTTCGCAGCCGGCCTGCAAGGCGGCTCTGGCTTCAGCAAAGGTCAATTTACCGGGGATAAGCCCCATACCGGTCCCAGCAGCAGAAGCCCCCATTACTTTAAGCATGTCACGACGAGAAAGCTTTTTGCTCATTTTGTACCTTTCTGGTCTGGAATAAGTGTTCTTGAATGAAGCAGCCTGAAAAATTCAGTTTTATGGACTGTGTTACCTCCTTTCATCCACCAATCTGACTCTCACTGTCTGGTTGGCGGCGCTGACGATGCGCGTACCATCAACTGGGTTCGGAATATCTGCTGCATCCTTTCGATTTCCGGGTTGTTAAGGTGTTCAAACACCATCTTGATGGCACTCATGCCCATCTGGACAAGCGGATATGCTACTGCTGTCAGCGGGGGGTCGAAGGTGCGCGCATGTTCAAAATCGTCAAAGACTACAACTGAAAGGTCCTGCGGCAAGCGATAGCCAGCCTGCTGGAGCAGAGGCAGCGCGACAGCCGATGACTGCCAGTTGGTGAACACTACAGCAGTGACATCGGGGGATTTCTCGATAAACGCCTGCGTGACCGCTTTGATGGTCCTGATTTCGATTTCGTAACCTTCGCCCTCATATTCTGCGAGGAAAAGCCAGTCATCACGGGGTGTGATGTGATAGTCAGCCAGCGCCCGGCGGTAGCCGGTCAGGCGCTGTTCGAGGTGGGGCGCGTTTTTCTGATGTCCGATCATCGCCAGCGCCCGATGGCCCAGATCGAGCAGGTGTCTGGCGGCCTTATACCCGGCGGCGATTTCATCCGGCGCGACGAAGCTGATCCGATCAGGCTGATGGGGAACACCGATCTGAATCACCGGCAACCCGGTATCAATGGCTTTTTGCGTGGTTGCTTTTATGTGGCTTGACCCCAGGTGAATGACGCCATCCGGGCGTAGGTCAGGATCGGACAGATAGAGATTGGTGATATGGTCGCTAAATTGGCGGGGGTCATCGGCAGATAAACGCAGTTGAAGCTGATAGCGATGCGCGGCCTCCTCAATGCCGGTGAGCAAATCCTTAAAATAGTCGGTAGCTGTAATAAGTGCGGAGTGCAGAACAAGAACAGACTGGCTTTCAGTCCGGTTCCCATTCCTACCCGTTTCGTTGCGCTCCCGCCGCACATTTTTCTGGATGGACAGTTCGGTGGCTGCCTCCAGAATGCGCTGCCGCATGGCTTTAGAAACCCCGTCCTTGTTATTCAAAGCCAATGATACAGTGCTGGTTGAGACCCCTACATAGTTGGCAATTTCGCGGGTTGACGGCATAATCACCTGCTGAATCCGAGCGAACGAACGAACGGTGCGATCTAATATAACATCTACCTGCGAATCAACCAACAGATTGGAGACGCTGCTGCGATGCCCATTCCTGACACCGCCATGCTTGGTAACTGGATCGTTTCATGGATTCAGCCCGATGGTGCGATCCACGGCTTTCACAACCATTCCGTCTGGGGCGGGAATCCCTACCGGTGGAGCGATTTCACCGCCGGACACAGCACATGGGCCAGCCCGTTTCTGGCAGGGCTGAGCAACGCTCTGCGCAAATATCCGCATCCTGAAGGCGCTGCTCTGCTGTCCCGCCTCGTTCAGTTCCAGGCCACGCGCTTTCAACCCGATGGACAGTACGCCCATATTGGCTTTCAGGTTGGCGAACTGCTCAACTTCGGCCTGATTCACAATGCGATTGCCAACCTCTCCCTGGGCCTGGTCGCGCTCAATGGCCGTGAATATCTCCCGGAGGCGGATATTGAGCTTATCCGCCGGGCTGTGCTGGAAAACATGGAAGCCTGCCGCCGTTATGGCGGAGGGCGAGCGGCCCACAGCGGCACCGCCAATCAGGATTATGCCCGGTTGTGGGCGAAACTGGTATTTCAGGAGGCATTCGCCGATAGACGCTGGTATGACGAAATTCCGCAGGACCTGAATTTCATGATCGAGCATTTCCACGTCGGCGGTTTCCCGGATTCCCGCTGCGAAGCGACCTATCGCGGCCTGACTGATCTGAGCGCAGTGGAGCCGGCGGAATACTATGGGCTGATGATCTGCCCGCTGGTCATGGCCTACGAAGTGTATGGCGATCCGACCTATCTCGATCATGCCGGACGCATCTGTCGCCACGTTGCTCAGTCCGCGTGGGTCGATAAGCGCGGCCAGACGCGCTTTCATCGCACATGGTATCAGCGTGGCGGCCAGTGGGTCAAAAATCAGCAGCCCATGCTCATCGCCGGGATGGGCGACACACTGGAGGGCATTCACCGGTATTTACAGCACGTCGCCGACCCGGAACTGGAGAATTTTCTGAACCGCTGCGATGCAACCTATGCCTATTATCAGAATCCGCGAGGCTACTTCGCCAGCGCAACCGGCTGGCAGAGTGAAGTGGATATTGCGCCCGCAACAGCCTGGCACGCACATGATTTTCGCTATCTGACCCATCGACATCCGGTTGATGCCGCTTTCTGGGAGCGATTCTTTGCGCCCTATACCAGAATGTCGGTGCTGCTGGGCGATCAGTGTTTGTGGTTTGAGTATGGGCCATACTGGCAAATCCGCGATTATTTCTGGCAGGATGTTTTTGAGCTGCTGGGACGTAAGGACGAGGTGATGTTTGGCCGTGACATGGCGTGGATCGGTGGTGATCGCGCTTTGCCGGCGCATTATCACTGCCCCGATGTCCCGGTGTTCTTAATGGCCGATGATGGCATCTATCTCAAATCAGGTGATGAGGCGCAGATTGATCTGAACTCAGTGGGAACATTGCCTTATCTGGGCAAATTGTGATCTATTTTTCAATTGGAGCAAAGGAACGATTTATGCTGACAGAAGAACAGATTGCACATTACTACCGCGAGGGCTATGTGCTGGTGCGCGAGCTGGTTGATTCAGAAACCATCGCCAGTGTGATGGCACATGCTCAGCATCGGGTGCGAGAAGGGGATAAGTGGCAGCCAACCATTTTCGATCATGATAACCCGACCCAGGACGCGGAAATTCATCAGGTGCTGTGGAATCAGCGTGTCATCAGCGCAGCCGAGGATTTGCTGGGCACGCCACCGCGTGTTTATTATGGGATGCTGGCGGTAGTTCCGGCAGGCGGCGGGCACGGCCTGCCCTGGCATCAGGACAATCAGTACACCCACGTTCTGGGTGGGGCGCTCAATGTCTTTGTCGCGCTGTCAACCATCACCCCGGATATGGCAACGCTCTGGATTGGTCCGCGCTCTCATCTGCTGGGGGTTCAGCCGGCGCAGGCTAACACCACGACTGCGCCCGGCCATCGTGAATCATTGTACGAGCCGGATAACGCCATCCAACTGCCCACGCTTCAACCGGGCGACGCCTGCATCTTTGATCGCAGTACGCTGCATCGTTCGCTGCAAAACACGACGGATCGACACCGCTTTGCCTATGCTGCCCAATTCCAGGCGGAGCACGCTCGGATGGCCGAAACCGGCGAGAGGGACCCCAAACGAATGCTGGCAAGCGAACTGGCGGCGCTGCACATGAAAGCCTGATTGCCGAAAACAGGGAAAGGGATGGAGCAGATTATGCGCGTGTCTCCGTCCCTTAATCACTTTTCCAATCCATTGTCACGGTCAGGCTGGCCTGCCTGCGGATGCTGCCGACCCGCATTACGACCACAATTTCCGCTGTGCCAGCTATTGTCTGGGCTGTAACAACACCCTGATGGTTGACCACTGCCTGACGAGGCTGGCGGCTGATGAATGTGAGCGCCGCCGGATCAGGCTGGAGGTACTGTCCGAACCGGGTGCGCCCAACGACCTCAAGCCGCATCGACTCGTTCATCTCCAGTCGAGTGCGCGGCGCGTGGATTTCTACCCGGTCAAAGGCATCGTCCACCAGCACATCCAGGCTGGTGGACCGGCTCACTCCGTCTCGTTGGGCGGTCACGGTGATCCGGGCCACGCCGGCGCTTATGGCACTGACTACACCCTGAGAATCGACGCTGGCGATATTGGGGTGGCTGCTTGTGTAACGTAGCTCCGCATGGCTGAGATCAGCGACATAACCTGACTCCGTGCGTCCGGTTACATCGAGCGTCACCCTTTCGCCGCTGCGCAGATTGACGGCTGCGGCATGGCCGGAGCGTGTCGTTGTTACAAACAGCCGATCCAGCGGCTCGCTCTGGTCGGCATAAGGAAAGTCTTTCGTCAGGCCAATATCGACAAAATTGATGTCCTGAAAACCAACCGCAAAGGCCGGGGAATCGTAGCGCAGGCGGAAATCGCCGTTGTCGGCATCCATAAACAACGGGGCTGCTGTAATCGAATGCTGATCGTATTCGCGGTCAAGCCCTTCGCGCCACTGTGCCAGCGTGCGGATACCCGGCACGCCTCGCATCCGATAGACCCCTTGTGGCTGGTAAAACAGATTGTAATCCGCAGCCCTGAACTTGCGCCGGTCCCAGCTTCTGAGGGCGTAGACCGTCTCGCCCACGTCGTACAGGATGTTGCGCTCGAATTCAAGATCGTGGTTGGGGGCGTTCAGAAAGCCGTGCGCAGCAAAGCCGCTGTCGGAATTTGGCGCATTCGCAGCGATGTTGTTGTAAAAACGATTGCCGATGCCCTTGACATAAAACACACTCCACAGCGTCCCCTGACCGCCCTGATTTTGCAGGTTGTAGATGACGTTATTGGTTACCGTGGTGTTGCTCACCTCGTCATCGAGGTAGACCCCAAAACCGAACGAGAAGGGAATGTCGCTGTCGTGAATCGAATTGTTATGCAGGGTATTGCCGGTGCTGTACACGCCCCACGCTTCAAAAATACCCGTATCCTGCGAGTCGGTGTTGGCATGAGATAGATCATTGAATGCGACCACGTTGCCCCGTGTATGGATAAAATCCATGACGTTATGTTCGCGCACGCGGACACCATCGACATCCTTATTGACCATGATGCCGGGCCATGTGCCTTTCAGACTGATGGCGTAGCGAGGGGTGTGATGCACGCGGTTATGGCTGACACGACTCTCGCCGCAGTTGGAGAGTTGTATGCCTGCGCCATAACCTATGACCTGGCCGGCGTGGTGTATGTGGTTGTTGATGATTTGGTGGCCCTTGTTAACTGCGTCAATTGATGTCCACCGGCCATTGAACAGAATCCCACTGAAACCAATGTCATGAATATGGCAGCCGGTGATCGTGATTCCCTGCACCCACTGATCACCAAATATGCCGTGCATCCCGGTATTGTGAATGTGGCAGTTGCTGATCGTGATATATTCGGCGTTTTCAAAATAAATCACCCCGTCCTCATCCGCGAGCGTGAATTCGCCGCCCGGTGGGTTACCGCCGAACCTGCTCACGGTATCCGACGCACAGATTTCCAACCCTTCAAGCCGGATATTAGCAGCTACCGCCTCCGGTGAACTGCCGATGAAGGCAAAGGCACGAATGGCAGTCGGGGCGATAATCGCCTGCGCATCAATGGGCTGCTGGCGCGGCCAGTAGTAGACGATTCTTTCATGGGCATCGAAATAAAATTCGCCGGGGGAGTCCAGCAACTCAAGCGCGCCCTGCACAAAATAGCGCGATCCCCCCGAACCTATGCTGTAGCGGGTTTCGCTTACCAGCGTCACGGTTCGGCTGTCAAAGTCCACCGCCTGAACGGGTAGAATGTCCGTAAACCAGTTCCATTCACCATGCGGCCCACCCGGCCAGATATACACCTGAAGTTCGTTCACCTTCTCGACCTGCGGCACATCACCCGGGCGAAAGCGAAATTGTGTCTGTGAAGCTGCATCATCCACCGCTTCGACCCGGTTGTAGCCGCTGTTGGGGTGGCGGGCTTTGGCTGCTCGACGGCCATTTTCATACAGTGTGTGGAAGGTGTAATCCACTTTTGCTTTGTAGATGTATTCGCTGTGGCGTTGCCAGCCGGTCACGCGCTGTCCGGCGAAGATCACCGGTGTTTCGCCGGGGTAGTTTCTATAGACGATCTGAAACCCGTTATTCCCGGAGTCGTGCTCATCGAAGATCAAAGTTGAATCGAGATAATAATCACCGGCGCGCAGCACGACTTCGATATCACCGGTCATACCCTGCGCGACAGCCTGCCGCACAACCGCTTTCGCCCGCGCAATCGTTTTGAACGGGTTATCTATCAGGCCGCTGGCCGAATCGCTGCCCTGTGGCGAAACGTAATAGACTGTTGTACTCATAACACCCCACTGCTGCGAAGAAAAAAACGGCGATCAGTCCGGTCATCCTCTGCATTTCAGCAGGGGCCTGCCGCATTGTTTGACAGATTATTCCGAAAAAAACATAATCACCACATCAGATCATAAGTCAGCGACAAAAAAACGCAAATCTTCCAGGTAAAATTCCTATGACTTCACAGCCCGATCAACAGACATCGCCCACAAAACAGGACCTGTTTGCCGAAATCGCTGCTCGTGAGCGCCGGCAGAGCGGGATGGAACCGGCCAGCAACCGAAAGGACTTGCTGGTTGAACCGGCCCCGCCCACGCTGCCGGAGCTTATTCTGCCTGTGGAACTATCCGATCAATCCGCCGCATTTCAACCGCGCCCGCTGATGACCGATACCGATCTGCAACACGAACTGGCCCGAATGCGCGAAGTCTATGCCCCATTTATGCGCAATCTTGCGCCGGTTCCGGCGGCAACACGCAGGATACTGCCGCTTACAGAATTCGACTGGCGCGTTCAGACGGATGCCGACCTGCGTGATTTTTCCGGTACATTAAACGGGGCAGGGGCATGGGAAAAGGTGCAGATTCCTCATTATGGTGGCCCGCTGGGGCGCGCTGTGACTTACTATCGCACGCGCTTTGAAATTGATGAGGCCATGCGCGCACCCGGCAGTCTGTTTATCTGCTTCAAGGGGGTTGATTACAAGGCACACATTTTCATCAATGGTGCATACATCGGCTCGCACGAAGGTTTCTTTGCGCCCTTCGAGTTCGATTTCACCTCTGTTGCCCGTCCCGGTGACAATACCCTGCTGGTCAAGGTCGAAAACGACGCCATCTGTATGGGCAACGACTCCTGGGGAGAAGACGGTCATCTTTACGAGGGTGACAAACTTTACGCCGCGTCCGGCCCCGGCTACGACGATCCGCAGGTTGGCTGGCATCACTGCCCACCCGCGATGGGTATCTATCAGGATGTTTTCATCGAAGCACGCCCGCCGGTTCACATTCACGACATTTTTGTGCGCCCACTGCCGGCCGAACAGCGGGCCGAAGCATGGATCGAGGTTTACAGTACCCATGCGCTGCGGCGCGAAATTGCGCTGGAAATTTCGGTATTCGGGCAGAATTTCGAGGCGACACTGTTTCGGGATGAGGGCTATGAGCTGCCCGGCCCGGCTGGCCCCGGCGTGAACTACTTTCGCCTGCCGTTTGATGTGCCTGATATGAAACTCTGGGAGCCGGAAACGCCCTGGTTGTACCAGCTTCAGGCCCGTGTGCGCGATGTCGAGTCGGGCGCGGAAGATGTCGCTACGCGACAGTTCGGGATGCGCTCATTTGTGATGGACGAAACCAGCGAGCCGAAGGGTCGTTTTTATCTCAACGGGCGCGAAATCCGCCTGCGCGGCGCAAACACAATGGGGTTTGAACAGCAGAGTGTGATGAAAAAGGACTGGGATCAACTGCGAGACGATATTCTGCTGGCGAAGATTTGTCACATGAATTTCTGGCGGCTAACGCAGCGCCCGGTACAACCCGAAGTCTACGATTTCTGTGACCGGCTGGGCCTGATGACCCAAACCGACCTGCCGCTGTTTGGTGTCCTGCGCCGCAACCAATTCGAGGAAGCGGTGCGGCAGGCAGGCGAGATGGAACGACTGGTACGCTCGCATCCATGCAATATTGCTGTCACCTATATTAATGAGCCGTTTCCCAACGGCTGGGGCAAAGCGCACCGTCATCTCACCCGGCCTGAACTGGAAAGCTTTTTCGCTGCTGCCGATCTCGTTGTCCGTTTACACAACCCTGATCGTGTCATCAAAGCTGTCGATGGCGACTACGACCCACCCGGCCCGCGTCTGCCGGACAATCACTGCTACTGCGGCTGGTACAACGGTCACGGGGTTGACCTGGGCAAACTGAACCGGGGTTACTGGCAGGCAGTCAAAGCTGGCTGGATGTACGGCTGCGGCGAATTTGGCGCGGAAGGGTTAGACCCGGTTGATGTCATGCGCCGGCACTATCCACCGGAATGGCTGCCGCAAGCACCGGAGGAAGAGCAGAACTGGTCGCCTGACCAGATTGTGTCGGCACAAACCGGGCGCTTCCATTACCTGTGGTTTGAGACGCAACATTCACTGGCGGACTGGGTTCAGGCCAGTCATGACCACCAGGCCCGGGTAACCCGTCTGATAACCGAGGCTTTCCGCCGGGACCGGCACATGAATTCTTTTGCCATCCATCTGTTTATCGACGCTTTCCCGGACGGCTGGATGAAGGCCATCATGGATGTTGAGCGTCAGCCCAAACCGGCCTATTTTGCCTATCGTGAGGCGCTGACACCGCTGCTGGTGAATCTGCGCACCGACCGTTTCACCTACTTCGCCGGTGAGCCGCTGGCGCTGGAGGCCTGGATTTGTAACGACACACACCACCAACCAGAGGGCGCTCATCTGCACTATCAATTTGAAATCGACGGGCGGATTCTGTTCGCGCAGCGTATAGCAGCGCAAATACCCGTGTGCGACAGCGCCTTTCGGGGCTACCTGAATCCGCGCGCGCCGGAGGTTGAAAAACGAACGATCCTGACCGTCCGGCTGGCCCTGATTGACACTCAGGGAGAGATCGTACATGATACCGCGCTTGAAGTTGAGGTCTTTCCGCAGCCTGAGTCGGACACGTCCAGGCCCGTATATCTTGTAGGCTCACCACAGGGTAGGGCGGCCCGGTTGGCGCGTGAACTTGGCGTGCCGGCATCCTTCACGGGTGATATAGGCGACACGATTCTGATTGATGACTTCGCCGCATTCGAGCAGGAACGCGACCATATCCTGAATCGGGTTGAACAGGGTGCGGTCGCTGTGTTCATCGAAATGGAACCGGGTGAATACGACATCGCCGGCAGCCATGTGATCGTGGCAGCCTGCGGCATGGGTAAGCGTCATTTCGTTTCGCGCGGTACAGGCCATCCACTGGTGGCTGATTTCCGGCCCCACGACTTTCGCTTCTGGTACGATCCTGATGCTGGTTATATCACGCCTTTCCTTTCCGCCACAATCGAAGCTGCCGGCTGGGATGCCATCCTCAGCAGCGGCAACGGCAACTGGTCAGGCGAATGGTCGCCTGCGCTCGCTGCGGCTGAAAGACGCTATGGTGCCGGCAAACTGCGCATCTGCCAGCCCGCGCTCGCCGGGCGCGTATTGCATAACCCGGCAGCCTGGATCTTTGCCACACGCCTGCTGGCTCGCCATCAGTGATGATGAACCAGCATTTATTCAGCGTAGGCGCAGGTCAGGCTTACGGCTCCACTGACGAAACAGATTTTGACAACCGCCGTGTGATGCGCGGCCAGCCACTGCCAGCCCTGTTCCACGGTTTCGATGTCATCCACCTGCGGCAGTTCCGCGCCTTCGACCGTGATCCGCCGGGGTGCCTCAGGCGATGCCAGCAGGGTGTAGCTGGTTTCGCCGGGGTGATCTTCCAGCAGTAGTCGCAGGGCGCTGTTGACGTGCGCGTCCGCAATCTGCGCGCCGCTGGTGATATGAATATTGGCGCCGTTGACGCCGCGCAGAATCACCGGATCGCTGTTGACGGGCAGCCCGGCCAGCGGCAGCGTGTTCAGGCCGATCAACTGCGGATTGAGCCACCACGTATATTCCTCATCACCTTTGACGGTGCTGAAGGCGTCGGGATACATCCCTTTGAATTCGCCCGCCGGAGCCTGCTCCTGCATCCCATGCCGGGTGATTCCTTCGGCCAGTTCGTACCAGTCGATTGGCCCATCGGTCTGCTGGTAGCCGGCCAGACGGAACAGCGCATCAGCATACCACAGGCCGTTCCAATGGACGATTACGCCGAACCACGACTGGACATCATGAAAAGTCACGCCAAAAACCGGTACTGTGCCGTAGCGCATGACGGGCCGATAGGCCGGGTTCCACAGGAAGGTAAATGGCAGCCCTGTCCATGCCCAACGGTTGGCAGCCTTGAGATAGGTTTCGTCGCCGGTCAGGTCGTAGGCGCCCAGATTAAGGTTGATGAGGTAAGGCACAGCCAGCACATCAGGCACATGCAGATGTAATTCCCACGTTTGCGCGCCTTCGGGACGCTGCTGGTCGTTGCACCAGTCCGCCGCGCGAATGACGGCGTTCACAGCGGCTTCGTCGCCGGTCGCCAGCGCATATTTCAGCACCGGAATGACCTTGCTGCTGGTGAATCCTGTTGAGCTGTCCTGCGCCTTGCCCATCAGGTTGATGCGTTCCTCGGTCTTGAACTCACCGACGTTGGCAATAGCTTCTGGCGTCCAACCCCAGGAGCCATCGGCCTGTTGCTCGGCGATCAACTCCCGCGCCATCTCTGCCGCGCTTTCCAGCGAAGCGACCACGTTGCCGTAGGTCAGCGCCAGTTCCAGCCGGGGGACATTGTGCGGCGGCGGTTGTTTCTCGGATGCGCGAGGGATGGCCCGGCGCACCTGATCGCGCGCGCGGGCGCGCAGCAGCGGATCACCCTCCGGCCAGCGGCTGTAGCGCCACAGTTGATTGGCGAGAATCGGCTCGAAACGCGGCCCCCAGGGGTCAGACAGGGTGTGATGCCAGCCCTCAGCAGCATCATCCCATGCCACGTCGAGATACGATTCGATGCACAGGTCAACATTCTCGCGGTAGTTGTGGCCGGGATCGGGCAGTGACGGCAGGCCGTATGTCTCCACCCACTCGCGCAGCATACTAACAACGCCGCCCTGCGGCACTGCAACCAGATAGGCGCTGAGGGTCTGCGGATTGGTGGGGGAAATGCCAAAGGGGTTATGCGCCTCGTGTTCCCCCTCGTTCAGCCTGCGGCTGTCAACGCCCGGTGCGAACAGCGCCAGCCAGTGATTGTCTGCGCCTTCCTGCAAGCGGTTGGGCGAGGAAAACAGGGTAGCCGGGTAGCGCCAGGCTCCACCCCACACCTGATTTTCGTCCCAGATCAACCCGACGGCGTGTCCTTCATGGCTGACAGCCATCAGGGGCATGGTGATCCTGTATGGATGCGGCACAGTGCGGTTGGCGTACTTCTCTGCGGCAAAACGGGTGTCCGATGACAGTTCGTCACCCACCAGATACTCCAGACCGGGGAAGATCGCTTCATCCTTCTGAGCGCCGAAGCTGCCCTCACCAACATACAGGCATGGCCCCAGCCAGCGGTAATAATGAGCCTGCTGGCTGCATTCCAGTCGGTAATCCGCCTCAATCTGTCCCGGATTGGTGGTGCGCGCAAAGGTCACAGACAGTTTCCAGACTGCGCCATCCACGTCCACGAAGCTCCCGCGCAGCCGCAGCGCCAGATCATCCGCGTCGCAGTGCTGCGCGTTCAGGCTGGCTTCGTGGCGGTTGCCGGCCTTGTCCTTGTAAATCAGATGGCTCAGGGGCGTCGTTTTCGCCATCGGCAGCCACGCCCCGCCATCGCGCACGTCGAGGCTAAAGCCGTTAATCTCGTCCCCGTTCTGGAGGCAGGTCAGGCGCATCGTATCAGTTTCGAGTGTAAAGGTTGTCATGTTGTCAGCACACGCTTTCTGGCTCAGGCTTTCACTGCACCGCTGGTAATCCCGCGAATGTAATAGCGCATCCCGAACATGAACAGCAGCAGCAGCGGGATAGTTGCCACGCTGTAGGCGGCCATCCGCGGCCCCCAGTCGGTGATGCCGAATTCGGACGTAAACTGCGTAAGGCCCACCGAGACCACCTGCATACTGGAATTGGTAATGGTCAGCAGCGGCCAGATAAAGTCGTTATAGGTGGCGACCAGATGCATGATGGCGACGGTGACGATAATCGGCCATGAAAGAGGCACTGCGATCTTGTAGTACAACTGGAACTCGGTTGCGCCATCGATCTTGCCCGAGTCGAACAATTCCTGCGGCAGATTAGCGAAGAAGGTGCGGCACAACAGAATCCCGAATACCTGCCCGCCCGCCGTCCAGGGCAGGATCAGCGCCCAGGGCGTGTTCAACAGCCCCAACTGCTGCACCAGCACAAACGATGGAATCAACGTCAGCACGCCGGGGATCATCAGCAGCGAAAGGATCGCCAGATAAATAACTTCCTTGAAGGGGAAGCGATGCCGGGCGAAGACATATCCGGTCAGCGACGCCAGAAAGACAACGCCCGCCACCGACAGGCTGGAATAGGTCAGCGAGTTGGTGATGTAGTGGGCCATCGCCTGATAACCCGCCGGGTAGTTTTCCCAGCGCACCGGGTTGGGCAGCCCCCAGAAGCGTCCGTAAATCTGCCCGTTGTCCTTAAGCGAGAGGAATATCATCAGGATAATGGGAACCAGTGTGAGGAGCAGCAGGGTAAACAGGCTGAGCAGGATAAGGAACTGGTAAAAGCCTTCGCGCCGCCGGGCATCCTGGTGGGTGATGGGCTGCTCACGAGAAAACACATCGGTCTGTTTAGTGACTGCCATACCATTAAGCCTCATACTCGGTTTGTGAACGGATATAGCGCAAATTGATAATCGTTCCACCCAGAATAATGAGGAAAAGGAAGGTTCCCATCGCAGATGCAAGGCCGAAGTTGCTAAAGCGGGTGGCGTTGTAATACAACTCCAGCGCCGGGGTATAGGTCACATTACCGGGACCGCCGCCCGTTGTCAGGAAAATCAACTGAAATTCCTGAACGCTGCCAATAAACGCCAGAATCAGCAGCAGCTTGATCTGGCTCATAATCAACGGAATATCCACATGGCGGAAGCGTTTCCACCAGCTTGCGCCATCGACCCGCGCCGCGTCAAACAGTTCTGACGGGATCGAGATCAGGCCGCCGTAAAAAATCAGCAGGGCAAACGGGCTGATCCAGGGGAAGCCGATGGCGATAATGGCTGCCATAGCCGTGTTGCGATCTCCAAGCCAGGTGCGGGTGAGGTCTTCCGCGCCTATGGCGCGCAGGGTTTCATTGAGCAGGCCGATGTTGGGGTCGTAGATGTTCACCCACAGCAGAATACCCACCACACTGGGCACAACCAGCGGCACGATAAACAGCGTCCGCACGGCATACTGTAAAAAGCCGCTGCGAATATGGAAAATGAGTTCAGCTACCAGCAGCGGCACGGCCAGCTTTAGAAAGGCGGTGATCGCCAGCAGGACAGCGTTTTTCATGCCGATCCAGAAATACTGGCTGTTCATCATCCGTTCAAACTGCCCCAGCCCGACCCACGTGGTCGAAATGCCGGGCTGCCAGTCGGTAAACGAATGATAGAGACCGGACACTGCCGGGTAATAATTGAAGATCAGCAGCAGGATGACGGTGGGCGCAATGAGGATATAAGAGGTGCGGCTGCGCCACATCTGCACCAGTGTCCGCCGCACCGGCAGCGACGTAATGTTCCAGAAGTGCGCTCCGGCAGCGGTGCGTTGAATCCACAGCGTAAACAGGCCCAACCCGGCCAGAATCGTCAGCGGAATGCCGATCAGCAGGTTGCGCTGAGCAGTCTGTGCGGCCCGGAAACGAGCAGCGGCGCTCGTGGTGGACGTGGAATGAATGCGGCCATCGCGCGTGCCCAGCAGCCAGAATTCGCCATCCGCAGAAAGGGACACGGTTGTCAGCGGCGCGCCCACATTGATCGTCAGGGTCGACTCCCCATTTTCAGCATCCAGCAGGTATACGTCACCATCCTTTGTGCCAACCAGCACCCACGTTCCTTCCCTGTCAATGTCCACGCTGAGACAGGCGCTGCGTTCGCGGGAACTGCACCGTACCGCTTTCGGCAGGTCAACCTGCCACAGCACTTCGCCCCGCGCCCCGTTTATCATCGAGACTTTGCCATCCAGCGACCCGGTGACGACCCGCGCCCCATTCCCGTTGACGGCCACGCTGGTAACATCATCGGCCAGTTGTGCCCGCCACAGGCGTCTGCCATCCGGGCTGAACAGGCTAACGAGCGAGTCGCGCGTGCCGGCCAGCGGACGAATAGTTTCGCTGCCATAGATTGTCACAGTGTCGGCGATATTTTCCAGGTTAAAGACCCACAATGCTTCCCCGGTTGCGGCATCAATGAAATGCACGTCACGACCTTCATCGGCAGCAAACACGCGGGAGCCATCACGCGACACAGCCACATCGAGTACAATGCGCGAGACGCGATAGCGCCACAGGGGTTCGCCATTTTCATCCAGCAGATACACGCTGCGATCTTCGCTGGCGACAGCGGTGCGCTGGCCGTCTGCGCTGGTGGCAACGCCCCAGACTGTGCCGTCTGGCGTAAATTCCCACAGCAGGTTGCCCTGGCGATCATAGGCAGCAGTGCGGTTATTGCGGCTGCCGACAACCTGGACGCTGGCATCGGCAGACAGGGCAGTGCCATACACCACGTCCCCGATACTGGCTTCCCACTCATCGTCCTGCGCAGAGAGGCCCGATACGGCACTGAGCAGCACAAGCAGTGTTCCGGCAAGGACCCATCTGGTCACTGTCTGTAATTTTGCCCGCAACAGAGAACCTCCTTTCAGGCGTACCGGTCAGCAGGTGGCCGCTGACCGGTACGATGGGGCGTACTGCCTGCCCGAAATCAGAAGTTCTCAGGCCGTTTGCTGGGATCGTCCAGATCGGCAGGAGTCAGGTTCATGTGATC
>Ga0079224_100006590_pt1 | contig 15430 bp, 13 predicted proteins | sample Stecom2015_FD_80414 | JGI IMG/M metagenome (GOLD analysis project Ga0079224, IMG submission 80414) | Agricultural soil microbial communities from Utah to study Nitrogen management - Steer compost 2015 | ecosystem: Environmental > Terrestrial > Soil > Agricultural land | place: USA: Utah...
TCCATATCAAGTTAACAAAGCAAAACTTATCGAAAAGATTGCTGAACTTGTTACAGAGAAAGCAATTGAAGGTATTTCTGATATCCGTGATGAGTCGAGCCGTGAAGGTATTCGAGTTGTTATTGATATTAAGCGTGGTGAACAGGGAGCGGTGATTCTCAACCGCCTTTATAAACAAACCCAAATGCAGGTTTCTTTCGGTATCATTTTCCTATCGATCCATAATGGACAGCCGAAGGTAATGAACCTTAAAGAGATGCTTGAGTGCTTCATAGATCACCGTCGTGAAATCGTTGTTCGTCGTACAACCTATGAATTAAAGAAAGCTCGTGAACGTGCCCATATCTTAGAAGGTTTAAAGATCGCCGTTGAAAATATTGACGAGATTGTTGAACTAGTTAAGAAAGCTGAGGGTCCTGCACAGGCCAAAGAACAGTTGATGAGCCGTTTTGCTCTGTCACCTATTCAGGCACAAGCAGTTCTCGATATGCGTTTACAACGCTTAACGGGTCTTGAGCGCGATAAAATTATTGCTGATTACGAAGCTATTATGAAAGAGATTGCTCGCTTAGAAGGAATTCTAGCAAGTGATGAACAAATTCGTGGAATTATCCGAGATGAATTTGTGGAAATCAGAGAAAATTACGGAGACTCTCGTCGCACTGATATTATTGCTCAGGCCGATGAGATCCAGATGGAAGATCTTATTAAGAATGAGGAAGTCATCGTTACTATTACTCAGAAAGGGTACTTAAAACGCATGGCCATGGATACCTACCGGTCTCAAAAGAGAGGCGGTAAAGGTGTGAAGGGTGCAGATCTTGATGATGATTTCTATACTTCAATCTTCACAGCAGATACTCATGACTCTCTTATGATCTTTACAGACAAAGGTACAGTATTCTCCATCAAGGTTTATCAAATCCCTGAAGGACAAAGAACTGCAAAAGGTAGAAACATTGTTAATATCATCAATGTTCCTGCGGGAGAAAAAGTAAGAGATATCATTACAATGCCAAAGGATCTTGAAAATAACTTCATCATCTTTGCTACTAAACAAGGTATTGTGAAAAAATCTGAGCTCTCCGAATATAGGAATATGAGACAGAATGGCCTCAAAGCAATTAAGGTTGTGGAAGGAGATGAAATCTTAGCTGTTAGAATTTCTAATGGTAAGAAAGATGTTCTCTTAGCAGCTTCATCTGGTAAATCTATCAGATTCAGTGAAGATGATTGCCGAGCTCAAGGTCGCGTTTCACAAGGTGTTAAAGGTATCACACTTGATGAAGGTGAAGAAGTTATTGGAATGGAGCTGATCGATGAAACATCACAGATCTTAACAGTAACTGCACGTGGTTACGGTAAGCGTTCAAGCTCTGAAGAATATCGTACTCAATCTCGTGGTGGTAAAGGTATTCTTGCAATGAAACTCACTGAGAAAACAGGTGAGATCATGGGAATTCTTCCAGTAACAGATAAAGATGACTTGATGATTATTACCGATAAGGGTCAAGTTATTAGAACTAAAATCTCAGGAATTTCACTTCTTGGACGTAATACTCAAGGTGTTCGACTCATCAATGTTAAGCCAGATGAAAAAGTTGTAGCTGTTGAGAAAATTGTTGAGCCAGAAGAAGAAGGCCCAGAGGTTGATGAAACACCTATTCAGTAATTTATTAATTCTATTTATGCTTCTAGGGGTGGAGTCTTGCGACTTCACCTCTGCAGTTAACAGAGACATTCTGACCGCTCAAAACTATGTTGATAACCAAGAATTTGCAAAAGCGGTTGAACTCTACGAAAAAATTCTAAAACAAAATCCTTCAAAATTAATCAAAACAAAAATTCATTATCAAATAGCAGAGATTAATTATCTTTATCTCGATGAACAGGTTAAAGCCTTGAGTTATTATCAATATATTGTGGATAATGTGGATGATCCTCTCTGGCAGGTAAAATCTTTGGAGAAAGTAGCAGATATTAACTACTCATTTTCTAGAAATTATCAACAAGCTAAGAAAGCTTATGAAATCCTGTTGGAGGTAAAACCTCGACTCAAAAACTTTGATTTTTATGCTTTTCGTTTAGCGGAGTGTTTTTTTGAATTAGGTAATTATGAAGAGGCCCGGGTTCATTTTAATCGCTTCATTGAACAACCTAATAATGACTTCCACTTAGAAGCTTATAATCAAATGGGATTAGTAGAATTCTATACTCGTAATTGGGATAAAGCGGTGGAATATTGGATGGAGTACCTGAAGCGGGAAACTCAGAAAGATAAGATTGTGAAAGTGAAATTCATGATCGCCAATGCCTATGAGTCAAATGAGAAGTTAAAAGAAGCCTACAACATCTATTACTCGCTACTTCCTAGTTATCCTAATCCGGAAGTACTACGAGAAAGACTCCGTTCCCTATATGCTCGTCGAGTAGCAAGAAAAAGATGAGAAAATTTTTTCTAGTGATGGGGTTGGCCTTGGCACTTCCCTCCACTATTTTGGGTTTATTCTTTGTTCTCTACCAACTTGTCAAAAACGATGTTATAAGCTGGAATACCTTACTGATAATTTTATTGATCGTGGTGTCTTACACCCTAGGTTTAATGGTGAAAAATGTCCTGGGCCCAAAAAATAAATAATAAAATATATTTTGCAGGCCTGGCAGTGAATACCGGAGTGGCCTGGCTTTTTTCCGATGGGGACCTTAGAAGTTTTACATGGTTGATGGTGATGCTTTTAACTACGGTTTTTAGCCATTACTTCAATATTAAAGGGATGCTCCAGCTAATTGGACAGAGAATTCAAGAAAAACGAAGCCTTGGCCATTGGCAAATGCTTGGACATTTTGCCATGAAATTGCTTCTATTGATCATCGGTTTAGTGTGTTTAATGGTATTTATTCCCAATAAAGTACTACAGGGGCTTATACTGTATATTTTTCAATTGATAATCCTCGTCTTAAGTATTAAAAACATTGGGAAGTTTTACAAAAAAGGTTCTTCATCATGATGCGTTTATTCACGCTAGCTCTTAGCTTGATTGTTCCTTCTGCTGCTCTTGCTGCAGGTTACACCCATATTGGCCCAATTGCAGCGCAATTAGGTGTAAAAGAACACATCCTCACTTTCATCTTTGTAAGTACATTATTTGTGATTGCTGGTCTCATTTATAGAGCTAAAGTTTCTGGAACAAAAAATCCAATCATTCCTGATATTGGAATCACCTTCAGAAATATCTTCGAAGCAATGGGACAGTTTATTTATAATCTTGCTGTTAATATCATGGGCGAAGAATCTACTAAGAAGTACTACACAGTAATCATGTTCTTCTTTGCTCTTATTTTCGCTAATAACTGTATTGGACTCATTCCTGGGTTCTTGCCTCCAACTGAGAATTTCAACACAACACTTGCTCTTGGTACTTTTGTTTTCATTTATTACAACTACCAAGGTATTCGTGCTCAAGGTCTTTGGGGCCATATTAAGCACTTCATGGGTCCAGTTTGGTACCTAGCTATTCTTATTCTTCCTATTGAGTTGATCTCTCACGGCGTACGTCCACTTTCTTTAGGACTTCGTCTTAAAGGAAATATGGAAGGGGATCACCTTGTACTATCGATCTTCTCTGGATTAATTCCATACATTGTACCAATTCCGTTCTATATCATTGGTCTCTTTGTATGTTTTATGCAGGCATTCGTATTTACTCTGTTAACAATGGTTTATATTAGCTTAGCGACAGCTCAGCACGATCATGATGAGGAACACGCTCACTAATCCGAACTATTGAAGACAGTTAACTTTAACCTTTTTAAAGGAAGGAAATTTTTATGGAACTTAATGCTGTACTAGGTCTTGCTGCTGCTTTCACAATCACTTTCTCAGCTATCGGTGGTGCTTATGCTCAAGGTAAAGCTGCTTCTGTAGCTCTTGAAGGTATCGCTCGTAACCCAGCTGCTGCTGATAAACTATTTACTCCAATGATTATTGCTCTTGCTCTAATCGAGTCTCTAGTTATTTACGCATTCGTTATCGCGTTCTTAATTAAGCCAGCTCTTTAATTAAAATGGCCCTCGCAAGAGGGCCTTTTTTTATAGTGGAAAACTCTGCGCATCCTTCTCTTTCTTAACAAACTTATTCTTATTCTTCATTAACTCCGAATAAAAATTAAACCCATAGTAGTCTAAAAGTTTATCTGATCTTTCCTCGATCAGACTGTCATAGAGTTCTGTGATAACACGTGTTTTTTTAGTTTCAGGATCTGATTCAGGATAAAGTTCATTATAATTTGCATTTCCCTTAACTAAACTTTGATCAATTGCTTTTAAGCTATCGAAGTAGAAACCAATGTTCTTGGCCATTCCTTCTTTTAAAAATACCTTTTCCACACTTTCTAAGTATTTTTCGTATTGCTGGCGATAATCTTTATCGACTGTTTCAGAGTTTTTCTTTTTCCAGCTAGAAAAATAGCTACTAATTTGTTGATCAGTATAATTTTGATTTTTCTTTGCCTTATAGGAAGAGCAAGAAAAAATGAGAAGAAGAGAAAGAAGTTTAAGCATATTGCCCCCTTAAGCACACTCTTTGTAACTATAAAGAAGTGGCACCGTGTGGAGGCAAGTCGCAGAGAGTGAATCAAGACTTGGAAAGAATCTTTTTCAGAAATCGCCCTGTGTGAGATGACTTAACCTTGGACACATCTTCAGGTGTGCCCTCGGCAATGAGATCACCGCCGTGCTCCCCACCTTCTGGTCCAAGGTCGATAACCCAGTCACTAGTCTTAATGACATCAAGATTATGTTCAATAATAAGCAGAGAATTGCCTTGCTCAACTAACGTATTAAGAGCGTCTAATAGAATTTTAATATCTTCAAAGTGCAGTCCAGTAGTAGGTTCATCTAAGACATAGAGTGTGTGACCCTTGGTGCGTTTGGATAATTCGCGAGAAAGCTTAAGACGTTGGGCTTCACCACCTGAAAGTGTAGTTGCCGGTTGTCCAAGTTTTATATATCCAAGGCCGACAGAATTAAGAACGTTGAGAGCTCTAGAGACTTTTGGATGATGTTCAAAAAAACTGGCCGCTTCTTCGATACTCATGGCCAAAACATCAGCGATAGATTTACCTCGATAAAGAACTGAGAGCGTTTCGTTATTATAGCGAGAACCTCGACATTCAGAACAAGTAATAAAGACATCTGGAAGAAAGTGCATTTCAATTTTTAAAACACCATTTCCTTCACAAGTCTCACATCTTCCACCTTTAACATTAAAAGAGAAGCGACCTGGTTTGTAGCCTCTCATTTTAGCTTCATTGGTTTGTGAAAAAATTGTTCTGATATTATCGAACAAACCAGTGTAGGTAGCAGGGTTTGAATGAGGAGTTCTTCCTATAGGTGATTGATCAAGCTCAATAATTGATTGGATTTGATCGATTCCTTTTATAGAGTGATAATTATTAGCATAGGATTTTTTAAATCTTCCAAGATTGTTTTTAATAGCGGGAATAAGAACCTTATGAATGAGAGTCGATTTCCCTGAACCGGAGACTCCTGTAATACAAACTAGGCCACCAAGGGGGAAAGAAACCGTAAGGTCTTTAAGATTATTTTCGCGTGCCTTATTAATGGTAATTTTATCCGTAAGATTACGTCTTTTCTTGGGAACTGGAATAGCTTTTTTGCCTGAGAGATACTGCCCGGTTATGGAGTGACTGTTTTGATAAACATCTTCAGGTTTTCCAAATGCTACTACCTCACCACCGTGAATACCTGCTGAAGGTCCCATGTCGATTAAGTAATCACAGGCCCTCATAGTATCTTCATCGTGCTCCACAACTAAAACAGTATTACCAATATTTTTTAAATCAATAAGTGTTTCGATTAATCTTTGATTATCTCTTTGATGAAGTCCAATACTTGGTTCATCTAAAACATAAAGTACGCCTGAGAGTGCCGAACCAATCTGTGTTGCGAGACGAATTCTCTGAGACTCCCCTCCTGAAAGGGTAACAGCGTCTCGATTTAGAGTAAGGTAGCTAAGGCCCACATTGAGTAAAAACCTTAAACGATCTTTTATCTCTTTTAATATTTTTTGAGCAATAATGGCTTCATTGCCTTCAAAAGATAGCGATTCAAAAAAATCCGCAGCCTTCTCAATAGATAAGCGAGATATGTCCATAATACTTTTGTCTGCAATAGTAACCGCTCTAGCAAAAGGATTAAGTTTATCTCCCTGGCAGTCAGCACAAGGTGTAATATGCATAAACTCTTCTAAGTCGCCGCGAACTTTTTCTGACTCTGATTCATTATATTTTTTCTCAAGCCAGGGAATGATACCGGGATACTCTTTCTTGAAATTCCAAGATGAGTTCTCAGATTCAAATTTATAGCTATAGACTTGATCACTTCCTTCAAGAAGAAGTTTTAACTGAGCCTTAGTTAAACTTTTTAAGGGAGTATTGATTTTAATTTTTTCTGCTTTTGCAACAGAGGAAGTCATTTGAAAAAGAAAAGCATTCTTCAAAAGGAGAGGAATTGCTCCTTCTTCAAGAGATAGCGAATCATCTAAAATAAGATGAGTTCTATCAAATTGTTTTAAGACTCCAAGACCATTACATTTTGGACAGGCCCCCACAGGAGAATTGAATGAGAAAAGTCGTGGTTCTAGATCAGGGTAACTTTTATTAGAAGCAAAAGAGTAATTGTGTTCTGAAAAGAAATGCTCCTCATCGTTAGCTATGATGATGAGATACCCATTTGATAGTCGTAAGGCATGTTCAACTGATTCAGTTAATCTAGCTTCATTTCCTTCCTTGAGTACGAGACGATCAATGACAACATCAATGTCATTAAATTTGGTTTTGTTTATTTTAATATCTTCATCAAGTGTTGTGAGTTCTCCATTAATTCGTACTCTAAGAAATCCTAGACTCATGAACTTTGCTAATTCTTCTTTATGTTCACCTTTCTTATTTTTGATGACTGGAGAAAGAATTTGGAGTTTCGTCCCAGGTTTGAATTTTAGAACAGAGTTAACAATCTGTTGTGGGGATTGTTTGGAAACTCGTTCACCACTTTCAGGGCAGTGAGCAACACCTAATCTTGCGTATAAGAGTCTTAGATAATCATAGACCTCAGTAATTGTTCCTACTGTGGAACGTGGATTTTTGGTTGTTGATTTTTGATCAATTGCAATTGATGGAGAGAGCCCAGTAATACTTTCAACCTCAGGAGCTTCCATCTGACCGATAAATTGTCGAGCATAGCTTGAGAGAGATTCGATATAGCGTCTTTGTCCTTCAGCATAAATGGTATCAAAGGCAAGAGAAGATTTACCTGAACCAGAGGGACCAGTAATAACTGTGAAGGAATGTCTTGGAATAGAGACATCAATATTTTTTAGATTATGAACTCGTGCTTTGCTTACGCGAATTTCGTCCATAGATAGACTCCGATAATTTCAAGGCTTCTCGAAGAGCATAGGCGCATCCTCTGTAATCGGCCTTGTTTTGTCCAAACAAGTTAAAAGAAGTTCCATGATCTGGACTAAATCGAGGATAGTTAAGACCCAAGGTGATATTGGCCCCAATGAATCCCTGAAGCGATTTAAAAATTCCTAAACCCTGATCATGGTAAGGGTAGACCAAAAGATCATTGGAGGACTTTTGGGCAAGTTGCATTGTATCACCAGGTATAGGACCTTGTAGTGAGAAATTAAATTGAGCATTCAACTTAGTAATAGCTTGCGAAATTATTCTATCCTCATTACCAATGAGCCCACCCTCCCCTGCATGAGGATTTATACCGGCCACAAGAACAGAATCAATTTTCCAATTCCAGTCTTTTAGCTGCATAAGGGACTGCTTCAGTCTTTGAGCAATAATCTTCTCGGTGAGTAAGGGCACATCACGCAAAGGAATGTGATCGGTTAATAATAGCACTTTCAGGTTATCGGATAAGAAAAACATCCCAAGCTCTGGTAGTTGATAATAGCTTCGAAAGTATTCTGTATGACCATTAAAACCTGGAAATTGGTCTTTGGAAGTAGGAAGAGTAAAAAGAATGTGCTTACTCTTTTCGCATAATCTCATCCCCTCCTGGAGCGCAGTAAAGCTTTGAGAGTGCGTCTCATCTGCAAGCCAGGAAACGGAGATTTTTCGATGGGCCACTTCAATTGAAGAATCAGTTAAAAGAAATGGAAGACGTAAACTTTTAAGGGTCGTTTTGACTGAATCTTTGAAGGCCAATAAATGACATTGATTTGACAGGTGTTGATCAGAGACGAGAATGGATTTAAAGAAAACTTCTAATCCGATCCCGGCTTGATGTCCCTGTGTAATAATAATCATGATTAAAGATATTTAATAAAGTAACTTGAGTACTCTCTTTCAAACCAGTTGTCGGTAACAGATTGGCCCTTTCTCATGAAAATTTCTTGTTGAATTTGATCTTTCATTTTCAAATAATTTTGAGATTCAACTAAGTCTTTTTTCTGAACATAAAAAGAATGCCAATAGCCACCGAGAAGAAGTGGTTTAGAGAAAGACCCTTCTGGTGTCTCTTTGAGAATTTTAACTAATTCTGGAGAGAGTCCTTCTTCGCGAAGGTTTTCAAGTTCATTGGTTTCTAAGTCTTTAAATTCTTCAGGAAGTTTTCCTGTTAATTGATAATCACGCAAAGTTCTTAAATAATGAGAACTTTCTTTATCAATAATTTTTGATTCAGGAACATAAAAATCCATCAAATGGTATTTGAAACTAAGAGCAGTATTAGATGAATTCATTTTATAAAATTCATTTTTGATTTCTTGCTCAGTTACAGAGACCAAAGGAGCGATAATTCTTGAAGCAAAGATATTATACTCCATCGTTTCACGAATGATTTCGAAATATTCCTCGAAGGTCAGGTCTTTTGATTTTAGAAAGTTTAATAAATCAGTTCTTCCTAGACCTAGTCTTTGCTCAGTGGCGCGAATCCTTGATTCAACAGCATCATCATTAATCACATATCCTTGAGCTGTTAGCTTGTCCCGAATAATGAAGGCCCTAATGATGAGTTCGGTTAAATCTTTTTGTTGGTATTTTTGTTTGTCATAAATAATTGGAGAAACCTCTTTACGTGCCTCTAATGTCTCGCTCATGCGATTGACTTCAGAGAGTGAGATGACTTGGCTATTAACGACAGCAACAATTTTATCGAGGAGTTTAGGTTGAGAATTTTGGGCCCAAGCAAGATATGGGCCCAAGGATATTAGCAGGATTAGAAATTTCACTTAGTCTCTTAAAAGTTTTTTAAATTTGTTTTTATATTTGCACCTTTTTCTAGTTGAGCAAAGTAATTCTCAATAAGGGCATCTCTTTTAATATCGTAAATGATTTTCTTATACAAGTTTTTGTCGATTTGATCAAACGACTTAACGCCCAATACGCGAATGATGTGATAACCCATTTGCGTTCTTACAGGCTCAGAGATGAATCCTACTTTTTTCCCTTTAATAGCTTCAAAGAATTCAGGAGCTAAACGAGTTGGAGGTTGGAATCCAAGATCACCGCCCACTGGGGCCGCAGTTGTTTGCGAAAACTTGTTAGCAAGTTTGGCAAAGTCATCTGGGTTCTTCTGAAGAAGAGAATAGATTTCCATGCTTTGTTCATAAGCGGCTTTAACTTCATCAGGTGTAGGTTCGACACGTAGACGATAGAGAATATGGGCAGTGCGATACTCTTGATTCTCATCGTAATACTTCTTTAGCTCTTCATCAGTAACTTGAATTTTCTTAAACTCATTTTCTAAGTCTTTAGAAATTTGAGCATGAAATAAAATATCTTCTTGCTTACTAACAACTTCAGGATCCTTATCAAGACCAGTTTTACGAGCTTTTTGAATCGCTAGCTCTCTATTGATAAGGTCTCTAAGTGAAACTTCTTTATCAATTTTACGAGTACCTACGAATTTAAGATTTTGAAGATGGTATTCTTCAAATTGTTTTTTGGTGATGTTCTTACCATTAACAGTGGCAACAACTTGATCTTGTGCGATTGCCGGAATTGCCATCATGGCAGCTAAGACTACAATTGAAATAGTTTTCATACACATCCCTGGTTTGAAATATCGTCTAATAAAAACATTAACATGCACCCATTTGCCCTGCAATATGTTTAGAAAATTCCCATAACATTTGAGCGTTGACAGCTTCTTTAAAGAGGCATGTCACCGAAGTGTCAGGGTTAAGCTTGTAAAACTTAGGCTGTTTCATAAAGAAACCAAGGATTTGGTCCCTAAGTTGAGTGTTGTGCTCGAGTATGTCTTGATCGAAGAAGATGATAATTTGTGAACCGGCAATTTTAACCAGTCTTATGCCGAGAGGTTGAAAATAGAGTCGAGAACGCAAAATAGCGTAAAGAGATTCGAGTTCTTTAGGAGCGATGCCAAAAGCATCATTAAGTTCATGAATAATTTCTTCAAGCCTATGGTGATCTTGGCTATTAGATAAACGCTTATAGTATTTGAGTCGTAAAGCGTGGTCAGTAATATAGGAGTTAGGAATGTAGGCAGAGAATGATGCTTGGATCTCAATGTTTTTAACAGAGACTTTCTGTTCTCCACGAAGTTCTAAAATGGCTTCTTGTAAAAGATCCATGTAGTACTCAAGACCAATAGACTCGACGTGACCTGATTGTTCAGCACCAAGGATATCCCCTGCCCCTCGAATTTCCATATCACTTGAGGCCAGTGCGAATCCTGAGCCCATGTCGGCATAGGTCTGAAGTGCGTGTAAACGTCTTTGTGCCGTTTCTGACAATATTCTCGTTTCTGGAATCATGAAATAGGCGTAGGCCTTACGATCACTCCGTCCAATTCTTCCTCGGAGCTGATGTAGTTGAGCGAGACCGTAAGTATCGGCCCGATCAATAATCATAGTGTTGGCGTTAGGAACATCAATTCCAGACTCAACGATGGTAGTTGCTAATAATATATCAGTTTTGTGTTCATAGAAGTCATTAATATTTTTTTCGATATCACGCTCACCCATTTGCCCGTGAGTAATTGAAATGCGTGCATTAGGTACGAGCTTCTTTAAATAGATATAGTGTTCTTCAATATCATGAACACGGTTGTGTACATAATAAACTTGTCCACCACGTGCCAATTCTTTTTCAATGGCCATCTTCAGAGTCAGGTCATCTTCTTTTATAATATAGGTTTTAATAGACTGACGACGTGGAGGCGCCGTTTGAATTAAAGAGAGGTCTCGAATTCCCAAGAAAGATAATTGAAGAGTTCGAGGAATGGGCGTAGCTGTCATTGCTAAGACATCAACTCCTGTCTTCAAAGTTTTTAACTTTTCTTTGTGACCCACACCAAACCGGTGTTCTTCATCAATGATAAGAAGTCCCAGGTCGTGGTACTTAACACTTTCAGATAGAACGGCATGCGTACCAATAAGAATATCTACTTTTCCCTCGCTCACATTGAGTAGAGTTTTTTGTTTTTCTTTTGGTGTTTTAAAGCGCGATATAAAATCAATGTTTACTGGAAAATTTGCAAATCTTTTCTTGAAAGAATGGTAGTGCTGGAGTGCCAGCACAGTTGTTGGTACAAGGACGATCACTTGTTTTTTATCGAGAACAGCTTTCATAGCTGCTCTCATAGCAACTTCTGTTTTACCAAACCCAACATCACCACAAACTAAGCGGTCCATAGGGTGTTGCTTTTGCATATCTTCTAAAACGTCGTAGATTGCTTTTTCTTGATCAGGAGTTTCTTCAAAGGGAAAGGATAACTCAAACTCTTTATAGAGATGATCTGGTGGAGAAAAAGGATAACCACCAGAGAGTTTTCTTTGGGCCTGAAGTTTCAATAAATCAAAGGCAAGTTTTTTAACAGAGTTTCTAACTTTGCTTTTAAGTTCATTGAATTTTTTAGACTTGAGAGAAGCAATCTTAAGTCCACTCGAAGCATCTGCATGCTTTTGAACGAGGTTTAGTTTGTAGACTGGAACATAAACTTTATCATTACCTTCATACAAGATGACTAAATAATCATTTTGTTGATCGGCAGCAGTGATCGCTTCAAGTCCTTGGTAGACACCAATACCGTAATCACGATGAATAACATAATCACCGATTTTTAATGTGGTGATTTGTTCAGCGAACAAGTCTTTATTAGTGTTTGCGACTTTTTTTGTTTTCTTTTGTTTGCTTGCAAAAAAATCTGATTCAGAAAGAATGAAAATATTTTCGTTTCTATAATAAAGGCCTTCCTCTAAGCGCCCCTTTATAAAATGAAGTCTGTCCCGTAATTCTGTAAGTTGATTCTCCTCTAGAAGAAACTCAAGTTCTTGTCTAGAATTCTCATTCTTGTAAACAACGACTAAATGGCCATCATGCTTTAGTTCTTTTTTTAAAATACTTAAAGCAAGCTTGATATAATCAAACTTATTTTCAGGAATTTCTCCTTGGAGCTTCATTTTCGTTTTTAAATGAGAAACAAGATTTTCTAAAGATAGGTTTAGCTCTTGATTTAGATTTTCATCAAAATCCACCTGGATGTTGAGAGGTTCAATAATTAAAACCTTGGCCTCGTGGGATGGAAGATCTTGGTAGTAAAAGTTATTTGGTGATGGAAGAACTTGTGAGCTTTCCAAATCGTTAGCAATTAATTGATAGTCCTCAATAAGACTGGCCCAGAAAAGTTCAAAGTTCTTCAATCCCACTTCATAATTAATAAACGAAATAAAAGAATCTTTGCTGACATAATCTACAAGTGCCTTAGGCTCTTTAAAAAAGAGTGGAGCATAAGCAGCATAGTTTTCAAAGAGCTGCCCCTCACTGAGATTTCTAAAAATCATCTTCCTCGTTTCATACTTATTTTTAAAGGAGGGTTGAGGCTGAGGGATATTTTCTCTAAGGGTTGTTGTAAACTCGTCTTGAGCTAAAAAACCTGGACTTGGTAGAATGGAAACTTCTGGATAAGAAACTTCTTTGTTCGTTTTTTGAGTTTCTAAATCAATCGCAAAAATATGTTCAACTAAATCATCAAAATAATGAAGTCGAACAGGAGGGTGAGAAATAGGATAAATATCAAAAATTTCACCTTTCTTTGAAAAGGTTCCAGGCTCTTCGACGGTGGAAGTTGAGTGATAACCCATATCGGTTAAGCGTTTTGCTAAATCAAAGGGGGAAATAATGTCTTCTAATTTGAGTGAAAACTGATTTTTTTCAAAAAAATCTTTTCCAACCCCTAGTAAAAGAAAACCTTCCCATGTGGTGATAATAGTCGATGAAGAATTTTTACCAAGTTGATAAAGGCATGACCACTGCGTCAACAGTACTTGCTCGCTAGACAAAATGGATGAATAAACGGAGTGATTGTGCCCCGGGTAAAAATAAGTATTCTTTAAATGCTTGAGAGTTTCAAAAACATTTTCAGCCTCTTCTTGATCTGAACAAACAATAAAATGATTGTGATCTAGGAGTAAGGTGTTGAAATAACTACCAAGAAAGAGACTCCATTGTTGAGGGCTTACCCCTTTGATGGCCAATGATCCTTCTTGTTCTTTCCAGTATTCAATTTTTTTTATTACGGATTTAAATAAACTCACGGATTACCTGATAAAAAGTGTTTAGTTTCTCCCGCCTTTGCCGGTGTGGATGGGACTTAAAGAGAATACAGCGATAGTTTTAAAATTACTTCCCTATTTTCAACATCTTTTGTATCTTAAAACTACTTTTTTGAGACCTTAATGCAGTGGAGATTTCCATGACAACAGCTTCTTTTGATGGCTTGATGCCAATCGTTATCCTAATGGCAATTGCCGTTGTACTTTTTTTGGGTGGGCATTTCCTATCGGTTTACCTCGCTCCCAAAAAACCTTCCCACTTAAAATCCACTCCTTATGAGTGCGGTGAACAGCCAGTGGGAACAGCGTGGTCGATGTTTAACGTTCGATTTTACGTTGTTGGACTTATCTTCATTATCTTCGATGTTGAGTCAGTACTGATGTTCCCTATCGCTGCCATCTTCAAAGAAATGAATGAGATGGGCGAAGGTCCTTATGTACTTATAGTCTTCTTAAGTTTTATTTCAATTTTAATTGAAGGTATTGCTTACTGCTGGAAGAAGGGTGACCTTGATTGGGTTAAATCTTACCAAGTAAGTTCAGATAGAGTGAAAAAATAAGGTATATCATGAATCAAACCCTCGTTAGCTATCTTTCTAAATACGAAATTTATCAATCATTACTGGAACTTCTCGGTGGTAATGTAAGTCTTTTAGCCTTCATTACTTATCTTGTGGCCGCACTACTTATTGTTACTGTGTGCGCGACTATCGGAGGTTTAGGAACATATGCTGAAAGAAAAATCTCAGCTGACCTTCAGGCCCGTCATGGACCAAACCGTGTAGGCCCTTACGGTTTACTGCAGTTCTTAGCAGATGGTGTGAAGATGATTACAAAGGAAGACATCATGCCTTTTTCGGCAGATAAGTTTCTTTTCTATCTTGCCCCGCTTCTTGCTCTAGTTGGTGTGTTTGCAACTCTTGCTGTTTTCCCTTGGTCTTCAGGTCTAGCGATGACTGATCTTAACGTTGGTGTTTTCTACCTCGTTGCGATTTCGTCCCTTGTTGGACTTGGTATTTTCCTCGGTGGATATGCTTCAAACTCAAAGTGGTCAATGCTTGGTGGTATGCGTGGAGCTTCTCAGATTATTTCTTATGAAATTCCTGTAGTACTCTCTATCCTTGCGGTGGTACTCCTTGCTGGAGGAATGGGTTTTGGAACAATCGTTTCTCAGCAGAAAGGGTTACCATTTAACTGGTTTATCCTTCACAATCCATTCGCTTTCATTGCTTTTTTTGTTCTTTTCACAGGTTCCCTAGCTGAAACAAACCGTGCTCCTTTTGACTTACCTGAAGCTGAGTCAGAACTCGTTTCTGGTTATCATACAGAGTATACAGGGATGCGTTTTGGTTTCTTTGCTCTAGCGGAGTACATTGAAGTTTTCGTAGTGTGTGGTGTTTCGGTTGCTCTATTCTTAGGTGGATCAAATCTTCCTATTAATATTGATCTGGATATTTTCCCACTTCAAATTGTTGAAATTATCATTTTTGTGACGAAGACTCTTCTTCTTTACTATGTAGTTATCTGGATTCGTTGGACTCTTCCTCGTCTGAGAGTAGACCAACTTATGTCAATCTGCTGGAAGTATCTAACTCCAATTGCCATTTTCAACCTCGTTGGCTGTGCTGTTTGGATGGTTGTGTTCAATGGTAGATCTCTAGCTGATCTCATTTTCGGACATTAAGGAAGGATTATATGTTTGTTGAAATTTTATTCGGACTTTCGGCCCTCTTGACCATTGGCTGTGTAATCGGTGTAGTGGCTACAAGAAATATCATGCATGCATGTGTGTTATTACTAGGAACACTACTGGGA
>Ga0079224_100006591_pt1 | contig 15430 bp, 12 predicted proteins | sample Stecom2015_FD_80414 | JGI IMG/M metagenome (GOLD analysis project Ga0079224, IMG submission 80414) | Agricultural soil microbial communities from Utah to study Nitrogen management - Steer compost 2015 | ecosystem: Environmental > Terrestrial > Soil > Agricultural land | place: USA: Utah...
GCCCGAACCAGTTCGGGGGGTGCCTGATACGGCTGAATGTCGTTGTGGGTCAGATCACTCACTTGCCTTGACTCCTGCTGCTGCCAGCCTTGCTGCTACGCCACCGATATCGCCGGCCCCCTGGGTGATCAACAGATCACCATCCTGCAGGACATTGGCCAGCAGACTCTCGATTTCACGGTTATCTTCAACGAACACGGGTTCTACCTTGCCCCGCTGCCGGATGCTCCGGCACAAAGCCCGCCCGTCTGCTCCCGGAATAGCCGGCTCACCGGCGGAATACACATCCATCAGCAACAGCCCATCCACTTCGGACAATACCCGCACGAAATCCTCATATAGATCCCGGGTCCGGGTGTATCGGTGTGGCTGATACAGCATCACGATCCGGCGCTGGGGCCAGGCTTCGCGGGCAGCCCGGATAACGGCCTCCACCTCGGTGGGGTGGTGGCCGTAGTCGTCCACCAGCGTCGCTGCTGCTTTCGGTGTCTGATACTCGCCATACACCTGGAACCGACGGCCAACACCGGCAAATCCAGCCAGCCCGCGGCAGATGGCCTGGTCGTCCACCCCCTCGTCGGTCGCCACGGCAATCGTTGCCAGGGCGTTAAGAACGTTGTGACGACCCGGCATTTTCAGCTCCACCTGGAGATCCGGCCGACCACCAGGGCGACGAACCAGGAACCGGGTTTTCAGACCATCGGAGGTAATGTTCTCCGCCCGGTAATCAGCATCAGGATTGTCGATGCCATAAGTGATAATGGCCCGGGAAATGCGTGGAATGATCTCCTGAACGTAGTCGTCGTCCACGCACATAACCGCAACACCGTAAAACGGCAGGTTGTGCAGGAAGTCCACGAAGGTCTGCTTGAGCTTTTCGACATCCCCACCGTAGGTGTCCATGTGGTCAGCTTCAATGTTGGTGACCACAGAAATAACCGGTGTCAGATGCAGGAACGACGCATCGCTTTCGTCGGCTTCTGCCACCAGGTAACGGGAACCGCCCAACTGGGCATTGGTTCCGGCACTGTTGAGCTTGCCGCCAATCACAAAGGTGGGGTCCAGTCCGGCTTCGCCCAACACGGAGGCAATCAGGCTGGTGGTTGTAGTCTTGCCGTGAGTACCAGCCACAGCGATACCGTGGCGATAGCGCATGATCTCCGCCAACATCTCGGCCCGGGGCACAATCGGTACCCGCCGTTCACGGGCAGACACCACTTCCGGGTTGTCGCCGGCAACGGCAGAAGACACTACCACCACATCGGCCTGATCGGTGTTTTCGGCACGATGACCAATGTACACGTCCACATCCATTGCCCGCAGGCGCGCGGTAACAGCACTGTCCCGAATATCAGAACCAGATACGTCATAGCCCTGGTTCTTCAGGACTTCGGCGATACCACTCATACCAGCACCACCGATCCCGACAAAATGGATGCGGCGGATCCGGCGCATTTCCGGCACCTGATAGACCAGTGGCGGATTGGTTGCATCAGCCATTGGCGGCCTCCAGACAGTAATTCACGACTCTCTCCGTTGCATCAGGGCGGGCCAGCGAGCGGGCGGCCTTCGCCATGGTCAGAATTCGTTTTCGATCTGTTGCCAGATCCTTCAGGGTTTCCGCCAGCACCTCCGGGGTCAGCCTGGGCTGTGGAACCAGGATGGCCGCCCCGGCTTTCACCATGTGCTGGCCGTTACGGGTCTGGTGGTCATCGACCGCGTGGGGGAATGGCACCAAAATCGCGCCAATTCCGGCCGCACAGAGTTCAGACACCGTCAGCGCACCGGCACGACAGATCACCAGGTCAGCCCAGCCGTAGGCCTCCGCCATATCGCGGATAAAGGGCTCAACGCCGGCGTTTACTCCGGCTTCGTCGTAGGCGGCCTGGGCTGCCTCGAGGTTTTTCTCGCCACACTGGTGCCGCACGTCCGGGCGATCTGCCTCCGGCATCAGTGCCAGCGCCTGCGGCAGTTGCTGGTTGAACACCTGGGCTCCCAGACTGCCACCAACAACCAACACCCGGAGCTTGCCGCTACGGCCCGCCAACCGTTGTTCGGGGGCGTCCATCGACGCCACTTCGCCCCGCACCGGATTGCCGGTACAGCGGGTAACCGTCTGGTCACCGAAACTGCCAGGGAACGCTTCCAGCACGGTTTCGGAAAAACGTGTGAGCCAGCGGTTGGTCATCCCGGCGACGGCATTCTGTTCATGAATCACCAGCGGTTTACGCATCAGCCAGGCGGCAATACCGCCCGGCCCGGTGACAAAACCGCCCATGCCCACCACGCAGTCGGGGCGGATCCGGCGCAAATGGGTGTAGGCTTCGCCCAGGGCGCGCATTAATCTGAATGGCGCCAGCAACAGCGCCAGCTTGCCTTTACCGCGCAGGCCGGAAATGTGAATGAGCGACAGCGGAATGTCGGTGTCTCCAATCAGACGCTCTTCCATGCCGCCGCTGGCCCCGAGCCAGTGCACCTCGTGTCCCCGTTGCTGCAACGCACGGGCTGTGGCCAATGCAGGAAACACGTGGCCTCCGGTACCACCGGCCATCATCAGGAAGCGACGTCGAGCTGAATCAGTCATACACCGCTCCTCCTTTGATCCGGTTGCCCTTTGTTTCCGATGCCACCCTGGCCCTGTCCTGACGCTCCAGCTCTACCCGGGCGATAACCGCGATACCAATGCAGGTAACCATCAGGCTGGAGCCGCCATAACTGACCAGAGGCAGGGTCAAGCCTTTGGTTGGCAACAGCCCTGTACTTACTGCCATGTTGATGCCCGCCTGCAACCCGATCAGTAGCGTGATGCCGTAGCTGAAACAGGCGCCGAACGCCATGCCAGCTTTCTCCGCACGCCGGGCAATCACCAGGCCACTGATCACCAGCGCGGCAAACAGGCCCAGCACCACCAGTGCTCCGAGCAGACCGAACTCCTCGGCAATAATCGCGTAGATAAAGTCCGTATGGGCCTCTGGCAGGAAGAACAGTTTCTGCACTGAGTTCCCCAGGCCAACGCCCACCCACTCGCCTCGACCAAAGGCAATCAGTGACTGAGTGAGCTGATAACCACTGTCGAACTGGTCTTTCCAGGGGTCGAGATAGCTGACCACCCGCTTCAATCGGTACGGCTGGGTGACCACCAGAATCGTACCCAGCGCCGCCAGTACGCCAATCAATGGCATGAACCGGCTAAGCCTCACACCACTGAGAAAAATCATGCCGGCCGCCGCCGTCACCAGCACCACCGTTGCGCCGAAGTCGGGCTGGATAACCAGCAACACCGATGCCACGCCCAGAACTCCGAGGGGTTTCAGGAAGCCTGGCCAGGTATGGAGCAGTTCTTCCCGCCGACGGACCACATAACCGGCCAGGTAGGCGATGAGGCAGAGCTTGGCGACTTCAGACACCTGAACATTGAACAGCCCCATGGGAATCCACCGGGTAGAACCATTAACCGTGCGGCCGAGCGGCGTCAGTACCAGCACCAATACCAGAAGGCCAATCCCCAGCAGCAGCCAGCCACTGCGTTCCCACCAGGAGACCGGCACGTTGACAGCAACAAGAGCCGTGGCACAGCCAAGACCGGCGAACAGGATCTGGCGAATAACGTAGTGGTAACTGTTGCCCAACGTGGCGGCCGCCATGTCCATCGACGCTGACGAAATCATCACTACACCGATCACCAGCAAGGCCACGGAGGTAATAATCAGCACCGGCAGCGGCTGCAACTCACCCGCCATACCCTGATAATGAGGAACGCTGACGCCTGCCTGCATCACAGCCCCTCCACCAAGGTGCGGAACTGTTCTCCGCGATCGTTGTAATCCCGGAACATGTCAAAACTGGCACAGGCCGGAGACAACAGCACCCTATCGCCTGGTTCAGCCGCCTGGCGGGCAAGGCTGACCGCCTCTTGCAGGGATGTTGCGCGATGCTGTGGCACCGAGGCACCGACCGCCCGGGAAATCTTCCCGGCATCCCGGCCAATCAGTACCAACGCGCGACAGCATGCGGCCACCGGCTCCGCGAGCGGCTGGAAATCCGCCCCTTTACCATCTCCGCCAGCGATCAGGATCACCTTGCCTGACTCCGGCACCAGGCTTTCAATGGCCGCGCCCGTGGCACCAACATTGGTGCCTTTGGAATCGTTGATGTAATCCACGCCATCCAGGTTGCGGACAAATTCACAGCGATGAGGCAGCCCCCGGAAACGGCGAGCGACCTCCAGCATGGGCTCCATGGCCAGGCCGGCCGCGTATCCCAGGGCCAGGGCTGCCATCACGTTGCTGAGGTTATGCCGCCCCATCAACTGGAGTTCACTGGCCAGCAACAGATTTTCCAGGCCCCAGGTAATCCAGGTGCCCTCGTCATCGTCCCGGGTACTGAAGGTCTCCGGATTCACGCGGTTGAAGCCGAAACACAGAAACCTCAGGGTATCCCGAGCCATGGGTGTGCTCAGGGCATCGTCCAGGTTGACGATGGCATTTTTGCAGCCACGGTATATCCGTTGTTTGGCCTGGAAATACGCCATCTTGTCCGGGTACCGGTCCATGTGATCGTCACTGACATTCAGCACGGTGGCGGCCAGCGCCCCGAGTTCTTCGGTGGTCTCCAGCTGAAAACTCGACAGCTCCAGTACATAGAGATCCGCACCCTGCTCCAGCAAATCCAGCGCGGGCGTACCGATATTGCCGCCCACCTGCACCTTGCGGCCCGCAGCCCGTGCCATTTCCCCGACCAGGGTTGTTACCGTGGTTTTGCCGTTAGAGCCGGTGATGGCAATGATCGGCGCGTCGGCCGCATCGGCGAACAAATCGATGTCGCCGCGAATCCGGGCGCCCCTGGCCGCCGCACCGGCAATCGCAGGCTCTGCAATACTGATTCCCGGGCTGACCACCAGCTCATTGAAACTGGCAAACAGGGCCTCATCAAAGTCGCCCAGATAAACCGGGACGTCGGGCCAACCGGCCTTCAGCTCGTCCAGCCCCGGCGGCTGAAGACGACTATCAGCCACGGCGATTTCGCGCCCCTGCCCGGACAGGTAACGCACGCAGGAAAGCCCGGTCTTGCCGAGCCCTACGATTAACGTGCGACGATCCGAAACAATGACACTCATAGCCGAAGCAGTTTCCTATCGGATTTTCAGACTGGCCAGGCCAATCAGAACGAGAACAACAGTGACAACCCAGAACCGGACAATAACTCGCGGCTCGGGCCAGCCTTTCAATTCAAAATGATGGTGCAGCGGTGCCATCCGGAAAATCCGCCGGCCCGTGAGCCGGAATGAGGCCACCTGCAGAATCACCGAAATGGTTTCCATCACGAACACGCCGCCCATGATGAACAACACAATTTCCTGCCGGACGATGACAGCCACTGTGCCCAGGGCGGCTCCCAGGGCAAGGGCACCGACATCGCCCATGAATACCTGAGCCGGGTAGGTGTTGAACCACAGGAACCCGAGCCCTGCGCCCACCAGGGCTCCGCAGAAAATGATCAGCTCACCGGTTCCGGGCAGATGCGGAATCAGCAGGTAATTGGCGAACTGCGCATGGCCCGAGAGGTAAGCAAAAATGGCCAGAGCTCCCGCCACCATGACGGTCGGCATGATGGCCAGACCATCGAGACCGTCTGTCAGGTTCACCGCGTTGCTGCTACCGACAATCACGAAGTAGGTCAGCAGGATGAACAACACCGGTCCCAGGGTGAGCGAGACATTTTTCAGGAACGGCAGATAGAGCGAGGTTTCCTGGGGCAATGACGCTGTGACATAAAGCACGATAGCGGCCGTGGCGCCGATCACCGACTGCCAGAAATATTTCCAGCGTGCCGGCAGGCCCCGGGGATTGCGCTCCACCACCTTGCGGTAGTCATCCACCCAGCCAATGGCACCGAACAGCAGGGTAACCAGCAATACCACCCAGACATAACGATTGGTCAGATCTGCCCACAGCAGGGTGGAAATAGCGATGGCCACCAGAATCAGGGCACCGCCCATGGTCGGCGTGCCGGCCTTGCTCAGGTGAGTCTGGGGGCCGTCATCACGCACAGCCTGGCCGATCTGGTACTGACTCAGCTTGCGAATCATCACCGGGCCGATCACCAGCGAGATCAGCAGCGCCGTGAGGATGCCCAGGATCGCCCGCAGTGTCAGGTACTGAAACACCGTCAGCGACGAAAAGTATTGCGATAGTATCTCTGTCAGCCAGAGCAGCATGCGTTCTTCACCTTTTTCTGAATCCCCTCCACCACGCGATCCATGGCGGAACTACGAGAACCTTTCACCAGGACCGTCATAGCACCACTCCGGCCCGCCACAATGGCGTCCACCGCCTGCTCATGACTCGGGAAAAACTCTGTCTCGTCACCAAATCCGGTGCCGTAGCCGCTACCCCCGGCTCCCACCACCATAACCTTCTCGATTCCACGGGCACGGGCATGTTCACCCACCTGCCGGTGCAACTCATCTGCCTCATCGCCCAGCTCTGCCATGGCGCCGAATACCGCCAGCCGGGGCGCCGGGTACGACGCCAGAACGTCCAGAGCCGCTTTCATAGACGCCGGATTGGCGTTGTAACTGTCATCAATCAAGGTCAGGTCCGGTGCCGGTTTGAGCACCTGGAGACGGCCCTTCACGGCTTGTACCTGCATGAGCCCGGACTGAACCTGCTGGTCCGTCGCACCCAGTTCCCTGCAGGCCGCGAGAGCCAGCAGAGCATTGGTGATGTTGTGCTCACCTGGCAACCCCAGCACCAGATGACAGCGCCAGCTGTCCGGCCCCAGCACCCTGAATTCAAACCCCTGATCAGTGGCCGTGATCGCTTCAGCGCGGTAATCCGCGGCCAGGTGCCCCATCCGGGAAACGCCCAACACCCGCCGTTGGCCCGCACGGGCATGCCACTGATCAAAGGCGGGATCGTCCCGGTTCAGCACGACGGCGCCATCTGCAGGCACGCCATCAATAATCTCGCCTTTGGCCTGAACAATATTCTGGTAACTGCCAAAGCCCTCCAGGTGCGCCTGCCCTGCATTGGTCAGAATCGCAACCTGCGGCCGGGTAATCGACACCGTGTGGGCGATTTCGCCAAGACCACTGGCACCCAGCTCAATGGCTCCGAACTGATGATCAGGCGTCAGCCGAAACAGGGTCAGAGGCACACCGATGTGATTATTCAGGTTGCCTTCAGTCACCAGGGTCGGCCCCATGCCGGCGAGAATTGCCCCGGTCATTTCACGCACCGTGGTTTTGCCACTGCTGCCGGTAATCGCCACCAGCCGGGCCGCGCTTCCGCTGCGATTGGCGCTGGCCAGATCGGCCAAGGCCTGAACCGTATCGCTAACGACCAGTTGCGGAATAGCAACGTCGGTGACCTCGGTATCCACTACCGCGGCGACGGCGCCCTGTGTCAGGGCCTGGCCAAGGAATTCATGACCATCAAACCGCTCACCGCGCAGAGCAACAAACAGCTGCCCCTCTCCAACCGATCGGGTATCGGTGGAGACGCCATCAAACCAGAGTTCAACCGCATCAGTGCGCGCCCCTGCCAGGGTGGCCTGAAGCCACTCGCGAGCTTCCGCCAGCGAAAAGGCGCGCATCATGCCACACCTCCATTCAGGTTCAATAGATGGCGCACCTGCTCGGCGTCGCTGAACGGCAACTTCTGGCCCCGGATCTCCTGATAGGCTTCATGACCTTTACCTGCAATCAGCACCAGATCATCCTCATTGGCCATGCCCACTGCCTCGGCAATTGCCTGAGCGCGGTCGTGAATCACCTGCCAGCGACCAGCCTGAGTGAAACCAGCAGAAATGTCGCTGACAATCCGTTCAGGCTGCTCGGTACGAGGGTTGTCGTCGGTTACGATGACGTAATCCGCCCGCTTTTCTGCCTCTTTCGCCATTTCCGGCCGCTTGCCGGGGTCCCGGTCGCCACCGCAACCGAACACACAGATCAGCCTGCCCCGGGTGTGGGGCCGCAATGCTTCAAGCGCATTGGCCAGGGCATCGGGGGTGTGAGCATAGTCCACCACCACATGTTTGCCGGTTGAGCCGATGAATCGTTCAAGACGCCCAGGGGGCGGTGACAGCTCCCTGACAATGGACACCGCCCGCTCAACGGGTACGCCAAGCGTCAGAACCGTAGCCAGCGCCGCCAGAACATTGCTGGCGTTGAAACTCCCTAACAGGGGGACAGCAAGATCAAACTCACCCCATTGCCCATCGACCCTGGCGCGGAACCCTGAGGCCGTGGGCGTAAATTCCTTCAACCAGAGTTCCGTCTGGGCTTCATGCAGACTGTAACGAACACGGTCACACTGGCCCTCAAGCTGACCGTAAAGCTGCCGGCCAAACGGATCGTCAAAATTGATCACTGAGAAGTGCAGTTCTTCCCGCAGGAACAGCCCGGCCTTGGCCTCACCATAGGCCTCCATGGAACCGTGGTAATCCAGATGATCACGCGTGAGGTTGGTGAACACCGCACCGGTCATGGTCAGGTTATCTACCCGGCCTTGGTCCAGAGCGTGTGACGAAACCTCCATCACAGCAGCCCGTCCGCCTTCGTTGCGGATGCGGTTCAACACCCGGTTCACCTGGACCACATCCGGCGTGGTATGGGTAGCCGACTCAATGCTGCCCGGCATGCCATAACCCAGAGTTCCCAGAAGCCCGCAGGGCGTGCCGGTTTCCCGTAAAAACTGGGAGATGTACTGGGTTACCGACGTCTTGCCATTGGTGCCGGTAACCCCGATCACTCTCAGATGGCGCGAGGGATGCTCGAAGAAGCGATCAGCAATTCGGCCCAGACGGGCGCGCAGACCAACCACGGGCACAATCAACGCGCCGTGTCGCTCATGGCACTCCCGCTCCCGCTCGGAATCAAGCAGAATAGCCGTGGCACCGGCGCTGATGGCCTGATCCATATAGTGCTCTGCGGGCGTTCGGGCCCCGGCCAGGGCAATAAAAGCGTCACCGGACTGCACCTTCCGGCTATCAGTCTTCAGGCCGTGGATAGTGACATCGAAGACCGATGGCACCTCTATTATGCCCTGAAGCAAAGTGCTGATTGATGTGATGCACATGGCTTACCCTCTCCCCCCGGAAGTGACTTGCGAAACACGGGTTTCGCTGACTTCCAGTTCAGGCTTCACATTCAGCAGTCGCAGCGCGCCACCCATCACCCGGGCGAATACCGGCGCGGCAACTTCACCGCCGTAGTATTCCCCGGCCTGCGGCGCATCCACGGCCACAACGGTCACAATTCTGGGGTCATCAATCGGTGCCATACCGGCAAAGATGGCCTTGTATTGACTGTCTTCGTACCCGTTTGCCCCCACCAGGTGAACGGTCCCGGTTTTACCGCCGGCCGCATACAACCCTGGCTGGGCTCGCTTGCCAGTACCGCGGGCAACCGCCTGTTTGAGCATGTCCCGCACGGCCCGCGTAACCTGCTCCGACAGTACACGTTGCCCCTGCGGCCTCTGCTCCTGCTTCATCAGGCTGAGCGGATAACGAACTCCGCCATTGGCAATAACCATATACGCCTGGGCCAGCTGCAAGGCGTTAACACTCATGCCGTAGCCATAAGACAGGGTGGACTCTTCAACCGGCCGCCATTTTGGCGGTGCCGGTAAAACACCAACGGCTTCCCCCGGGAAGCCGATACCGGTTGCCTGGCCAAGCCCCAGGCGGGCATAGAGATTCCTCAGGGTATCGCCACCCAGATCTGTTGCGATGTTGCTCACCCCGACGTTGCTGGACTTGACGATAATCTCGGTCAGATCCAGCACCCCGTAATTGCGATGATCCCGAATGGTGAAACGACCAAACCGCCGAAACCCCGGTGACGTATCAACGGTGCTGTTAACCGTGTATTCACCAGATTCCAGAGCGGCCGCTATGGTTAGCGGCTTTATGGTTGAGCCGGGCTCGAACAGATCTGTAATGGCCTTGTTGCGCAAGTTTTCCGCAGCAAGCTGTGACCGGTCATTGGGGTTATAGGAACCCTGATTGACCATGGCCAGCACCTCACCGGTGTCGACATCCAGCATCACCAGCGTACCGCCGCGAGCCTTGTGAGCACCGACCACGGCTTTGAGCTCGCGATAGGCCAGGTACTGGAGCCGAAGATCAATACTCAGTTCCAGGTCTTTTCCCGGCCGAGCATCGCGGATAAGCATCAGATCTTTGATGACGCGCCCACGGTTATCCTTGAGCACCCGTTTCTGGCCCGGTTCACCGGTCAGCCATTTGTTGTAGGCTAACTCGATGCCTTCCTGGCCATGCTCGTCGATATCGGTAAACCCGACCACATGGGCGGTGACTTCTCCCGCCGGGTAATAACGACGGTATTCCTGCCGGGCATAGATACCACCGACACCCAGAGCCAGCGCTTCGCGCGCCACGGAGGGTTGCACTTTGCGGCGCAGGTAAATAAATTCGCGGCCGGCGTACTGGCGCAAGCGCTCCTGCAGCGTTCCCTCTGACAACCCCAGAATCCGGGCGAGCACTGTCAGCTGAGGATCTTCAGGATCGGTTTCTGAAGGATTTGCCCACACGGTCTGAACTGGCGTACTGACGGCCAAAGGCTCGCCATGACGATCCGTCACCACGCCACGATGGGCATCGATAGATTCAACCCGAATGGTCCTGACATCTCCCTGCTTGCGCAGGAAGTCATTATCCACCACATGAAGATCCACCAACCGCCATCCAATGGCGGCCACAACCAGCAGGAAAACGCCCAGCACAGAGCCGAAGCGCCAGGCTTTCAAGCCTGCCACCAGCTTCTGCTTCCAGCTGTTTGCGTGCGTTCCCTGACCGGACACTTCAGTTACCCCGGATGGTTATTGTTGGTTTTAGTTCGCTGCCAGCGGTGACATCAAAGGCACGAGTACAATGTCCTGCCGCCCGGGCACCACCATGTTGAAGCGCTCAGCAGCGAGTTTCTCGACCCGGCCGTGAGCGCTCAAAGCACTTTGTTCCAGCAGCAACTGACTCCACTCACGCTGATAGGCATCGCGCTGCTCCTGCAGACCCGACAACGTATTGAACAGCTCGCGGTTCTCATGGGCACTGACCACTACCCCGATGGACGACAGCGTCAGTGCCGCCACCAACACCAGCGTCACCAGAACCCGGCTTTCCCGTGTTGCATCAAACACCTGACGGGACAAACGAACGGCTGTCGCAACACCCTCGCGAACCCGCTGTTTGTTTATCCTGTTGGTTTTTACTGGTTGCTCAATCGCTACCGCGCCCATGGCGTCGCGCTCCCCTGCGTTTTCGATTAATTCGCTTTACGTTCAAGCACTCGCATGACCGCGCTGCGAGCCCTGACGTTTTCAGTAATTTCTTGCTCATTGGCCTTGCTGGCTTTGCCAATCAGCTGGAACCCGGATTCTTCCTGCTCCGCCGTGACCGGTATCCCTTTTGGCAGCTTTGGCCCCCGCGCCAGATCACGCATAAAGCGCTTGACCAGACGATCCTCAAGAGAGTGAAAGCTGATCACCACCAGGCGCCCACCGGGAGCCAGGCGATCAACTGCCGCGGCCAGACCGGCTTCCAGGTCCTCGAGCTCCCGGTTGATAAAAATCCGGATAGCCTGAAAAGCCCTGGTGGCGGGGTGCTTGTGCTTCTCTTTCTTGGGCACGGCCTCCGCAACCAACTCCGCCAGCTGCCGCGTGGTTTCAATCGGCTGCTCCCGACGCCGCTCCACGACAAGACGAGCGATACGGCGAGAAAACCGCTCCTCGCCGTATCGCCAGATCACATCTGCGATTTCCCGCTCATCAGCCTCGGCCAGCCACTGGGCAGCACTCGGCTCCTGCTGCGGGTTCATTCGCATATCCAATGGACCGTCCCGCATGAACGAAAAACCGCGGGAAGCATCATCCAGTTGTGGCGACGACACCCCCAGATCCATCAACACGCCATCAACCTGTGACCAACCCTGACGTTCAAGCGCAAGATCCAGTTCGGCAAACGAGCCGTGGTACCACTGAAACCGGGAATCCTCAGATGCCAGCTCTCCGGCGACGGCAATAGCCTCCGGATCCTTATCAATGCCTAGGAGCTGGCCATCCTGACCGAGCTTGCCGAGAATCAGACGACTATGACCGCCCCGGCCAAACGTGGCGTCGACATAACGGCCATTTTCATCTGTAACCAGATAGTCGACCGCTGCATCCAGCAGTACCGAGCGATGCTGATAACCTTCATTGGCCTGATCGTCCGGGCGTCCGGTCATAGCGACAGCGCCTCCATTTCCGGTGGCATTTCCTCGTCGGCAGCGGAGGCGTCGAGGTAAGCATTCCAGCTCTCCTCACTCCATAACTCATATTTCTTGCCAAGACCGACCAACATCAGCCGCTTTTCAAGATTGGCGTGATTTCTGAGGGTCTGCGGTACCAGAATCCGGCCGGACGCATCCAGTTCCATGAGGGCAGCGTTACCAAGAATCAGACGCTGCAGGCGCTTGGCCGCTTTATTCATGTTGGGCAGGGCCTCGATCTTCGGACGTAGCACTTCCCATTCCGGCTCGGGATAGAGCAACAAGCACTTCTCCTCATCGGCGTTGGCAGTCAATACAATACGGCCACCGCAAAGCTGCGCGAGCTCTTCGCGCACCTTTGTCGGGATCGCCAGGCGACCCTTTGCGTCCATATTGATGGCATGACTGCCAAGAAAATTGCTCATTAACGTCTAGTCCGAGGGTTTCATTTCCACAAAATTCCACCAAAAACCACTTTTTCCCACTCCCGCACACTATAGAAACACGCAAATAACAATGCAAGCGCCGCAACAGGCACCACACTCAGGAAAGTTCCTTTAACGACAAGAGGTTACAAAGCAGAAACGGAGCGAAGCGTTAAAAAGACGTAAAGAAAAGGATAAAAAACAAATACCTGCAGACACCTTTAGATAGCCAACTTAAGGTTTAAGATTTTTTGGCTATAAAAGGTAACTTGTGAGAAGGATGCAGATCACATCCGAATAATCAGAAAAAGAGGCGAGCTCGCCGATAAGCCGGGTTCTGTCTTGGACAGTCATTCATCTAGGGCCTGCGTCACCACAGGCCTCAAGCAACCTACCCGAATCCAGCGCGGGCCACGCCATTGGATTCCTATTTGGTCTTGCTCCAGGTGGGGTTTACCATCGCCGTGGACTGTTGCCAGCCACGCGGTGCGCTCTTACCGCACCATTTCACCCTTACCGGCGCCCGAGAGCGCTTAGGCGGTATACTTTCTGTTGCACTTTCCGTCGGCTCACGCCGCCCAGGCGTTACCTGGCACCTTGCCCTACGGAGCCCGGACTTTCCTCCCCCGGTAAAACCGGCGGCGACTGTCTGGCGAGCTCGGCGCTGACAATACCCGCGTGCGCGCAGGCATGCAAGGCTTAATCACCCTTGAGCTGAAGCGCACGCTGATACAGTTCATTTTTCCCGATGCCGCTGACCTCCGCGACGATTTTTGCAGCCTTTTTGACCGGCATTTCTGCAACCAGCAGCTTCAACAATTTATCGGCATCCAGGTCGGCCGACGAACCGGCCACAGCATCGTTACCCCGGACCATCACCACGAATTCCCCCCGGCTGCCGTGCGGGTCAGCCTGCAACTCCGCCAATACCGTCTCAACCGTCCCACTGTAGAAAGTTTCAAAGGTTTTGGTCAGCTCCCGACCGAGCACACACTCCCGGCCAGAACCAAACTCATCAACCAGATCCTGCATCAGGTCCAGAATTCGATGGGGGGATTCGTAGAACACCAGAGTGGCAGTCTGTTCGCGCAATTCCCCGAGAGCGGAACGTCTACCCGCCCGTTTGGCCGGCAAAAAACCTGCAAAAAGAAAACGATCCGTCGGCAGACCCGCCGCCGACAATGCCGCAACCAGCGCACACGGACCTGGGATCGGAGAAACCGGAAAGCCCGCCCTTCTGGCCTCACGTACCAGGATGTACCCGGGATCGGAGATCAACGGGGTGCCGGCATCGGAAATCAGCGCCACTTGCAGCCCTTCACCAAGAGCAGAGAGAATTCTGCCAACACGATCCCTCTCATTATGATCGTGTAGCGCCAGCAACGGTTTGCTCAGGCCCAGGTGCTGCAACAGACGCGAGCTGTGGCGGGTATCCTCCGCAGCCACCAGGTCCGCCGCCGCAAGCACCTGCCGGGCACGATCGGAAAGATCGGCCAGATTCCCGATGGGCGTGGCAACAATTGAAAGCCGACCACCGGCAACGCCGGTTACAGAACTGGACATGATGAACTCCACTGAAGTGAACCGCGGCGCCGCTATTTCCGGCCCATGACTGTCCCGTCATGTGAAATACGCCGGGAGCTGGTAAACTTGCCAGCTAAAACGCGGCACCACAAGCCCAACGATTCAGAGAGTACCGAGCCTGCCATGACAAATCGCTTCCGTCACAGCCCAATTCTGGCCCTGATCACCCTCATTCTGTTCTATCTGGGCGGCTGCGCCACCGTCAATCTCGACGAACATATGGCACAAAGTCCGGAGCAGGCACTGTCACTGGCCAGTGATGAGCGTGATCCGGTGGTTGGCCAACGCTATCTGTTAAGGGTGGCCAGCCGATTCCAGGATCAGGGCCGCCACGAGGATGCCCGAACCATTCTCCAGGCCCCCCTTCTGGACAATGCGCCGGAGGATATCGCCAGACAGCAATTCCTGCTGGCCATGGCCAGTGCCAGCGAGTTACAGGACGGCCAATGGGCCGAACAACTTGCCACAGACCGCACCCCCGAAAGCTTTCTTGCCTACCCCGCGGAGTTAATGTCCCGGGCAGCCATGCTCCAGGCCCGCACCTTTGAACTGGCCGGACAACCTTTGGACGGGGCACTGACGTTGATCTTGCTCAGCCAGACCGACTCCAGCACTTCCCCGCAGGAGGTGCACAATCGCATTTGGCAATTGCTCAAGCCCATCAATCGCTCAACCCTGCAGTCCGCCTCCGACAACGCCCTCGGGTTCGAGGTTCAGGGCTGGCTGGAGCTGGCGCTGCGTCTGCGCACCAAAGAAGCCAGCCTGGATGATCAGGGACGTCTGATCCGGCAATGGCAGAACAACTGGCCCGGGCACCCTGCAGCCCAGGTACTCCCCATGGATCTGGCCCTGCTGGCCGAGCTGGCCGCAAGCCGCCCGGAAAAACTGGCACTCGCGATTCCTCTGCAGGGTGCACTCGCCAGTGCCGGCAAAGCGATTCGTGATGGTTTCCTGGCCGCCTATTATCAGGACGAAACCACGGACCGCAGTAAAACCGACATCCGGATCATCGACACCTCCAGCGGATCTTTTGCAGAGCTCTACCGGGAGCTTTCCAACAGCGATATTGACCTGATTGTCGGCCCGCTGGACAAGGAAGCCCTATCCCAGCTTGCAAACATGAACACGCTGCCGGTTCCTGCCCTGGGCC
>Ga0079224_100006592_pt1 | contig 15430 bp, 10 predicted proteins | sample Stecom2015_FD_80414 | JGI IMG/M metagenome (GOLD analysis project Ga0079224, IMG submission 80414) | Agricultural soil microbial communities from Utah to study Nitrogen management - Steer compost 2015 | ecosystem: Environmental > Terrestrial > Soil > Agricultural land | place: USA: Utah...
ACGACAGCAAGACGAAGAAGCGCGTTTCCGTGTATCCGCCCAGCGCGGAGCCGGCGCTCGCGCAGGGTTGACGCTCATTTCGGGGGGAGGAGCGAGCCCGCTGAAGTACCGCGCGTTCGTCACCGACATCGACGGCACGTTGCTCGGCATCGGCGGCGGTATTGCGCCCCGTGACGTCGAAGCGATTCGTGAGCTCGAGCGGCGCGGGATCCCGGTGACGCTGTGCACGGGTCGGATGTACTCGGGCACGCGCTCGATCGCGCTGGAGCTCGGCTTGTGCGAGCCCGTGGCGTGCATCGACGGGAGCCACATCGTCGACGCGGGGACGCACCGCGAGCTGGCGACGGCGCCGCTCCCCCCGGAGGCGCTCGCGACCCTCTGCACGATGCTCGAGCGCACGGGGCCCACCGCGTTCGTGTTCGCGGGGGACCGCTTGTACTACGACGCGAGCGGGCACCCCTACCTTCCCTATCTCGCGACCTGGTCCGAGAACACCGTCGAGGTCGCGACGGTGCTCGACCCCCACCGCTTCGGGCTCGAGGAGAAGGTCGCGGCCTTGGTGGCGCTCGGGACCGAAGAGCAGATCGCGAGCGCGCACGAGGCGCTGCGCGAGCACCACGGCACCCTGCTCCAGAGCGCGTGCTTCGCGCTGCAGCGCCCCGAAGAAGGCGGCCTGTGGGGCATGATCGCCCGCGCCGCGCGCGTGGACAAAGGCACGGCCATCGAGTGGCTCGCGGCGCACTACGGCATCACGCCGGATGAAATCGTGGCCGTCGGGGACTGGCTCAACGACGTCCCGATGCTCGAGCGCGCTGGCTGCTCCTTCGCGATGGGACAAGCGCCGGACACGGTGAAGGCAGCGGCCGACCACGTCCTCTCCGCCGACGCGTGGACGGGCGGAGGCATCGCCGAAGCCGCCGAGCGCGCCGGGCTGATCTAGAACGCCGATCCGTGTGACTGATCGGCGTTCTAGCCTTGTTTTGGAGGGGCGGCTCGCGCCGCCCCTCCCCGCCGAGGTGAACTCGGCGGGGCCCCTCCCCACGCGGGCACTCTGTCCGACGCAGTTTTCCGCATATCTCGGCGCGTTCCTAACCGCTCTAGGCCCGGATTTCGGTTTCCTCGTTTGGAAGGGGCGATTCCCCGGGCGTCAGCCCGAAAGCTCGGCTGAGCGCGAGGCCGCAACGCCGCACGGCGCGAGACAGCGGCGGTCGGGCCCCGACGGCGCACGGCACTTCGAAAGGCGTGCGAGCCCGCGGACTTCCGCGTGGGCCTCGCGCCCCTGCGCTGTCTCGCGCATGACGAAGCGTGACGTCGTGCGCGCGGAACGAAGCCGAGCACGTCCCAGAAGAGCGCGCTCGCGTGATAGCCTCGCGCCGTGCCTCGGATCCGGGTCCTGCCGCCGGAGCTCGCGAGCCAGATCGCCGCGGGCGAGGTCGCGGAGCGTCCGGCGAGCGTGGTGAAGGAGCTCGTAGAAAACGCGCTGGACGCGGAAGCCACGCGGGTAGACGTGGAGATCGAAGGCGGCGGCGTGACGCGCATCGTCGTCGAGGACGACGGCCTCGGGATGACGGAGGAGGACGCGCGCCTGTCGATCGAGCGCCACGCGACGAGCAAGCTCTCGAGCGTCGAGGACCTCGGGCGCGTCTGCTCGTACGGGTTTCGGGGTGAGGCGCTGCCGAGCATCGCTTCCGTGAGCCGCTTCACGATGCGCTCGCGGGCGCGCGGTACGGACGCCGGTCTCGAGCTCACGAGCATCGACGGCGTGGTCACGGTGCGCCCGGCCGGAACACCCGTGGGCACCCGCATCGAGGTGCGCGAGCTCTTCTACAACGTGCCAGCGCGCCGGAAGTTCCTCCGCTCGAGCGCGACGGAGTCGGGCCACGTGACGGACGTCGTCGAGAACGCCGCGCTCGCGCGGCCCGATGTGACGTTCACGCTGGTGCGCGACGGCCGGCGCGTGCGCGAGCTCTTGCGCGTGCGAAGCCGGGGGGACCGCGTCGCGCAGCTCCTGGGAGACGGCACGCTCACCCCGGTCACCGGAGAGCGGGGGCCGCTGCGCCTCGAGTCGTTCCTCTCGCGACCCGAGGCGGCGCGGCTCGGCACGGGCGATCTGCACGTGTTCGTCAACGGTCGGCCCGTGCGCGACCGGTCGATCGCGGCGACCATCGCCCACGCGTACGGCAGCGTGCTCGAGCGCGGACGCTACCCGCGCGGCGTCGTGTACCTCGAGCTGCCGCCGGAGCTCGTGGACGTGAACGTGCACCCGCAGAAGGCCGAGGTCCGCTTCGCGGACCCGCGCGCGCTGACCGATGCCGTGTACGGGATTCTGTCCCGGGCGCTCGCGACGGCCTTTTCGCTGCCCCCTCGCGTCCGACGCGGCAGCGTTCCCCCGGCGCTCGACGGGGACGAGGGCGCGCGCGCGCCGGAGACGACGCGCTCGCCCACGCTGAACGCGCCGGGGCCTTGGCGCGCCTCGATGGCCGTCGTCGATCGCCGCTCCGCGCCGGCCGTGACGGCGAGCCAGCGCGAGCTCGACGGCCTCGCGGGCGTCGAGCTCGAGCCCCGTGTCTCGAGCCGCGCTTCGAGCGCGCCGCCCCGCGCGAGCGCCTCGGACGCGCACGACACCCTCCCTCCCCCGCCGTCGGCCGCCTTGCTGGAAGACCCGGCGCCCGGGCCGTTCGCGCTCAACGACTCGTTGCGACCGTCGCTCGACGCGTCCCCGGCGCTGCGCTGGTCGAGCCTCCGGTTCCTCGTCCAGGTTCGGCACACCTACCTGCTGTGCGAGGGCCCAGAAGGGATTTACGTGATCGACCAGCACGCGGCCGCGGAGCGCGTGACGTTCTCGCGGCTGCGGCGCGCCTACGCGGCGCGCGCCGTGCCGTCGCAGTCCCTGCTCTTTCCCGTGCTCTGCGCGGTGACCGCGCAGGAAGCCGAGCTGCTCGAGGCGCGGAGCCGCGAGATCGCCGAGGTCGGCTTCGACGTGCGCCCGCGGAGCGCCGACGCGGTGAGCATTCATGGGGTACCGAAGCTCCTTCAGAAGGCGAGCCCCGAGCGCTTGCTGCGGGACCTCTTGAGCGAGGTGTCGCGGAGGGGCGAGCGCGCGTTCTCGGACGCCGTGGATCTCGCGTTCGCCACGATGGCCTGCCACGGCTCGCTCCGCGCCGGGGACACCGTGAGCCCGGAAGCCGCCCGCGGCTTGCTCGAGGCGCTCGACGCGGCAGACTTCGCCGGGCATTGCCCGCACGGCCGCCCGATCGTGACGTGCCTCGGCTTCGCGGAGCTCGAGCGCAAGGTCGGCCGCCGTTGAGGGCGCGCTCTCGTAGGCCTGAGCGATCCGCGTGGTGAGTTTCGAAGTGGAGAGTGCCGCCGAGCCGCTGCTCGTCGTCGTGGGGCCGACCGCGTCCGGCAAGACCGAGCTCGCGCTCGAGCTCGCCGAGCGCCTCGACGGCGAGATCGTGAGCGCCGACAGCGTGCAGATCTATCGGCACTTCGACATCGGCAGCGGGAAGCCGAGCGGCGCCGAGCGCGCCCGCGCGCCGCACCACCTCATCGACGTCGCGGAGCCCGACGAGCCGCTCGACGCGGCGCGCTTCGCGGAGCTCGCCGAGGCGGCGATCGCCGAGATTCGAGCGCGCGGCAAGCGCCCGATCGTCTGCGGAGGCACATTTCTCTGGGTGCGCGCGCTCGTGTACGGGCTCGCGCCGGCGCCGCCCGCCGACCCCGCGGTGCGCGCGCGCCATGCCGAGCGCGTCGAGCGCGAGGGGCGCGCGGCGCTGCACGCCGAGCTCGCGCGGGTCGATCCGGAGAGCGCGGCGCGCCTCGCGCCCAACGACGCCGTGCGCGTGAGCCGTGCGCTCGAGGTCTACGAGCTCACGGGCGTTCCGCTGAGTCGCTTCCACGCCGAGCACGGCTTTCGCGTGCCGCGGCGCCCAGTGCGCCTCGTCGGCGTGCGGCGCCCGCGCGAGGAGCTCGACGCCCGCATTCACGCGCGCGTCGAGCGCATGCTCGACGCCGGCTGGCTCGACGAGGTGCGCGCGCTGCTCGCCCGGGGCTACGGCGAGACCCGCCCGATGGGCTCGGTCGGCTATCGCCAGGTGACCCGAGCCCTCGCCGAGCCCGTCGTCGATCGCGCCGCGCTGACGACGGAGATCGTCCGCGCGACTCGCGTCTTCGCGCGACGGCAGCGCACCTGGCTGCGGGACGAGCCCGTCGAGTGGGTCGAGGGTGCGGCCGCCTTGCAGGTCGATTGAGGCTCATGGGGCGCCCTCCGAGCTCGTCGCGATCGAAAGGGCCGCCCCACACCGGCGAACGACCGAACGCACCCGCGGCAAAGGAGTGGGTGATCCCCGAAGCGCTCGGCGCGCAGCCGCTCGCTCGGGCGCTCCGCACGCTGCTCGGCGGCGCGAGCTGGAACACGGTGCGCCGCACGATCACTACGGGAAAGGTGCGGCTCGACGGCGCGCCCGTCGTCGAGGTGACGCGCACCGTGCGCGCGGGGCAACGCCTCGAGCTCGTCCCGACCGCGCCGCGCCCGAGCGCGCCCCGGCTCGCGGCGGAGAAGCTCGTTCACGTCGATGCGCACGTGGTCGTCGTCGAGAAGCCGCCGCACGTGAGCACGGTGCCGTACGACGACACCGAGCGCGACACGCTCGACGCGCTCGTCGAGCGGGAGCTCTCGCGGCGCGAGCGCGGGCGCCGCGGCCCGCTCGGCGTCGTCCATCGCCTCGACAAGGAGACGAGCGGGCTGCTCGTGTTCGCGCGGACCCTCGCCGCGAAACGACACCTCAAGAACCAATTCCGGTTCCACACGGTCGCGCGGCGCTACTGGGCGCTCGTCTCCGGTCACCTCGAGTCCCGGACGCTCCGCAGCCGCTTGGTCGCCGATCGCGGTGACGGCCGACGCGGCTCGACGGAGAACCCCCGGCTCGGGCGCCCGGCCGTCACCCACGTCCGCGCCCTCGAACGGCTCTCCGACGCCACGCTCGTCGAGTGCCGGCTCGAGACGGGCCGCACGCACCAGATCCGCATCCACCTCTCCGAAGCGGGGCATCCCCTGCTCGGCGAGCGCGTCTACGTCCGTGGACACGAGCCGCCCTCCATCGCGGTGCCGCGCGTGATGCTGCACGCCTTCGAGCTCGGCTTCGTGCACCCCGCGAGCGGCGCCGAGCTCCACTTCGAGAGCCCGATGCCCGCCGACCTGCGCGCGGTCCTTGCGCGGCTCCGCGGCTGAACGCGCGCCTCGTTTCGGGAGAGGCGGCACACGCCGCCCCTCCCGCCGAAGTGAGCTCGGCGGCCCCGCTCCACGCGGGCACTCCGTCCGACGCAGTTTTCCGCATATCTCGGCGCGTTCCTAACCGTTTGTCGCTCTAGGCGCCCGCCCGAAAGCTCGCGTGGTAGTCCGGGTCCTCGATCGACGCGGCGGGCTCGGTGCGGGCGAGCGGCGCCGCGACGTCGAGCATCACGGCGAGCTCGCGCGTTTGCTTGGCGCCGATGCTGGCCTCGTACGCGCCGGGATGCGGGCCGTGCGGGACGCCCGCGGGATGGTGCGAGATGCTGCCCACGCCGATGCCCCGCCGGGACGTGAAGTCCCCCGAAGCGTAGAAGAGCACCTCGTCGATATCGACGGAGGCGTGCGGATACGGACAGGGCACGGCCTCGGGATGGAAATCGAGCGGCCGCGGGACGAAGCTGCACACGAACGCTCCGCGCGCCGCAAACGTGCCGTGGACCGTCGGCGGCAAATGCACGGCGCCGACGCGCGGCTGATAATCGAGGATCGAGAACGCGAACGGGTACACCGTGCCGTCCCAGCCGACGACGTCGAGCGGCGAGCGAAAGAGATCCACGGCGTGGAACGCGCCCCCGCGCTTGATGACCAGCGAGCGAATCCCCTCGTCGCACGGCCCCTCGAAGACCGGAGCCCGAAAGTCGCGGTGCGAGTAGGGCGCGTCCATGCGCAGCTGCCCCAGCTCGTTGCGAAACCCGCTCGGCAGACCGAGCCCGCCCTTGCACTCGACGACGAGCCAGTGCTGCTCGAGCCCCGCGGCGAGCGTAAAGCGATGCAACACGCCTTTCGGCACGTACACGTAGTCGAGCTCGCGAAACACGAGCTCACCGAACAGGCTCTTCAGCTTGCCCCCACCGCGCAGCACGAACACGAGGTCGTCGCCGTCTCCGTTCGAGAAGTACGCGGTGTCGTTCTCGGTGGGGCGCGCCACCGAGACGACCACGTCCTCGTTGAAGAGCAACGGAACCCGCGCGAACGACGCCGTGCCGCCCGGCGGCAGCGCGCCCGAGCGATAATGCCGCCGCGCGAGCGGCGGGAGCGGGCGTGCCTCCGGCACGGGAAAGCCGCGCGCGGGCCGACCCGCGCTGCCCTCGTGGGGCCGCCCGAGGTGGTAGAGGATGGTGTACGGCCCGTCGAAGCCCTGTCGCGTGAGGCACTGCTCGTAGCGCAGAGACCCATCCGCGCCGCGGAACGCGATGTGAGGCTTCTTCGGGACGTCGCCTTCGACGCGCCGCTCGATCACGGCGCCTCCCCCTTCGTCTGCTCGCGCTCGATGCTCTCGAAGAGCGCGCGGAAGTTCCCTTCCCCGAACCCCGGGTCGCCCTTGCGCTGGATGATCTCGTAAAAGAACGGGCCCGCCTCGGGGTTGCCGTAGAGGCCCGCCGAATCCTTGAGGAAGATCTGCAAAAGATACGAGCCCTTGCCGTGCCCATCGACGAGGATCTCGAGCTCGCGGAGCGCCTCGAGGGGCTCGTCGATGCGGTCGATGCCGAGCTGGGCGAGCCGCTCGGGCAAGCGGTCGTAGTAAGCCGCCGGCGTCGGCATGAACTCGACGCCTCGTGCGCGCAGCGCGCGCACCGCCTCGAGGATGTCGCGCACCTCGAGGGCGAGGTGCTGCACGCCGTCGCCGCGATGCTCCTCGTGGAACACGTTGATTTGCGAACGCTTGAAGTTCGGGCGGTACGGCTCGTTGTTCGCGAACTTCACGCCCGACCCCGGATCCCACATCACGACCGAGCGCAGGCCCGAGCCGTCGCGGATTTCGGCGGCGACGTCGCGTGTGTGGAACGCGACGTCCCAGAAGCGCTGGAATCCGAGCACGTGCTCGAGCCAGAGCAACGCCGGGCTCATCGTCTGGAAGTTCGAGGTGATGTGATCGAAGCGCACGAACCCGAAGCGGTTGCTGCCGCCCTCGGGCCGGTCGATGCGCCGCATCCCGGGGAAGAGCGGCATGGTTCCACGCCGCTCGATGAAGCGGAACGTGGTGTCCCCGAACGGGGTCGTGATCGAGAACGTGGAGAGCGATCCTTCGTCGCCCTCGATGTGCTCGATGTCGGAGATCGGCGTTCCGCCCCGCGCCTCGAGCAGCGCGAAGGCGCGCTCGGCGTCTTGCACGCGGAAGGCGATCGTGCCCACGCCGTCCGGGTGCTTGGCGAGGAAGCGCTGCGCGCGACCGCCGTCCCCGAGCGGCATCGAGCACACGACCGTACAGTCTCCCGCGCGAAACGCGAGCGAGCGTTGGCGGTCCCCCGGGACCTGCTCGGGGCCGCGCTCGCCGATGAGCGCGAAGTCGAGGCGATCGACGTAGAAGCGGTGACTGCGCTCGAGGTCGCGCACGTAATAGTGGATGCCTTCGATTCCGAGGATTCCGAGCGACTCGACTGCCATGGTGAGCACCTCGTCGCGGGTCCGGACGCCGCGCTCTACGGCTCCGAAGCCCGGAGCTCTCTTACATTGAGCGAAACACCGAGCTCAGGAAAGCTTTGCATCCCGCTCCGCGCGAGCAACCGTTGCTCCGAGCGCGAGCCGTGCGGCCGCGCCGGCGCACCGCGGGAAATCACGGCTCGGCGTCGGGTTGACGCTCGGGGCGCGCGCGATCGAACGCCGGAAGCGCGAGACAGGCCGCTTCCACCCGGAGCAACGTCGGAAAGGGTGAGAGATCGACGCCGAACCGCCGACCGTTGTAGAGCTGAGGCACCAAGTACACGTCGGCGAGTGTGAGCGCGTCCCCGACGAGGAATTGCCCGGCGCTCGCGGCGGCCGTGCGCTCGATCGCTTCGAGGCCGAGCCGAACGAACAGCCGCCCCCACTCCCCCGGGTCGACACCGCGGTTCGTGAGCTCGCCGAGCACGCGCGTGTTCTGGAGCGGCTGAATGCCGGAGTTGACCATTTCCACGAGCGCACGGACGCGCGCCCGCGCGATCGGCTCGTGCGGCAAAAGCGGCGGCGTCGGCACGGTCTCCTCGAGGTACTCGACGATGGCCACCGACTGCGCGAGCCGTTCGCCCGAGTCGAGCTCGAGCAGCGGCACCTGCGCCATCGGATTCTTGGCGACGAAGTCGGGCGCGAACTGCTCGCCGCCGCCGCGCACGAGGTGAACGGGGACGTGCTCGACCTCGATGCCCTTGAGGTTCAGCACGATGCGGACGCGGTACGAGCAGGAGCTTCGATAGTAGCCGTAGAGCTTCATGGGGTGACCACGCGTTGGCGGAGCGTGCCGAACACGTTCCGTCCGTTCTCGTCCCTCATCTCGAGCGCGACCTCGTCCCCCGGAACGAGGTAGGGCGAAAGTGGACGGCCGTGCTCGATGATCTCCCGCGCGCGCCGCTCCGCGAGGCAGCTCACGCCGCGCGCCGGATCGTCGTTCGACACGGTGCCGCCGCCGAGGATCGTGCCCGCGACGAAGCTCCGGGTCTTCGCGATGTGCGCGATCAAGTCCGCGAACGAAAAGTGCATGGCGCCCGCGTCCGCGCTGCCCACGCGGGTGCCGTTGAGCGCCACCGAGAGCGGGAGATGCACGCGCGCGTCGCGCCACGCGGCCCCGAGCTCGTCCGGGGTCACGGCGAAGGGCGACAGAGCGCTCGCCGGCTTCGAGCAGAAGAACCCGAACCCCTTGGCGAGCTCGGCCGGGACCAGCTCGCGCAGCGTCCAATCGTTGACGAGCACGACGAGCCGGATGTGAGCGAGCGCGTCGCTCGCCCGCGTGCCCTGCGGGGTGTCGCCGAGCACGACCGCGACCTCGCCTTCGAAGTCGAGACCCCACTTCGGGTCGACGAGCGCGACGTCCTCCGTCGGCGCGAGCAGGTGCCCGGAGCCGCCCTGGTACACGAGCGGATCGGTCTCGAGGGTGGGAGGGGGATCCGCGCCGCGGGCGCGCCGCACGAGGCGCACGTGACTCAGGTACGCCGAGCCGTCGATCCATTCGTAGGCGCGCGGTAGCGGCGCGAGCAGCGTGGCGGGCTCGAGGGGCATCGCCGGAGCGCGGCCCGCGTCGAGGTCGGCCGCGAGCCCGCGCAAGCGCGGCTCGGCGTTGTCCCAATCGTCGAGCGCCGCTTGCAGCGAGCGCGCGATCGCGGTCGCCGACGCCGCGCGGGTGCCCGTCGCGTCCACGACGACGAGCGCGCCGTCGCGGGTTCCGTCGTGCACCGTCGCGAGCCGCATGATCGAGCTCGCGCTCCGACTACTCGTCGGTGCCGAGGGCGAGCGAGGCGTCGAGCAGCTCGAGGAACGTGGCGGGTCGCGGCGCGGGCTCGGGAGCGCGAACCTGCGCGACGGCCACGCCCGTCGGCAACGACGGTCGATACACCTCGGGTCCTTCGCTCGCGCGCTCGCGGGCCACGGTGCCCGGCTCCGCGGACTCGTACCCGCGGGCGACCTCTCCCGACTCCACGGGCGGCGGCGGCGCGCTCGGCGCGAATCCGCGATCGAGCGCCTCGAGCTCCACGGAGGCTTCGGGCGCGGGCGGAGGCGCGAGCGTCCGTTCCTCCGCGGCCGCGGCGCTGAGCGCCGCCTCGAGATCCGCGGCGACCGGCGGAGCCTCCGACGGCTGCGACGGCTCGAGCTCCAGCGCCGGCTCCGACGCCACGGGCTGCGACGGCTCGGGCTGCGACGGCGCGGGCGGTGCCAGCTCGAAGACGGGCCCCGATGCCGCGGGCTCCGACGGCGGTGCCAGCTCGAACGCCGGTCCCGATGCCGTGGGCGCCGACGGCGCGGGCGGCTCCAGCTCGATCGCCGGTCCCGACGACGGCTCGCCGGAGTCGAAGCGCTCACCGGGCTGCCCCGGCGACGACCCGACCTGCGGCTCGACCGCGATCGCCGACGGCGGCTCCGACTCGAAGAACACCTCGACGTCCGGAGTGCTCGGCGCGGCGAGCCCCGAGGGAAGCGGCGCCTCCTGCGGCCCGGACTCCGGCGGCGGCGTGACGATCGGCACCTCGCGCCCGTCCTCCGCCTCGCTCTCGGCGGCAGCGGCGAGCGCCTCGTCCATCGTGGACGCCACGCGCGGGCGCTGCGACGAGTCCGGCGGCTCCTCCGCGTGCTCGGCGAGCAACGCGGACTCGTCGGCCTCGGGCGGCGGCATCGAGGGCGGCAACGACTCCAGCGCGTCCGCCGGCACGTCGACGATCTCGCCGTCGTCGAAGTCCACCGACGCGGTCACGCTCGAGACCGGCTCCGCGGGCCCCTGCGGCGGCCTCTCCGAGAGCCGCTCGAGCAGCCGTCCCGGGGGCGCCGAGGTCACGCGGACGAGCGGCACGGGCTCCGCTTCGTCGCCGTAGGGATCGTACGTCGGGACCACGCCGCGCTCGGCGCGCAGGTACGCGGCGTTGCGCTGCACCCGCTCGAGCAGGGCTTCGAGGCGCGCGACGCGCTCCTCGGTGTTCACGCGTCACCTCGCCCGGTTCGGGGCTGCAAGCGCGCGAGCGCTTCTCCCCATCCCACGCCGGAGCGCAGCCACTCCGAGACGCGGTCGGCGCCGGAACGACCCGTGACGAGGAAGCGCGCCGTGTTCTCCTCGCGGCACAGGCGGACCACGACGGCCTCGCGACTGAACGCGCGCTGCAGCGCGCCCTCGAGGAGTCCCGCGACGAGCGCGTCGCCCGCGTCCCCGAAGGGCGAGTCTTCCAGCGTGAACACCAGCGCACGCCCCCAGCGCTCGAGGCCGAGCACGCCGAAGCCCATCAGCGCCACTTCGAGCGACAGCTGATCGAGCGCCGTCTCGACGCCCACTCCGTCGTCTCGACCGAGCCGCTCGGCCGCGCGCCGGCCCACCTCCGTGCCGAGGTGCCGCGAGAAGTCGCGCGCGACCTCGGGATCCGCGGAGGCGCACAAGGAGAGCAGAGCATCGGCAGACACGAGCACGCGAGCCCCGGAGCCCCGGAGCTCGATCGCCCCGCGCGGCAGATCGAACGCAACGCTGGAGGACGGATCGAAGCGGGTCGTCATGAAAAACCCGAAAGCGAGGACCCAGTATAGGGCGCCGGGGACGAAGACTGTCAAATCTCGGCAGGCGCTCGGAAGCTTTGTCATGCTTGCCGCCGTGACTCGCGCCCCGCTCGCCACGCTGCTCGTGTTCTTCGCGACGGCTCGGGCGCACGCGGCCGAGGGTCCGCTCCCGGCGGGCGCACCCATCGAGAGCGTGCCGCGCCCGGAGAGCGAAAACTTGCCCGTTTGCTCGACGGAACGGCCGGTGTGCGTCCATCCGGGCGGCGAGACCGACGCAGCGGCGCTTCAGGCGCTTTCCGCGCTCGAATCGGCCTACGAGCGCGTCGTGCTCGCGCTTTCGCTCCCACCGCCGCTCCCCGACGGCGGGCTCGGCGGCTCCGACGCGCTCGACGCCTACCTCGTGCCGCGAGACAGCGCGTTCAGCGCGGTCGCCGACGACCTCGCCGGGACGCCGTTCGCCGCGGCTTCGGCCTCGTGCCGCCTGCCCGTGGGGGACTCGATCCGGATCGAGCGCGCCGCCGTGCAGTGCGTCACCGAGGCGGTCGTGATGCGGTTGGACCCGGGAGAACCCCCGCACCTCCGCCGCGCGTTCGCGACCTGGATGTGGTGGCTTGTGGGATTCCCCACTGCGCTGGATTTCGAAGCCATCGACGCGGCGCAGGCCCATCCCGAGGCGGCGATCGGCGCGCGCGACCTCACGCCCCTGAGCGAGGGCGCCGCCCTGTTCTTCGAGTTTCTCGAGACGGAGCTCGGCGCCGGGGAGCTCGCCGAGCTCAACACCGCGCTCTTCTCGGCGGCGGCGAGCCCACGCCCGCCCGCGGGCCCCACTTACATAAATGAGCCCGACCTCTTCGACGTCCTCCGCCACACGCTGAACGACCGCCACGGCGCCTTCGCGAACCTCATGGTCGACTTCGCCGTGGCGCGCGCGTTCGTCGGCGCGCGCGACGACGGACTGCACTTGCCGGGCCTCGCGTGGTCCGGCGACTTCGGGCGCGTGCGCTTCGACTGGGTGCTGCCCTTCTCGACGCTGCCTCGTCGCGTCGCGGTGAGCCCGCCCGTCGACTCGACGGGCTCCGTGCTCGTGTGGCTCGACATGGATCGAGATCCCGGCAAGGCGACGCTCGGGTTCCGCGCGGAGTGGGAAGCTCCCGTCAGCTTTCACTGGCAGCTCGTGCGCCTCGACGAGAACGGCGTCGCCATGGGCCGCATCGCGATTCCGTTCCAAGAGCGCGCGACGCAAGTCGAAGCGACCGTCGAGAACCTCGCGGACGTGAGCGCCGTGCTCGCCATCGGGACGAACCTCGAGACCGTCGAGCTCGCGCATCCCTTCGATCCCGACGTCGCGCCGTTCGAGCCGCACGGAGCGACCGTCTACTTCGCCCGTTTGTAGTCCCCCGCGCCGAACGCACGAATTTCGGCGCGAGCGTCGAAACGCTCGAAAAGGACTCGGCGAGACAACGCCTGTAGGCACATGTCCTACACACGAGGAAACCTCGAGAAAACCGCCTGTTCGTGGGCAGGCGGCCCACGAAACGAGGGACCTACAGGCGCTCACCTCAGCTTGCTTGGACCTGCAACCATTGCCTATCATTCGCCGCGCCGGCCACGCGTTCGAGAGGACGCGGCCACACGTCGGGGAATCGGAAAAATGAGATTGGAGCGATGAGGTCGCGGGGGCTCGCCCCAACACGGGAGGCCGAGAGCACACTCCCGGTCCCACCTGGACGAGGAAGCGAAGCGTGGTGCGAACACTCCGTGGCAAGCTGCTGCTGATCGTCGGGACGGCAGCGTTGGTGTTGATCTCGACGGTCGGGGCGGGCCTTCTGCTCGGCGCCGAACACGACAGCCGGCTCGATGATCTCGAACGACGCCTCGTGCCGAAGCTCGAGCTCGGTCCACGCCTCCAGTCGGATCTCGAGCGGCTGCGTCGAGGACTGCAGGATGCCGTCGCGGCCAAAGATCGCGCGGCGCTCGACGAGAGCGACACGCACCGCGACGCGTTCACGGCGCATCTCGAAGAAGGCGGCACGGCGCTGAGCGCGTCGGACGCGGAGCGCCTACGCGCGGCCGTGAACGAGTACTACCAGGTCGCGCGCGCCCTCTCGCTCCGGCTCATCGACGGAGAGACGGGCGAGGCGATCGTCCGCGACTTTCCGAGGATGCAGCGGACGTATCTGCGCGCCGAGACGCTGATCCGGCGCACGACGGGGATCGACAAGGCCGAGCTTGGCGCGGGTTTCGCCGCCGTCCGCGCGGCGAGCCACCGCGCGACCCAGCTCCAGTTCCTCTTCGGGTTCTTCGGGCTCGTCGTGGTGGTGGGCCTCTCGGTCGTCGCGAGTCGTCGGATGCTGCAGAGCCTCGACGAGCTCTCGGAAGGCTTCGAGCACTTCGGCAAGGGCGACTTCGATCACCAGATTCGCGTCGAGAGCAACGACGAGCTCGCGCACGTGGCTCGCGAGGCGAACCAGATGGCCGCGAGCCTGAAACAGCTCGAGGGGCAGCGCGAGGCCGCCGACTGGCTGAAGGCGGGCCAGGTCGGGCTCTCCGACGAGCTCCGCTACGACCTCGATCCCGAAGCGGTCGCGGATCGGGCGGTGCGTTTCCTCGCGCGGACGGTGAGCGCCTTCGCCGGCGCCCTCTACGTCGTCGAGGACGACGACTCGCTGCGACTCGCGGGCAGCTACGCCCTCGCTCGAAACGACGCCGAGAACGCTCGAGAGCCAGAGCCCGCGGCGACCGTTCGTCCCGGCGAGGGCCTCGTGGGTCAGGCGGCGCTCGAGCAACGCCTGATCGTCGTCGACGAGCCGGCCGCGAAGCACCTCACGATTCGCTCCGGCCTTTCGGAGTCGGCGCCTCGGGCGCTCGTGCTCCTGCCGCTCGCGCGCCTGTCTCGGACGCTCGGGGTGCTCGAGCTCGCGTTGCTCGAGCCCTGCACGGATCGCGTTCGGGATCTCTTGTCCTCGGTCTCCGAGTCGCTGGGCATCGCTCTCGAAGTGGCGCACGCGCGCAAGGCGACCCGGCAGCTGCTCGAGCAAACCCAGGCGCAGGCCGAGCGCCTCGCGGCCCAGGAGGAGGAGCTGCGGCTCAACAACCAGGAGCTCCAAGCGCAGCAGGAGGAGCTTAGGCTCGCCAACGAGGAGCTCGAGGCGCAGCGCCGCACGTTGAGCCAGCGAAACGCGGAGCTCGAGGAAGCGCGCCTCCGCCTCCATGAAAAGGCCGAGGAGCTCAGCAAGGTGAGCGCCTACAAGTCGCACTTCCTCGCGAACATGTCGCACGAGCTGCGGACGCCGCTCAACAGCATGCTCCTGCTCTCGCACCTGCTCTCGCAGAACGAGACGGAGAACCTCTCGCCGAAACAGGTCGAGTACGCCCAAACCATCCACGCTGCCGGCAAGGACTTGCTGGCGCTCATCAATCAGGTCCTCGACCTCTCGAAGATCGAAGCGGGCAGGCAGGAGGTCGAGCGAACGCGCGTCGCGCTGTCGCATTTCTCGGCCTTCGCACAGCGCGTGTTCGGCCCGCTCGCGGAGGAGAAGGGGCTCGCCTTCTTCGTCGAGGTCGGCGAGGGCGCGCCGACGGCGTTGACGACGGACAAGCAGCGCCTCGAGGGCATCCTCACGAACCTCGTCGGCAACGCGATCAAGTTCACGGACCAGGGAGCGGTCCGCCTCACCATCGGGCGGCCCGCGCCGGGCACGAAGCTCCCGCGCGCGGACCTCACGCCGGAGACGACCGTCGTCTTCGCGGTCGCCGATACGGGCCCGGGGATCGATCCGGCCGATCACGAGCTCGTCTTCGTTCCCTTCGAGCAGCTCGGCTCCCGCACCCAGAATCGACCGTCCGGAACCGGTCTCGGCCTGGCCATCGCGCGCGAGTCGGCGCGGCTGTTGGGCGGCGAGCTCACGCTCGAGAGCACGCCCGGCCGCGGAACCACGTTCACCTGCTTCCTCCCCGCGAACGGGGGCGCGAGCGAGAGCGAGGCGCCGCCGCGCTCGGCGCCGAGCTCCGTGAAGACGCCGAGCTCCGCCGATCGCGCCGAGCTCGCCGCCCGAGCTCCCCACCTCCTCGTAGTCGAGGACGACGCCGTGCTCGCGGAGCAGCTCGCGGAGATGATCCGCGCGCGCGGGCTCGAGGCGCTCGTCGCCACGACCGGAGAGGAGGGCGTCCGGCTCGCGTTCGAGCACCGGCCGATCGGGA
>Ga0079224_100006593_pt1 | contig 15430 bp, 13 predicted proteins | sample Stecom2015_FD_80414 | JGI IMG/M metagenome (GOLD analysis project Ga0079224, IMG submission 80414) | Agricultural soil microbial communities from Utah to study Nitrogen management - Steer compost 2015 | ecosystem: Environmental > Terrestrial > Soil > Agricultural land | place: USA: Utah...
CAGCTCAACGCCATACATGATTGAAAAACCTCATTCCTCCTCACCAAATCCATTTCAGCAATCGGTAAACCTGACGACTCATCTATGCATTCTACATTCTGCGAAGATACCCCTGCGGTACTTCATCGACCACACCCTTCAACTCCAGACCGAGCAGTTGCGCTGCTACGACACCAACATCCCAGTTGATGCGCTGCGCCAAGGTGTCTATATCCACAGGGTCGAACCCCATTGCCTGTAATAACTGCAGCTCTTCCGGGCTTACATCGGGAGTGGCTATAGGGGTTTGACGAATCACCTGTTCGCGCTGAAACGCCAGCATACCGTCCAGGTGTTCAGCGATATCTGCGCCGGTCTCCACCAGGGTAGCGCCCTGACGAATCAGATGATGGCAGCCGCGTGCCAAGGGATTGTGTATCGAACCGGGAATGGCAAATACCTCCCGATTTTGCTCAAGCGCCAGACGTGCGGTAATCAGCGAGCCACTTTGCACTGCCGCTTCTACCACTAGAGTGCCGTAGCTTAAGCCACTGATAATGCGGTTGCGCTGAGGGAAATTGCCCGCCAGTGAGGCGGTACCCAAGGGAAATTCCGACACCAGCGCGCCGTCACAAGCAATTATATCGGCGGCTAACTGACGATGCCGCGCCGGATAAATCCGGTCTATTCCGGTCCCTAACACGGCGATAGTTTTACCCCGCGCCTTCAAGGCACCTTCATGTGCCGCCGCGTCCACCCCCAGGGCGAGACCGCTGGTAATCGCAAAGCCTGACTGCGCGAGATAGCGCGCAAAATTGAATGCATTTTCACTGCCTCCCGGGGAAGGATTACGACTGCCCACTATCGCCAGTTGCGGCAGACTCAGGCATTCCCGATTGCCGCGCACATACAATAACGGTGGCGGCTTGCGGATCTGGCGCAGCAATTCAGGATAGTCAGGATCATCGAAAGCCAATAAATGCACCTCGGGATGCTGCGCCAGCCAGGCATCGTCCTGAGCGAGCTGCTGTCCCAACGCGCTCGCCTGGGGAGCACGTAAATATTCGAGCAGCGCCGCATGCGCACGGGGCTTAAGCAGCTCGCGCAGGCGTTCATCAGGTTGTTCCAGGAGTTCTGCAGGATTAGGGAAAACGTCCACTAAGCGCCAATAACTGGCAGGACCAAGATCGGGAAGGCGGTGCAGCAGTCGTGCGACCTGAAGCGAGCTAAGCATAAATCATCCTTGATACCGAAATGCTTTTGATTCTTTACGAGTGAGATAAAAAAGGCCGACTCAAGGTCGGCCTTTGGATAGCCTGATAACAGGTTCTCAGGGGTTGCGGACTTTATCGTTGACTGACAAGGGTCGATCGGCTTCTAACACCAACCCAAAACTCATTTTTTCGAAGGTACGGAATATCATTAATAAGCCTGCGCGCTCGTCGGGCAGCTGAACAAGCTCATTGGTCACCCGGTCACGGACCAGTTCACCCTGCTTATAGATAGCGAGCACGTTGCCCGTCAGCAGGCCTTCGCGGTCACCGCGGTTGATCATCACCACGTTCATTTTTCCAACTTGGCTCACGCCACCTTCAACGTCCAGAATTACACCTTCGATATTGCTGTCGGGCGCGCTGGGATAAAAAATCGATTCTACCGCGCGCTCCTCATTCGGTAGCAAGCGGTCACCCATGCGGATTTCTTCTGTAGTACGAATGACCTTAACAGTCGCCACATCCGCCTTTGTGCTTTGCACACTCAATGAGCCGATGCTCAGGGCGTGAACTCCGAGGAATTCTTTGGTCACTGGATCCTGGTAATTTTTTTCTTTGCGGTACACGCCGTAATTTTTGAGTCCTTCAGTGAACTCACCCCGGGCGTAGGCGCTGTCGCCTGCACCGACAATCACACGTTTCTCTGGGCCGGCTAACATATAGGGCGCTGCCTCAAGAACGCCGGCTTCAAGAATACGGCTGCGTGATAGAAAGCTGTCGATACGATCAAGAGGAATGGCCGGAATAGCGTCTTCGTTGGGAAGAACTCGTACGCTCGGGCTAAGTTTGCCGTCGCCGGGCGCTAGTTTGACAGTACGTTCCAAAGTTAAACGCGGACGACCGTCCAGGTATACCAGACGAATCAAGTCGCCAGGGTAAATCAGATGGGGGTTTTCAATCTGAGGGTTTACGTGCCAAATTTCCGGCCACATCCAAGGAGTGTTTAAAAAGGTGTTGGAGATATCCCAGAGCGTATCGCCCTTTTTGACGGTATATTCATCGGGATGTCCATCGCGCAGAAGCCCGTCGCTATTTTGTGCCCAAGTGAAGAAACTTATCAGCGACAATACAAACGCCGCAATTATCATTTTTTTCATAGAAACCGATCCTGTTGTTATTCGGCCCTGAGATGGTCGCTTGTCGATCCAAGCGCAATAAGGAGAAGCCAGTCCAAGTTTAGACGTCATCCAGGCTTGAAGCCGGTTATTTTGTCACCACTTCTAGGGTATCTCAGCAAGTAAAAAGGGATTTCAGTAGAGTGATGGCGTTATAATATCTCGCCGCGTGACACGGGTAGAATGCTTCCACAGCTTAAATCCTGTGCGATCATCATGTTAGCAGCGCTTGTTATCTTTTTACTAGAAGTTTGTCACAAAGAGTGAGGCGACACGACAAAGACTATGGCAATACTCGATATCCTAGAATTTCCCGATCCTCGCCTGCGTACGGTGGCCAAGCCGGTCACTGAGGTGGACGATAAAATCCGCCAGTTAATCGACGATATGTTCGAGACTATGTACGAGGCGCCCGGTATCGGTTTGGCCGCCACGCAGGTCAATGTGCACTTGCGTGTAGTGGTTATAGATGTGAGCGAAGATCGATCTCAGCCCATGGTATTCATTAATCCCGAAGTCAGCGTCCTTGATGAAGAACTTCATGAATACGACGAAGGCTGTCTATCGGTTCCGGGTTTCTATGAGACCGTCGTTCGGCCCGAGCATGTGCGTGTAAGCGCCCTGGATCGCAACGGCGAAGCCTTTACGCTTGAGCCTGAAGGCCTGCTGGCGGTTTGCATACAACACGAGCTGGATCACCTGAACGGCAAGTTGTTTGTGGATTATGTCTCGCCCATCAAGCGTCAACGGATACGGAAAAAGCTCGAAAAGAAACACCGCGCCGAAGCGTAATCAACGTTTTCGGTTGTCGTTTTCGCCATTTACCTTTGCTTTACATCAGTCAGGCTATTCATGACCCAACCTTCTGCAACAACCGGCGTACGCATTGCGTTCGCTGGTACTCCAGAGTTTGCTGCGCGCCACTTGCAAGCGCTGCTCGGCAGTCACCATTCTGTCATCGCTGTTTACTCCCAACCGGACAGACCCGCCGGGCGCGGCAAAAAGTTGACCGCAAGCCCCGTCAAGGAGCTTGCCCTGGCTCATCAGATTCCCGTGTTCCAACCTCCATCGCTTAAAGACCCTGCGGCGCAACAGGAATTGGCAGATCTGGCGGTTGATATTCTGGTGGTGGTTGCCTACGGGCTGCTGCTGCCGCAAAAGGTTTTGGATACTCCGCGCCTGGGATGTATCAATGTTCACGCGTCCATTTTGCCGCGCTGGCGTGGTGCTGCGCCGATCCAACGCGCCCTGGAAACTGGTGATCAGGTCACTGGCGTGACCATCATGCAAATGGATGCAGGGCTGGACACTGGTGACATGTTGATGAAAACCGAATGTCCTATTCTGCCCACCGATACTGCCGGAGATCTGCATGATCGGCTGGCGACTATAGGCGCACCGGCGTTATTGCAAACACTCGACCAGCTGCAAGCGGGCACAGCAACAGCGGAGCAGCAGGACAATAGCCTGAGCTGCTATGCACCGAAGCTGGTAAAAGAGGAGGCCCTGCTCGACTGGCGCCAGAGCGCTGCGGTTCTCGAGCGTAAGATTCGCGCCTTCAACCCTTTTCCCATCGCCTTCACTCAATTAAAAGGCACGGGCTCCAACGATCGCATTCGCATCTGGTCCGCCACTGTGATTAATGATGGCAAGTCGCAGGCGCCGGGCACCATCCTGAATATCAGCACCGGTGGCATTCAGGTGCAATGCGGCGAGGGAAGCCTGCTTCTGCAACAGCTTCAATTGCCCGGCAAAAAAGCCTGCTCGGTAGAGGAGCTTTTGCGCGGCCATGCGCAGTTGTTTTCCACAGGTGATGTGCTGGAGATCCCCGCCTGATGGCGCTCGCAGTCCGCACGGCAGCGGCGCAGGTGATTGGGCAGATACTTCGCCATCAGGGGTCATTATCAAGTGTATTACCACCGGTCTTATCGCGCGTTGCCGATAGCGATCGCGCCCTTTTGCAGGAGCTGTGCTTCGGTACCTTGCGCTGGCAACCCAAGCTCAACGCCTATCTGCTACAACTTGTGGACAAGCCATTACGCGCCAAAGACAGTGATATCCAGGCGCTGTTATTGCTCGGCCTCTACCAATTGATCTACACGCGCATTCCTGACCACGCCGCTATCGGCGAGACCGTAGAAGTCACCCGCGGTCTGAAAAAGCCCTGGGCGACGAAGCTGGTTAACGGCGTGCTACGTCGTTTTCAGCGCGAAAAGGCCGCACTGGACAGCTTGCTGGAAACTGAACCCGCGTTCGCTACCGCTCATCCTTCATGGTTGATTGACACCATCCGTCATGCTTGGCCAGAAGATGCTGAACAGATCCTCGCCGCCAACAATACCCATCCGCCGTTTACCCTGCGGGTGAATCCTCGCCAGCAGAGTCGTGCGGATTACCTGCAAGCCTTGGCAGATCAAGGCATTGATGCCAGAGCCACCGCTTTCAGTGCCGTGGGAATTACGCTCGATCAGGCCTGTGATCCACGCGGATTGCCGCTGTTCGCGGCCGGTGGCATCAGCGTGCAAGATGAAGCGGAACAACTTACGGCGGGCTTATTAGAACTCGCACCGGGACAACGTGTACTCGATGCCTGTTGTGCGCCGGGCGGAAAAACCGGACTCATCCTTGAAACAGAACCCGCGCTCGCGCAGATGGTTGCACTCGATAGTGATGAACGCCGGCTGACGCGTGTTCACGAAAATCTGGCGCGTTTGAATCTTGTGGCGGATATTCGTTGCGGCGATGCCGCGCAACCAGCGAGCTGGTGGGACGGCAAGGCTTTCGATCGAATTCTGCTCGACGCGCCCTGCTCTGCTACCGGGATTATTCGCCGTCATCCCGATATCAAACTGCTGCGAACGCCCGATGACATTGCGCGCCTCGCCGAACTACAAGGCAGAATGCTCGACGCACTTTGGCCGTTACTTAAACCCGATGGAATTTTGCTTTACGCTACCTGCTCAATCATGCCGGCGGAGAACACCCAGGTCGTGGAAGCATTTATTACGCGCCAGCTGGATGCCCAACTTGATCAGCTAGAGGAAGAGTGGGGAATTGCGCAACCGGCAGGACGGCAGCTATTACCAGATGTTGAAGGTCACGATGGCTTTTATTACGCGCGCCTGCGCAAGCGCCAGCAATAAAACCGGCTTCTGGCCTGCGGCAGCACTACACTGATGCTGGCCTGTTAGATCTTCATCAATCGCACTACCAAGCATAATTCTGAGCCTGATGTACGTTCCAATCATGTGCTGATAAACGATCCAGTCTTTAACAAAGAACTTTATGAAAATTATCATTTTAGGTGCCGGTCAAGTCGGCGGTAGTCTTGCAGAGCATCTCGCCAGTGAAGCCAATGACATTACCGTCGTCGATGTCGATGAGAATCGCCTGCGTGATTTGCGCGATCGGCTCGATATCGGCGCCGTTACCGGCGAAGGATCACATCCTGATGTGCTGATTCAGGCAGGCATTGAAGACGCCGACATGTTGATCGCGGTTACCAACCACGACGAAATCAACATGATCGCCTGCCGCGTCGCCGACACCCTTTTTCGCACCCCCACCAAAATCGCACGGGTGCGAGCCACTTCTTACCTCACTAACCGCGCGCTGTTTGAAAGCGGTGCTATCCCCATTGATGTGCTTATCAGTCCGGAACAATTAGTGTCCGACTATATCTTTCGCCTGATCGAGAATCCCGGCGCCTTGCAGGTGCTGGATTTCGCCGAAGGTAAGGTGCAGATAGTTGCGGTGCGCGCTTATCACGGTGGTCCACTGGTGGGCGAGGAATTGAGCTACCTGCGTCAATATCTACCCAATGTCGACGCGCGGGTTGCTGCTATTTATCGGCGTAATCGCGCCATCATGCCTACAGGCTCGACGATAATCGAAGCCGATGATGAAGTTTTCCTTATCGCGGCCAAGGCAGACATTCGTACGGTAATGGGCGAACTACGCCGCCTCGAATCACCCTATAAGCGACTGATTATTGCGGGCGGCGGTAATATCGGCGCGCGCCTGGCGAAAAAGCTGGAGGGGCGCTATGCCGTGCGCGTCATCGAGCACAATGAAAAGCGCTGCCGGGTTCTTGCAGAATATCTCGAACGAGCGTTGGTGCTGCACGGCAGTGGCAGCGATCAGGATTTACTGCTCGAAGAAAATATCGAGGACACTGACGTTTTTCTCGCACTGACCAATGATGACGAAGCCAACATCATGTCATCCATGCTCGCCAAGCGTCTGGGTGCGCGCAAAGTGATGACGCTGATTAATAACCCGGCCTATGTCGATCTGGTGCAAGGTGGCGATATTGATATTGCCATCTCGCCGCAAACCACCACCATCGGCAGTTTGCTTACCCACGTGCGTCGCGGTGACATGGTAAGTGTGCACTCACTCCGGCGGGGGGCGGCAGAGGCTATCGAGCTGGTGGCCCACGGTGACCGTCGATCATCGCAGGTGGTCGGCAGGGCGCTGGAAGATCTTGATCTGCCCGAAGGAGCAAACATCGGCGCGATTGTACGTGAGACAGCGGAGGGCGAAAGTCAGGTCATCATTGCGCATGACGACGTAGTGATTGAGTCGGGCGATCACGTCATCATATTTTTGCTCAATAAAAAATACACCCGCGACCTGGAAAAACTGTTTCAGGTGGGATTTTCATTTTTTTAACTCGAGCAACGGCTTGGTATTAAGGAAAGGCGGAAACCTATAGTTAAGCTAGACGATGCTGTTTCGACAATTTAACTACAATAATTTCGGCGGACGTGGATGAGACACGCGTGATATGAATTTTGCCATTATTGCCCGAGTTCTCGGCGTACTGCTGATGCTCTTCAGCCTGACCCTGTTGGTGCCGTTACCGATTTCGCTCGGCTATGGTGACAACAACTACATGGCCTTTTTGATCGGCTTTGGTATCACCTTTATCGCCGGCATCGCGGTGTGGATGCCTGTCCACAATTGCCAGGGCGAATTGCGTACGCGCGATGGGTTTTTGGTCACCGCCCTATTCTGGCTGGTACTCGGGCTTTTTGGTGCATTACCCCTGTATTTTTCCGCCGGCCTTGATCTCTCGATTACCGATGCGATTTTCGAATCTCTGTCTGGCCTTACCACGACCGGGGCTACCGTGATTACCGGCCTCGACAACCTGCCGCCTTCGACTCTCTACTATCGGCAGCAACTCCAATGGCTCGGGGGGATCGGGATCATCGTTATCGCGGTCGCGATTCTGCCGATGCTCGGCATTGGCGGCATGCAGCTGTACCGCGCCGAAGCACCGGGCCCGCTCAAAGACAACAAGCTCACGCCGCGCATTACCGAAACGGCCAAAGCCTTGTTCGTCATCTATCTGGTACTGACACTGACCTGTGGTCTGGCTTACTGGTTAGCCGGAATGTCTTGGTTTGACGCGCTCTGCCATGCGTTCTCTACCGTCGCCAATGGCGGATTTTCACCGTACGACGCGAGTATTCGCCATTTCGACAGCTCGATCATTTTACTCACCTGCTCGGTCTTTATGCTGGTTTCAGGGGCCAACTTCGCCCTGCACTTTTTGGTATGGCGTGAGAAAAAGCTGCGCTATTATTTCAAAGACGCCGAGTTTCGTTTCTATTTCGGCTGGATTGCCGTAGGTACGGTGGTGACGGTGGCGTATTTATTTTTCACTCATACCTACACCTTCAAAGACAGCCTGGTGCTCGGATTCTTCAACCTCGCCTCAACCTTGAGCACCGCAGGCTTTGCCGCCGATTTTGTATTCTGGCCAACCTTCCTGCCCTTCGCGTTGTTTACCCTGGCGTTTATTGGTGGTTGTGCAAGCTCAACGGGTGGCGGTATCAAAATGGTTCGGGTGCTGTTGCTTTATAAGCAGGGGGTGCGCGAGATCCACCGACTTATCCATCCCAACGCGGTAATTCCGGTCAAAATTGGCAAAATTCACGTTTCTGATCGTGTCGTTGAGGCGGTGTGGGGCTTCTTCGCGATGTACATCGTGATGTTTATCTTGATGTTTTTATTGTTGCTGATGAGCGGGCTGGATCTGGTAACGTCATTTTCTGCGGTCGGTGCATGCATCACCAACCTTGGTCCAGGAATGGGAGATGTTGCCGCCAATTACAGCGAGATCAACAACTTTGCCAAATGGGTGCTGTGTTTCGCGATGTTATTAGGGCGGTTGGAGGTATTCACCTTACTGGTGTTGTTTAGCCCGATGTTCTGGAAGCGCTAGGCCCACAGGAATCAATCGAATCAATCCAATGAAAAGGTCTGCATGGCGTAATCAACGCGTTGCTCGGGCGTGCGATGCGCACGGGGCTTCAGGCTTTCGATATGGCGCAGGCGCGGTAGCAATCCCCGGCCATTCGCCACCTGAATGGATAATCCCGGACGGGCATTAAGCTCCAATAGTTGAGCGCCACGCACTTTGTCGAGCACGATATCGGTGCCGATATAACCCAGACCCGTCATGTCAAAACAGCGCGAAGCGAGCAGTAACATGTCGCGCCAGTTGGCAATCGCAATTTCGTTGAGCGGGCGAAGCGTATCGGGGTGAAGAACCACCGGCTTGGAGAACTGCACCGCTCTCAGCGCGCGCCCCGTTGCGATATCCAATCCCACACCCACCGCACCCTGGTGCAAGTTTGCTTTGCCGTCAGAGGCGTGGGTGGCGAGCCGTAGCATCGCCATTACCGGATAGCCCTTAAACACGATGATTCGGATATCCGGCACCCCTTCGTAGGAATATCCGTCAAACGAATCGTCGAACTGAATAAGATCTTCGACAATCACCATGTCCGATTTGCCACCGAGTGAATACAACCCGGCGAGGGTGTTACTCATATGGCGGCGGATGTCTTCAATCGTGATTTCCACGCCTGACGATTTGATGAACTTGTCTTCGCGACGGCCGATGATGACCAGAATGCCTTTGCCGCCTGATCCCTTGGCAGGCTTGACGGCGAAACCGTCGAGGCCGGCCAGTTTCTTTTCAATCTGGGCGATTTCGTGCTGTTCGCGCACCACAAAAAATAAGCGCGGCGTGGCGAGTTCATACTCTTCTGCGAGCAGCTTGGTTTTGAGCTTGTCGTCTACCAAGGGAAATAAGTGGCGCGAATTGTAACTGCCGATAAAATCACGATTGCGGCAATTCATTCCCAGAATTCCCATACGCTGCAAGCGCCACGGACTGACCCATCTCACTTACTGTCACCTGCCTTTTGAAGATCCTGTTGGACATCATCAATCATTGCGCGAAAGCGCCGCAGTTCGGACAGTTTATAGCCGGTGTATTGGCCCATCAGCATGATCAACGCTAAAAACACCAGATTGAGTTCAGGGAAGTTAAACGTGAGATGCCCGATAAACTGCAGCTGCATCAAGGAATAGGCCATTACCGCTACCAGCAAGCTGCCGCCGCCTTGCACCAACACCTGCTTGGGACCTTCTTCTTCCCACAGAATCGACATTCGCTCGATAGTCCAGGCGATGATAATCATCGGGAAGAAGGTAATCGTCATACCAGTATTCAGGCCCATTTGGTAACCCACCAGGCTGAGCATGGAGATGATGAAAATCACCAGCACCACCAGAGTTGCGATACGCGCTACCAGCAACAAATTGAGCCGCGAAAGATAGGTGCGCAACACCAGGCCGAAGGCGACTACCGAAACAAAACTGAACAGACCTAACCCGAGAGACGTCTGCAAAAACGCCAGTGCAATCAGGATCGGCATAAAGGTGCCGGAGGTTTTCAGGCCAACAATCACCCGCATAAACACCACCACCAGCGCACCCAGCGGCAACAAAAACAGCAGCTTGAACATGCCCTGCTCTTCGATAGGAAGTCGTTGCACACCGATCACAGAGAAAACACTGTCAACCGATTGCGCACGCGCCAGCTCCAGCGCGGGGACGGTCTGGTAGATCATGGAGAAACTGATACGCGAACGACTGCCACCGATGACATCCAGCAGCGACTGATCGCCGCGATGCCAGATCAACAGATTGTCGGGCAGGCCTTCTTGTCCGGTAAGCGGATTGAAAACAACCCATTCATAACCATCAAATACCTCTACCATCTGGGTCAGCGATTGATGACGGCGCGCATCTTCAAGATAAAGACCCATTGCGCTGCGCGCCGGAATGCCTGCCTGATTAAGCAGTTTTTCCAGCAGCGTGGCCATGTTCGGTTCGGCGGTCAGCATCAGCGATGCATTCTGATCGGGCGAGGGATTCTGCAGAAGTTTGATGAGTTCGCGCGTCATGCTCTGCGGTGTACTGGAGGTTGACAGCGCCATCGCCAGAATCTGCCCTGCAGCAGTCGCTTGTGGGCCATCCCAGATGACCTCTTGCGGCACGGGAGGCTCTTCCGGTACTACCGGGCCAGCATCAATTTCGCCCACGAATTGCGCTTTGTAATAAAGCGTTTGCGGGCCACTGGCGTTGCGCTTGGTCCATTCGCCCCGACGAGTCCCGTTATTTTCGATCACCGCCCAGCCATACCCGGGTGAGGCGGCCTGTTCGGTAAAGGTACGGAATCCCGGCGGATCGGACGGCAATGCCAGCTTGGCCACCACCGCTTCATTGTTGGCAAAGAAATCTACCCGCGCTTCTATCAACCACACCGGGCGCTGCTCGCCGGAGAAAAACGGAATCTCCATAGTGGTGTGACGCAGCCAGGCCGTTCCCAGCCCCAGTAAAATTAATCCTATGACGATGCTGTAAAACGGCGCGCGCGACGGTTTTTTCATGGGGCCGCCTGTTCTGTGGATTGAGAGGCGGACTTGGCAGAGGCGCTACTTGCGGCTGAAGCCTCAGCTTTGGGCTTGGCTGCGGAATTAGGTTCTTCTTTTTTCTCTTCACGCACAGGTGGCGCTATATCGCTGCGGCTGACGTCAACCAGCATCACGTCGCGCAAAATATTGCGCCCGATCAGCACTGGAAACTCCATTGAGCTGCGGTCTGCGAGGGTGAACTCGGCGTTCTGGGTTATCTTGCCCACCGTAATGCGCATCTCAACCACCGGACGACGCTCGGGTTCTTCAGAGTTGGCTTGCACTATATGTACGCGCCGCGCGCGCTTGCGCTCGACTTCTACCGGTGTACGTGTTTGCGGGTTGTAGACGGTAAAACGAACCCACTCTTCACCATTGCGCTCGAAGATCTGGATATCGCGAGCATCCAGAGAAGCGGTGGTGGCACCGGTGTCGATGCGCGCACTCATCACAACATCGAGGCCGTTGAAGAGAACTTTTTCGCGTTCGCCAACCACTTGCTTATCTTCAAGTAAGGCGCTTTTGGCCGTGGCTGCCGGTCGGGGATAAAGAGGTCTGGGACATTCGTTTTGCGCTTTTTCGGTGGGCGCGGGGGGTATCGCCGCCAAGCGTTTTTGTTGTTCGAGACTCTCGCTGAGCAGTCGGATGGTCTCTTCATGTTGTGTCAGTTGCTGGGCGAGCAATTGCTGCTGGGATTGCTGAGCGGTGATGCATTGATCAAGCGCCACCAGCTCTTTTTTTTCAACAAACAAATGAGGGGTAGAGCTACAAGCAATCAGGGACAAACACAGCAAACCAAAGACGATTCGGGGCAAGCCTGATTTTGTTTTTTCATTCATTATTTTGACCAACGACGCATCACGCGGATTGAAAGAAGGGAGTATCACAACAGCGAAAGGCCTTACGCTTTTGCACAGACATAAAGATGATTAATTGTAGTCCTAAGCAGAGCCAACACACTATGGCACCAGGGAATTTTTTTCAATAATTTACCCGCCATTTTATTTTTCAGTGGCCATTGCAGCGGCTAGCCATAAACGCGCGGATAACTTTTCGGCAACCGACCAAAGCGCTTGTATTCCCATTGATATTGCGCCGGGGCACAACGTACACAAGCCTCGACACTGGCATTCAATCCCGCCAATGATTCTTGCTCATCCTCGCTGTAAATTGCCGGATCTACATCCAGCACGCGCATTCTGAAACCGCCCGCAACACGCTCGGCAAACACTGAAACCACTCGACAACCGGTGCGCTGAATCAAGCCGTGAATCAAGCCGATGGTGAGCGCCGGTTGACCAAAAAATGGGGCGACTCCGCCCGCCGCAGTTTTCTCTGGCACCTGATCAGGCAAGATGCCAACAATGGTTCCCTGCTGCAGTGCCTTGAACAACATTGCCACACCTCGGCGATTGGTCGGCGCCATAGTGATATTCATTTTACTGCGCCCGCTCAATATCAAATCATCAATCTCTGCAGACTTGAGCGGCTGATACATGGCGGTTAAGGGAGCGATGCTGGCAAGATAAGGCGCGACCACCTCCCAGTTGCCATGATGCGGTGCAAGCACCAGCAGACCTTGTTGTTTGGCCAGTTCCGCCCGTAAAATTTGCTCGCCGCTGATCTCTACGATTTTGCTTTTCAACCAGGCGTAATCGCGTCGCCACACTGCGCCCGCTTCGGCTGCGGTCTTGCTGGTTTCGATCAGACTCTGGCGCGCAAGCGCGTGTAATTCCTGCTCATTCAGGGTTGGAAAACACAGTTGCAAATTGCGCAGGGTGACGCGCTTCGAGCGACCATTAGTCCACCACAAGAGGCTGCCTACCACCGAGCCCAGAGCGCGACTGACTGACAGCGGTAGCAATGACAAAAATTTTATAAGGTTGAGCGCGAGCCAGTTTTTCATTAACGCAAACTCTAGTTTCATTAATAGCTGCCATGACGGGCAAAACGGCGCCCAGCTTACCGGAAAAAGCTGTTCAACTGAACGACGAACGGCAATGCAGTACTAATGACGCAGCACTCCCGTTATAATCCGGCGCTCTTTCTCTTTCGTAATCGCAATCCAGAGGCAAGTCTTCGTGTCTGACAGTCAAAACTCCGCAGGTTTCCCCCACCAAGATGGCAAGAAACCCGATGTAAGTACTTTTCAAGGGCTTATTCTCGCACTGCAAGAATATTGGGCGCGTCAGGGCTGCGTAATCCTGCAGCCACTTGACCTCGAAGTCGGTGCCGGCACCTTTCATCCCGCCACTTTTTTGCGTGCCATCGGCCCGGAGACCTGGAATTCGGCGTACGTACAGCCTTGCCGTCGCCCCAAAGACGGCCGCTACGGCGAGAATCCCAACCGCCTGCAGCACTACTACCAGTTCCAGGTTGCATTGAAACCTTCGCCTGACAATATCCAGGAGCTGTATTTGGGTTCGTTACGCGAGATGGGCATCGACACTGAGGTTCACGATATTCGCTTTGTCGAAGATAACTGGGAATCACCCACGCTCGGCGCCTGGGGCTTAGGCTGGGAAGTCTGGCTGAATGGAATGGAAGTTACCCAGTTCACTTACTTTCAACAGGTCGGTGGCCTTGAGTGCTTCCCGGTGACCGGTGAAATTACTTATGGCATCGAGCGCATTGCCATGTATCTGCAAGGTGTGGATTCGATCTACGATCTGACCTGGACGATTAATCCCAACGGCGACAAAGTGACCTACGGTGACGTCTTTCATCAGAACGAAGTAGAGATGTCGCGTTTCAATTTCGAAGAGGCGGACGTTGAATTTTTATTCCACAGCTTTGATGTCTGCGAGCGCGAAAGCCAGCGCCTGATCGAAAAAGGTTTGCCCCTGCCCGCTTATGAAATGGTGATGAAAGCCTCTCATGCTTTCAACCTGCTCGACGCTCGCCATGCGATTTCGGTTACCGAACGCCAACGTTTTATCTTGCGGGTACGCACGCTTGCGCGCGCGGTTGCACAAGCCTATTTCGATGCGCGCAAAGCACTCGGCTTTCCGCTTGCTCCCGAAGCACTGCGCAACCAACTGTTACAAGATGCCGCTGAAGGAAATAAATAATGACCGCTGATTTTTTATTGGAACTGGGCACCGAAGAGCTGCCACCTAAAGCGTTGAAAAGTCTGATCACCGCCCTGCAGGAAAATATTGCCGCAGGACTGCAAGCGGAAGAACTGAGCTATAGCGCGATTAAATCCTTTGCTGCACCGCGTCGCCTGGCGGTTATTGTCGAGCAATTAATCGATGCCACGCCGCAAAAAGAATTAGTGGTGTGGGGTCCACCCAAAGCCATCGCCTTCGATAAAGAAGGCCAGCCGACCAAAGCGGCAATTGCCTTTGCAGAAAAAAACGGCATCGCGGTTGATCAACTGCAAGCAGAAAGTGATGGCAAGGTAGAAAAACTGGTTGCGCGCATTACCACTCAGGGCAAACACACCGTTGATCTTCTCGCCGCAATTGTTGAAAACGCTTTTGCAAAATTGCCCATCGCCAAACGTATGCGCTGGGGCAGCAAGCGTACTGAATTTGTACGTCCCGCTCATTGGCTGGTGATGCTTTACGGCGAAAATATTGTCGATGCCAGCGTTCTCGACCTGCGTGCCAATCGCACCACGCGCGGTCACCGCTTTCACTACAACAAAGAGTTGATCCTCGATAATCCCGAGGAGTATGTGCGCAAGCTAAAAGACATCGGTTATGTGCTGGTAGACATGGCCGAACGACGCGCGCTGATCCAGCAGCAAGTTGAAGCAGAAGCAAAAAATATCGGTGGTACCGCCGTGATTGATGCCGATCTGCTCGACGAAGTAACAGCATTGGTCGAATGGCCGGTTGCACTGACCGGTAAATTTGAAGCGCGTTTCCTTGAGGTTCCTGCTGAAGCCTTGATCGCATCAATGAAGGAGCATCAAAAGTATTTCCATGTGGTAGATGCCAATGGAAAACTGCTGCCCAATTTTATAACCGTCGCTAATATTGCCAGCAAAGATCCTTCACAAATTATCGATGGTAATGAGCGGGTAATTCGCCCGCGTTTATCCGACGCTGCGTTCTTTTTTGAAACCGACAAAAAGACCACGCTTGTCGCCTTGCGCGAGCGCTTGAAAAATATCGTATTCCAGGCGCAGTTGGGCACCATCTTTGAAAAAACCGAACGCGTTGCGGCGCTAGCGGTTTATATTGCTGGAAAACTCAATGCCGACCAGCAACTGGCCGAGCGCGCAGGCCAGCTGTGTAAATCTGATCTGGTCACTGACATGGTGGGCGAGTTC
>Ga0079224_100006594_pt1 | contig 15428 bp, 14 predicted proteins | sample Stecom2015_FD_80414 | JGI IMG/M metagenome (GOLD analysis project Ga0079224, IMG submission 80414) | Agricultural soil microbial communities from Utah to study Nitrogen management - Steer compost 2015 | ecosystem: Environmental > Terrestrial > Soil > Agricultural land | place: USA: Utah...
GATGATGCTCGACCTGATCGCGCCCGGCTCCGGCACCGTCACCTACGCGGGCAGGCGCTACTCAGACCTGAAGAGGCCGTCGGCGACCGTCGGCGCCGTGCTGGACGGCGCGGGCTTCCACCCCGCCTGCACCGCCCGCGACCACCTGCGCCTCTACGCCCGCATGGGCGGATACGGCAGGGCCCGAGCCGCGGAGGTCGCCGACCTGACCGGGGTGTCGGCGTTCGGCGGCCGTGCCACGCGCGCCCTGTCCACCGGCATGCGGCAGCGGCTCAACCTGGCCACCGCGCTGCTCGGCGACCCCCGCGTGCTGCTGCTCGACGAGCCGAGCAACGGCCTCGACCCCGAGGGCATCGCCTGGCTGCGCGGGTTCCTGCGCGGCCTGGCCGCCGAGGGCCGCACCGTCCTGGTGTCCAGCCACGTGCTCACCGAGGTCGAAAACCTGGTCGACCACGTCGTGGTGATCCGCGACGGCCGGCTGGTCCTCACCCGGCCGGTGGCCGAACTGATCACCCCCGAGCGCCCCACACTCGAAGAGGCGTTCCTGCACCTCACGGGAGGTTCCCCATGACCGCACTGGTGGCAGCGGAGTGGCTGCGGTTGAAGAGTTCCAGGCTCTGGCTGTGGGGCCTGCTGGCGGCCGTGGGCAGCGGCCTGCTCATCGGCCTGGCCGCGCTCGTCGGCCCGGAGAACTTCAACCCGCCGATGCCCGGCCTGGACACCGAGCAGGGCACCCGCGCCCTGCTCGGGCTGCTCGGCTTCACCGTGTTCGTCCCCGCGCTGTTCGGCACCACCGCCGTGGCCGGCGAGTACCGGCACCGGACCGTCACCACCACGGCGCTCTTCGCCCCCCGGCGCTGGACCTGGCTCGTCGCCAAGCTGGCGGCCTACACCGCCGCGGGGCTCGCCTACGGCCTGCTGGCCGCGGCCGTGGCGGGCGGCTCGATCTTCGGGGCGGCGGCGCTCAAGGGCGTCACCCTCGGCCTGCCCGCCGGCACCGTCGCGGCCCTGCTCGGCCGCATCGCCCTGACGATGGCGGTCTACACGCTGCTCGGGGTGGCGGTCGGCGCTCTCCTGCGCAACCAGGTGACCGCTCTCCTGGTCGTCGGCGCGTACTTCTACATGATCGAGACCGCGCTGATGCTCGTCCCGGGCGTCAACGGGCTCTACCCCTTCCTGCCGGGAGGCGCCACCGCGGCGCTGACGAGCTTCACCTATCTGTCCGAGGCCGTCGCCACCCAGACCGGCAGCTCCGCCACCGCTCTCCTCCCGGCCGCGGCGGGCGGCGCCGTGCTGGTCGGCTACGCCCTGGTCGCGGCCGCGATCGCGGTGGCGGCGCCGCTGCGGCGGGACATCGCCTGACTACAGTCCCTTTCTGGGGCTATTGAGGAGGGTGGTGGCGTGCCGGGCACGTTCGCGGGGAAGTCGATGAAGTAGGGGTTGTGCTCGACGTGGTCGCCGGCCAAGGTTCTGACCGCTTCGAGCACCCGTACACCCAGATCCAGTACGGTCGAGCCCGGCAGCTCCGACAGCCGCCCGAGCAGGGCGGGGGAGCAGGCTCAGCAGGGCGGCGTCGAGCCGGCGGGCAGCGACCTCTCCCCAGCCGGGCGCGGTGGCGGGGGGATCGTCGAGGGGGACGCGCGGCCGGCGGGCGATGACCAGGCTCTCTAAATCGCTCACGGCGAGGACCCTATCGATCACGTGATCGACTCTCCTGTGGTTTTCGAGGCTGTCCGGAGCACATGGAAAGTCGGGTATCTTGTCGGGCCACCGGCGTTTCGGACCGCTCCGCCCCTGGTCAGAGGGGGTGAGGTCCGGATCGCCCCGCCGGTGGCCTGGCGCGCGGGTTCAACGCCAGACCACCGGCGGCCCACCGGGGAACGACTCCACGCACGCTCAGGCCCGGGCGGACAGGAGCCCAGTGAGGTCGCCCGGGGTGGCGGCGACGGTCAGCGCGGGCCGATACGAGGAGAGCTCCTCCGGGTAGTAGCCCCAGCCCGCGCCCACGAACCCGGTCCCGGCCGCCAGGGCCGACTCGGCGTCGTGCGGGCCGTCGCCCACGTAGGCGCAGTCGGCGGCCGCCCATCCACCGCGGCGCAGCCCGAGCAGGACCGGCTCGGGCGACGGCTTGCGCTCGGGGGTGTCCTCGGTGGTGACCACCACGTCGAACAGCGGCAGCAGGTCACGCGCGCCGTGCACGGTGCGCAGGTCGTGCTGGGTACGCACCCGGGCCTTGTTCGTCACGATGCCCAGCCGCACCCCCTGACGGCGCAGCCCGTCGAGCATGTCGACCGCGCCCGGGTAGAGGGTGACCTTCCGGTGTCCCTCTTCGAGATAGTGGCTCTCGTACCGGGCCCGGCACTCGGCGGCGCGCTCGCCCGCCACCTCCGCCATGACCTCCCGCATCCGCCAGCGCATCACCCGGCCGAGGCCGAGTTCGAGCAGGGACTCCCAGCCCCCGGGGATGGGGGCGAGGGCCGCCCGGTAGCAGTCCAGGATCGCGGGGCGGGAGTCGATGAGCGTCCCGTCGAGGTCGAAGAGCACGGCGCACGTCATCGCGTGACCTCCTTGAAGGCGAGGAAGCGGGCGGGGTTGGCGACGAGGGTCAGCTCGGCCAGCTCATCGCCCAGGGCTCTCCTGATGGCGTCGAGACATGCTCCCAGCCCGGGCGAGCCACCGTAGACACGCTGGTAGGAGCCCCGGCCGAGGTCGCCGGAGACCATCACCCTAGTGTGACCGGCGTCGACGAGGCGCCGGACCATCGCGGCCCGCTCGGCGTCGGGGCCGTACTTGTCCTTGGTCCACTGGTCGAGCCCGAGCCAGGCGCCGCGGCGGGCCAGAGAGAAGAGGTAGTCCGCTTCGAGGTTGCGGTCGAGGTGGCCGACGCACACCTGCCCGAGGTCGAGGCCGGCGGACTCGAAGACGTCGAGTTGCTCGTGGCCCAGGCGGCCCGCCTGCGTATGGGTCAGGATCGGCGCCCCGGTCGCCTTGGCCGCGATGGCCGCCGCCTCGAGGACCTTGCGTTCCACCTCCCACACCTCCTCGGTGGAGCAGGTCCCGACCTTGATGGCGCCGGCCCGGGTGTTCTCCGGGCCGAACCCCGCCCGGATGTCGTCGACGAAGCCCGCGGCCAGTTCCTCGCTGGTGCGCCTGGAGGTGCCGGCCGGGTAGTAGCTGCCCTTCTGCAGGCCGGTGCCCTGGACGATGTGCGCGCCGGTCGCCCTGGCGGCGGCCACCGCGGCCGTCACGTCGCGCCCGTAGTCGGCGGTGGTGAGCTCCACCAGCCCGCCTCCGCCGGCCCTGACGAGGTCGGCGACCTCCTTCTCCGCGCCTTCCGCGGTGCCGAACTCCAGGTCGGGGTCCTGGTGGACGGCATAGGCCGGTGGCGCCGTGAGGAGGTGCTCGTGGATGAGCATCGCTCCGAGGGCGTCCGGCGGCACGTCCCCGAGCACCGTGCGGACCAGCCCGGCCGGTTCTGCGGTGTACACGATCAGTCCTTTCCTAGGGCGGTCGCACGGCCGAAACCGGCGAACAGTTCGCGGGCCGCCGCCTGCGCGCGGAGGAAGCGGTCGAACGCCTCGCGGTGGGGTTCCGCCAGGCCGTGGTCGGGCTCCACCCGGCCCACGGCACGGACCATCTCCGACACCGCGGTCTCCAGGTCCTTCCAGATGCCGACGCTCACCGACGCGAGGATGGCGACGCCGAGCGCGGCCGACTCGCTGGTGGTCACCAGCTCGACCGGCACCTGCAGCGCGTTGCTGAAGGTCTGCCGCCAGATCCGGCTGCGTGCGCCGCCGCCGGTCAGCCTGAGCAGGCTCAGGTTGTCGCTCTGCCGCCGGTAGCAGTCCATGGCGGCGTACACCTGGCCCTCGTACACGGCGCGGAGGATGTCGCCCCGCGTCGATCGGTGGTCGAGGCCGAGCATCACCCCGCGCACGTTCCCGTCCTTGAAGGGCGCCTGGACGCCGGCGGGGGAAAGGTACGGCAGGAAGGTGAGACCGTGGCCGGCCTCCTCCGACGTCAGCGCCTCGGCCTCGACGGCGGCGAAGTCGGGCTCGCCGCCGTCCGTGAGGTCGCGGCAGAACGTGCGCACGGCCCAGTCGAACGTCCCCGCACCCGCGGTGTGGGCCAGGCAGCGAATCCAGTGCTCGCCGTCGGGCGACGGATACACCCAGCCGACCCCGCGCAGGTCGGCGTCCAGGTGCCGGTTGACCAGCTGGTTCAGCCAGCTCGTGCCCAGGACGGAGACGGCCTGGCCGGGCAGGACGACACCGGTGCCGAGCATAGCGGAGATGGCGTCACCGAGCCCGTTGACGACCGGCGTGCCCTCGGGGATGCCCGTCGCCAGCGAGGCCTCCCGGGTGACCGTTCCGATGATCTCCCCGGACGGGCGGACCTCGGGTGCCCGGGAGAGGAACCCCTCCGCCCCGACCAGTTCCATGAGCCGCGCCGAGATCCGGCCCGTGGAGATGTCGCCGGGCATCAGGGATACGTCGGTCGGGTCGGTGACGACGCGCCCGGTCAGGAACGACTGGACGTAGTCCTTGGCGCAGGCGAAGTAGCGGGTTCTAGCCACCACGTCCGGCTCATGCCTGGCCAGATGCGCGAGGAGGAGCATCGTCATGCCGGGCAGCGCGCTGGTGGCCGAGATGTCGAGGTACTCCTCGTACGCCGGACTCGCCTCGAAGGCCGTGAGCGTGTCCAGCGTGCGCGCGTCCGGCCAGGCGATCGCGTTGCGCACCGGGCGGCCGGCCTCGTCGAGGAGCCAGGCGCCGGTCATGTGGCCGGACACGCTCACCGCGGCGATGTCGGTGGCGCGGCCGGGCAGCGCGGCGACCGCCTCGGCCACCGCCTCCATCGTGCTGCGGAGGCTCACCTCGGGGTCTTCCTCGTGCCAGCCCCGCCGAGGGCTGAGCGCCTCGATGAACCGGGCCGCGCGGGCCAGCTCGTTGCCGGTCTCGTCGAAGACCGCCGCCTTGGTGACGGTGGTCCCCTTGTCGATGCCGACGATCAGCCTGCGGCCTTCGGGAACGCTCATCAGCGGCCCACTCTCCTTCCGGACACCATTCGCCGGGCGCTGGTGCTCATGCCGACGGCCGCGATGAGCAGCAAGCCCTGGAAGATGAACTGCGCGGACGTGGAAACACCGTGGATCGCCATGCCGTTGAAGCCGACGGCCACGGTGACCACGCCGATGACCGTACCGACGACGTGGAATTCGCCGTCACGCAGGCACGCGGAGCCGAGGAAGGCAGCCGCGAACGAGGACAGCAGGTAACCCTGGCCCCCCGCGATCTGCCCGCTGCCCACGTTCGCCGTGATCAGCACTCCGCCCGCGGCGGCGAGGACGCCGCACACGACGAACGCCAGGATGACCGCCCGGTGCACCCGGATGCCGCTCAGCTCGGCGGCGGTCCTGTTGCCGCCGACGGCCTGCCACTCCAGGCCGAGCGAGGTGCGGTTGAGCAGCAGCCAGAGCACTCCGGCGATCAGGAAGAGGATGACGATCGGCCATGGGATCGGGCCGAGCTTGCCCAGGTAGACCTGGAGCAGGTCCATCCCGGACGCGTCGAGGCTCTGGGGCACGCCGGAGGTGACGATATAGGTGGCGCCCATCACGACGCTGCCGATGCCCAAGGTGCCGACCAGCGCGTTGACCCCGAGTTTGGTCACGATGAGACCGTTCACCAGGCCGATCAGCGCACCGACGGCGAGGACCAGCCCGATGGCGCCGAGCTTGCCCCCAGCCGATCCCGCGTACAGGCCCGCGGTGAGCACGCCCGCGAGGCTGGCCGTGTAGCCGATGCTCAGGTCGAACTCGCCGACCACCAGCACCACCGTGAGCCCGAGCGCGATCACGACGGAGATCGTCGACTGCAGCAGGATGTTCTGGAAGTTGGTGAACGACAGGAAGCGGCTGCCGTCCAGGAAGGAGAAGACGAGGACGAGCAGCACGAGGACGAGCAGCGTGCCGTAACGGCCGAGGAACTTGACGGCCGTCAGCGTCATCGAGCTCGTGCCCGCCTGCCCGGCCTGATTCGCGCCGGGTGGCGGGGCGGCTGCCCGCTCGCCTGGCGCGGTGTGACGCACGGTGTTCATTGATGCTCCAGGTTCGTCTTTCTACGCCTGCTCGGCGGCGGCCGCGTCGGCACGCAGGAAACAGAGGCGGGTCAGCTCGTCCTCGTCGAATCGGTCGTCGTTGTCGAACTGCACGGTGGCGCGGCCCTCGACCATGACCACGATGCGGTCGCAGTACTCCAGCTCGGCCAGTTCGGAGGACACGTAGACGACGCCGACGCCCTGGTCGGCAAGGCCGCGGACCATCTGCTGGAAGTCGTGGCGGGCGCCGACGTCCACGCCCCGGGTGGGCTCGTCCAGCAGGAGCAGGCGCAGCCCGTCGACGGTAGCCCGGCCGAGCACCACCTTCTGCTGGTTCCCGCCGCTGAGCGACATGATCGAGTCGTTCAGCGATCGCGCTTTGAGCCGCAGCGACTCGGCGAGCCGCCGTGCGGACTCCCGGTAGCGGGACCTCCTGCTCAGCATGCCTCCTGGCCCGCCGCCCAGGGTGCGGAAGCGGGAGCTGGAGAAGTTGAACACGATGTCCCGCTGGGTGAAGATCGCCTGCGCCAGGCGTTCCTCCGGCACCAGGACGACGCCCTGCCGCAGGGCTCCGGCCGGGTCGCGCGGCTGGTGGGGCCGGCCGCCGAGGCGGATCTCACCGGAGACGATGCGGCGGAGCCCGACCAGCGTCTCCAGCACCTCGGTCCGGCCGGAGCCGACGAGGCCCGCGATGCCGACGATCTCACCGGGATTGACCTCGAAGGAAACGTCGTGCACGCGGCTCTGCAGCCGCAGTCCGTCGACGGAGAGCAGGGGGCCGCCGGAGCTCGCATGCTTGGCGGCCCTGGCGGCCCGGGTGGTGGTGGTACGGGCGGCACGGCGCCGGTCGCCGCCCGCGTCGTGGGCGATGAGGTCGGCGAGAGCGTGCTCGTCGACGCCTTCCATGCGGCCGTCGTGCACCCGCTGACCGTTGCGGAGCACGGTGATGGCGTCGCAGAGCCGGCTGACCTCGCCCAGCCGGTGACTCACGAAGATGACGCCCGCGCCGGCCTCGACGCGGCGGCGGATGATGGCGAACAGCCCGCTCACCTCCTTCGGGCCGAGCGAGGCGGTCGGCTCGTCGAGAATGAGCAGGCGCCCGTCGCCGACCAGCGTCTTGGCCAGCGCCACGGTCGCCTGGTGGGCGGGGGACAGCTCGCGCATGACGGCGTCCAGCGAGATGTCCAGCCCCCACTCCTCGAACAGCGCGGCGTAGGCGAGCTCGCGTTCCTTGGCGCCGGTCAGCTCGGGATGCAGGTAGCGGCCGAGGTGGAGGTTCTGGCGCACGGTGAGCGCCGGGACGATGGCGAGTTCCTGGTGGGCCAGGCGCACGCCGGCGGCCGCCGCCTCGCGGATGTTCCCGGGGCGGAACGGCGCCCCGTCGAGGGTGAAGCTTCCCTCGTCCGGCCTGGTGAGGCCGGCGAGGATCTTCACCAGGGTGGACTTGCCGGCGCCGTTGGCGCCGAGCAGCCCGTGCACCTCCCCGCGCCCGACGGTGAGGTCGGCACCGCGCAGGGCCTGGACGAGGCCGTAGTGCTTGACCGCGCCCCGCACCGACAGCAGGGGTGCCGGATCGTCTCCGGCCGCCCGCGCGGCCGCGTGCTCTGTCGCCTTCACGTGTGACTCGCCTCCCTCGTCAGGCCTTGGTCGGTGGTTTCCGGGTCGCTAGCTGAGGAGGTCCGGGTTCTCCTGGAGCGTCTGCTCGATGTTGTCCTTGGTGAGCATGACGCTGGGGGCGGTCACGTCCTTGGTCTGCCACGAGTCGCCGGCGTCACGCCACTCCTGGATCATCTCCACGATCTGCTCGCCGGCCTTGTCGACCTGGATCCACAGCACGCCGGTGGCGTAGCCGTCCTGGATGGCCTGGATCGCCGGCTTCGAGATGTCCCAGGTGTAGAGCATGTACGGGCCGCGGCCGGCCTGCTTCTCGGCGGACACCGCGCCGATCGCGGCTTCGGAGAAGCACGGCCAGATCACGAAGGTCGTCTGCCCGTCGTCGGGGTGCGCCTGCAGCCACGCGGCCGTGGCCTCCTGCGCCGACTGCTCACCGCCGGGGATCTTCACTTCCTGGCGGGTCACGTTGACGTTGGACATCCCTTCGAGCTTGGCGTCGAGGTCCTCGGCCCTGGCCCGGCAGGGAGCGCCCGGGGTGTAGCGGAGCTGGAGCAGCTCGACCTTCGGCTTGTCCTTGATCGCCGCGATCACCTCGTCGTTGACGTTGGCCGCGGCCACGAGCTCGACCGCGCCCGCCTCACCGCCGCCGGCCAGCCCGCCGGAGGTGGAGAAGACCGGGACGCCGGCGGCCTTCGCGGCGGCCAGGCCGGCGGCCAGCTGGTCGGGGGTGTAGGTCTGCACGATGATGGCGTCAACGCCGCTCTGCACGAGGTTCTGCATCGCGGAGATGGCCTTGGCGGGGTCGCCGTCGGAGTTGATCTCCGTGGTCTCCCAGCCGATGCTCTTCATCTTCTGCTGGGCGGCGGTGCGCTCGTTGAGCGCGGTGATCTGCGTCGCGTCGAGGGCGACGACGCCCACCTTGAAGGGGGCGCCGCTCTCCGCCGTCGTGCCCGCCTGATCGGTGGAAGGGGTGGAGCCGCACGCCGCGACCAGGGTCGCGAGGGCGCCTGCCACGGCGAGCGCGCGGATTCTGCTGAACCGACGGGTCGACTGTGCGATCACGTCTTCTCCTGTCTGATGGCGTCGTACGAAGAGATGCCGCATCCGATCCCGACGTGGCGTCAAGCGAGACGTGGGCCGTTTGCTGGGGGTAATCGTCCAACTCAGTGGACATATGACATCAGAGTGAGATTTGGATTTCAAGGGTGCTTTGCTGGCAAAATGCGGCGTTCGCGCAGGTGGGCGAGCCAGTACCGAAAGGAGTCCTCGGTGTCCAGGCAGTCGTGGAAGCCCGCCTGGCGCAGCTTGACGGTGCTGAGGAACTTCGGCGGCATCGGCTCGTCGGAGCCGTACGCGAAGCACTTGTCGGCGTAGTGGTGGGACTGGCCGAGTAAGACCGGCAGGGGCAGCGGGCGCAGCCCGTGCGTCCGTACGATCTCCGCCCACACGTGCTCGTGCCGGGGCAGGAAGTCCGCGAGCGATCGGGGCGTGTCGGCGGCGGGCTCCACGCCGAGCTCCGCCGCGATGGCGGGCCACAGGTCACGCCATTCGAAGACGTCGCCGTTGGTGATGTTGAAGGTCTCTCCCCAAGCGGCGGGCGCCGACATGGCCCACGACAGCGCCGCGGCCACGATCCGCGCGTCGACCGCCTCCCAGACGTAGGACCGTCCGCCGGGGAAGCCGAAGGGCATCCCGAGCCGCGCGCAGAGCGCGGCGTAGACGCCGATGACGGGGACCACGTTCATCGCCGAGCCGGTCGCCCCGCCCACCAGCATCTGCGGGCGGAAGATCGTGATCTCGAAGCCGTGCCGGTCGGCGGCCTGCCGTAGGTAGTCCTCCTGCAGCCAGTAGAAGTTCGGGTGGGGATCGCGCGGCTCGCGCTCGCGCGAGGGGATCCGGCGGGGCGGGTGGACGTGGCCGCCGTACGCCTTGGCACCCTGCATGAGGCTGACATGGCGGAGTGCCGGCCGGGGTGCCCGGACGAGCGCCTCGACGAGATTGGTGAGCATGGCCAGGTTGGTCTGCATCTGGTCCTCCTGCAGCCACCCGGCCATCAGTCCCGGCTTCTCGAACAGCGCCGCGTAGACGAGGTGCGTCACGCCCGCCAGCCGTCCCAGGACGTCCTGGCAGGCGGCGGCGTCCATGAGATCCACGGCGAGGTGCCGGAGCCGGGGGTGCGGATCGACGTCGGGAGGCCGCCGCGACAGGGCGACGACGTCCATCCCGTCGGCCAGAAGGCGTTCGACCGCGGCCTGCCCGATGACGCCCGAGGCGCCAGCCACCAGAATCGTCATGACGCGTCTCCCGGCACGAGGAGGGTCTTCATCAGGCCGGCGGGCCCGTCGCCGAAGACCCGCCCGGGCGCCTCGCGCACCGGCACGACCTCGCTGACCAGGGCTTCGAGAGGCAGCCCGGCCGTCCCCATGAGGTTCACGGCACGGGCCATGTGGTCGCCGGTGTAGACGCGGGAGCCCACCAGCCGCTGCTCCTTGAGCATCACCTTGGACATGGGCACCTGTGAAGGCCGGTCAGTGAGCGCGCCCACCAGGACGGTGCCGCGGGGCCTGGTGACCTCGACCGCGGCCGCGTAGGAGGCGTCGGCGCCCGACACCTCGAAGCTCACGTCGACCCCGCCGGGCGCGCGGCTCCCGCACCAGGCCGTCACGTCGGAGTCAAGCGGGTCGGTGACCGTCATGCCCAGCTCCGCCAGCAGCTCCCGCCGGTCCGCCCGCGGCTCGGCGACCAGTACGGAGGCGGCGCCGGCCAGCCGGGCCAGCAGCCCCATGAGCGCGCCGATGGGGCCGCCGCCGAAGACCATGACGACGTCGCCGACCGTCACTCCCGCGCGCGAGACCATGTGGACCGCCACCGAGAGCGGCTCGGCGAGCGCCGCGGCCCGGGGCGGGACCCCGTCCGGCAGCCGGTGGAGGCGGTCGGCGGCGACCACGACGTGGCTCGCCGCGCCCCCGTCCCGGTCGATGCCGTACAGCCCGAGCGTCTCGCAGATGTGCGGGTGCCCGCGCCGGCAGGTGCGGCACGTCCCGCAGCTGATGAGCGGCTCGATCGCGACCGGGTCCCCGGGCCGCAGCCCCGCCCGGTCCAGATCTCCGCCGGTGGCGCGTCCGGCCATCTCGTGCCCGATCACCACTCCGGGCCGGGCCCGGGACAGGCCGCCGCGCATCAGGAGGTGGTCGGTGCCGCAGACGCCGACGTGGCCGATCTCCACGAGTACCTCGCCCGGACCGGGCTCGGGCTCGGGCACGTCGCGGACCTCGGCCGCGCCGGGACCGGCGTACACCAGCGCCTCCATGTCGTTCCTTCCGTCGGCTCAGGGGGTGATGGACGAGAGCGTGGCAATCGGAAGCGATGATGTCAATGAGTAAGACAAACATTCGCTAGATGAGACAGAGTTGTTGTCTCCTCTCAGTACTTGGGAGCATGTGTCATTGACTGAGTCTTGAGCTTCCCTCATAGTGGAGCCTGGCAGCTCTGGATGGCTCAGCCGATGGTCTGGCCTCAGGAAAGGGAAACGACTGCATGCCGGCAAGTGAAGGCGCCTCCCTCACGACCTCGTCGGAGGTGGTCGAGCGGATCCGCGAGCGCGCCCGGTTCGTCCGCCTTGAGACGGTCCGCCTGATCTCGATCGCCAAGACGGGCCACTATTCGTCGACGTTCTCGTGCGCCGAGATCCTGGCGACCCTCTACTACGGGGTGCTGCGCCTGCGGCACGGCGACCCCTCCTGGCCGGACCGCGACCGTTTCGTCATGGGCAAGGGTCATGCCGCCGTGGGGCTCTACCCGATCCTGGCCGACCACGGTTTCTTCGACCCCGAACTGCTCGACGGCTACACGCGGCTGGGCAACCCGCTGGGCGACCACCCTGACATGACCAGGGTGCCGGGCTGCGACTTCAGCTCCGGCTCGCTCGGCCACAACCTCTCGGTCGGGCTCGGGATGGCGCTGGGCGCCCGCATGACCGGGCGTGACTTCAACGTCTACGCCCTGCTCGGCGACGGTGAGCTGCACGAGGGCCAGATCTGGGAGGCCGCCGCGGCGGCCGGGCACTACGGAGTGGGCAATCTGGTCGCGATCGTCGACCGCAACGGCTACTGCCTCGACGGCAAGGTGGACGACATCATCACCATCGAGCCCCTCGCCGACCGCTGGAGGGCCTTCGGGTGGAACGTCGTGGAAGTCGACGGTCACGACGTGCCGGCGCTGCTCGACACCCTGCTGAGCATCCGCGACGAAGCGCCCGCCAAACCCACGGCGGTCATCGCGCACACGGTCAAGGGCAAGGGCGTCGGCTTCATGGAACGCGACTTCGGCTGGCATCTGGGCTGGCTCGCCGAGCAGGACGAGGCCGCGGTCATCCGGGAACTGAAGGGCGAGAAGTGAACCTGAACACCGACAGCCTCATCCCGCGCGGAGCCGATGGGCGGCCGCTGGCGGAAGGCTCCTGGCACATCCCCAGCATGCTGCTCAAATCGCCGGGGCTGCTCGCGCTCGGGGAACAGCTGAGCGGTCTGGTCGACAACGGTGAACCGGTCGTCGTGCTCACGCCGGACCTGTCGTACTCCAACGGCCTGTGGGCGTTCCGCGAACGTCACCCCGACCGGTACCTGCAGCTGGGGGTGAGCGAGCAGAACTCGGTGTCCGTCGCCGCCGGCCTGGCCACCACCGGGCTACGGCCGTACGTCACCGGCTTCGCCTCGTTCCTGGCCCTGCTCTGCTGCGAGCAGATCCGCACCGACCTCGCCTACACCAAGCAGCCGGTCCGGCTCATCGGCCATCACTCCGGCATCACCTTCGGTTTCTACGGCACCTCGCACCACGCGACCGAAGACATCGCGATCATGCGTTCGATCGCGAACATGACGGTCGTCGCGCCCGCCGACCACGTGGCGATGGGCGCGCTCCTGAAGGCCTACGCCGACCACCCGCTGCCGGTCTACTTCCGGATGGGTCGCGGTCGCGAGCCGCTCGTGTACGAGCCGGACGACGAGCGGATCCGGCCGGGGCGAGCGATCGTGCACGCCGTCGGCGACGACCTCACCATCATCGCCACCGGCACCACGGTGCATCCGTCCCTGCTGGCGGCGGAGGAACTGCGCGCCGAGGGCCACAGCGTGGGCGTGATCGACCTGCACACCATCAAGCCGCTGGACGTGGCCGCGGTGCGCGCCGCGGCGGAGGGCTCACGCGCGCTGATGACGGTCGAGGAGCACAACGTCCAGGGAGGGCTGGGCGGCGCGGTCGCCGAGACGCTGACCGACCACGGGCTCGGCGTTCGCCTGCTGCGGCACGGCATCCGCGACGAGTACGCTCTCATCGGCCCGCCGACCCACCTGTACCGCCACTACCGTCTGGACGGGCCCGGCATCGCCGAGGAGGCCCGTGCGTTCCTCGAACCAGGAAGGATCACCTCCGATGCCCGCTGAGGCAGCCGACCGGCCGGTCGCACTCGTCACCGGCGCCGCCCGCGGACTGGGCGCCGCCATCGCGGCCAGGCTGGCCGGCGACGGCTTCGACCTCGTGATGGCCGACCTGAACGCCGACGGCGCCGCCGCCGCGGCGGCAGCGGTGGCTGAGGCGGGCACGGAGGCCGTCGCGGCGCACGTCGACGTGACCGACGACGACAGCGTCGGGCGGCTGCTGAGCGAGGTGAGGTCCCGCTTCGGCCGGCTCGACGCGCTGGTCAACAACGCCGGTGTGATCAGCCGCGCGATGGCTGAGCGCTTCCCGACCGACGGTTTCCTGAAGGAGCTCGACGTCCACCTCGGCGGCGCCATGCGATGCTCCCGCGCGGCCTTCCCGCTGCTGGAGAACAGCCCTCGGGCCGCGATCGTCAACCTGGCGTCGGTGGGGTCGGCCTTCGGCCTGCCGCTCCGGCTCGCCTACACCACGGCCAAGACCGGCGTCTCGGGTCTCACCCGGGTGCTGGCGGTCGAGTGGGGCCGGAAAGGCATCCGGGTGAACGCGGTGGCGCCGGGCTACATGGACACGGGCATGTTCCGCTCCGGGTTGGAGGCGGGCGTCCTCGACGAGGAGATCCTGCTGCGGCGGACGCCTCTGGGCAGGTTCGGCCGGCCGGAGGAGGTGGCCGACGCCGTCGCCTTCCTGGTCTCTCCTCAGGCGGCGTTCATCACGGGGGTGGTGCTGCCCGTCGACGGCGGCATCACCGTCGACGGGACCTTCCACCGGGAGCGCGACGTTCCCGACAGTTGATCCGACTATTGGCACGCGACCACCAAGATAGGGTTTGTTCCATGAGAGGACAGGCTTCGCCAAGCACTCCCTCTGCAGGTGACGGGGAGCCGGTCGGCCTGCTCGACAAGGCCTCCGCCATCCTGGAGATCCTCGCCCAGCGCGAGTGGGCCAGCGCGGCGGAGCTCGCCGAGACCTTGGGAGAGCCGCGTAGCACTATCCACCGGCTGCTGCGCAACCTGGCCGCGCTCGGCTGGGTCGAATCCGGCGCCCGCGGCCAGTGGGGGATCGGCCTCCATCTGTTCCGTCTCGGCTCCGGCGCGGTCCGCCGCATGGACGTGCGCCGCGCCCCCTGCCGCACATGCAGCAGCTCCACGACGAGAGCGGCGAGACGGTCTTCCTGTGCATCCGGCGTGGTCTCGACGCCGTCTGTGTCGAGCGGCTCGACGGCCGGCGGGTGCAGAGCCTGGCCCTGCAACTGGGGGGTTCCATGCCGCTCCATCTGGGTGCCGGGCCGATGGCGATCCTGGCGTTCTCCCCTGAGGAGGTCTACCGGGAATGGCTGCTCGACCTCGCTGAGAACGGCTCGAAGGACGGGGCCACCGCGGCCGAGATCGACGAAGAGGTCAAGGCCACGCGCAGGCGCGGCTACGCCGTCTCCGACCAGAACGTCACGCCGGGCATCGCCGCGCTGGGCGCCCCGGTGTTCAACTTCCGCAACGAACTCGAGGGCGCCCTCTCCGTGAGCGGCCTGCGTGACGTCATCCTCGACCCCGCCAACCGGCTGGCCGAGCGCACTGTCGAGGCCGCCGAGCGGGCCTCCCGTGACCTGGGCTGGGCCCGCCCCTCGGCGTGGTGGGGCAAGCCCCTGCCGTCCGACACGCACCGATAACCCGGCCCCTTCCGGCGCCGGCCCCGCGCAGGGCTCGGGCGCAGCGCCCGCATGCGCTGATCCAGAAAGGAACGACCATCATGACGGACACCCAGGCCGCGGTCCCCTACCGCGGGCCGCTGCTGCCGAACACCCTGGACGACCTCGTCGAACCTGGCGTGCTGGACGGCGATTGCGACGAGCGCCTGTGGGTGCCGCAGGCGCCTGACGTGACCTTCCGGCCGCTCCTGCTCAGCCCGTCCCAGGGCTACTTCGTCAACATCCTGCGAGTCAGGAAGTCCGGCATCCTGTCGCGCCACCGGCACGCCGGCCCTGTCCACGCCCTGACGCTCCGGGGCCGCTGGCACTACCTGGAACACGACTGGTGGGCCGAGGAAGGCAGCTACGCCTTCGAGCCGCCGGGCGACATCCACACCCTCGAGGTTCCGGCGGACGTCGAGGAGATGCGGACACTGTTCCACGTTACGGGCGCGTACATCTATGTCGACCCGGACGGCAACCCCACCGGCGTGGAGGACGTCTTCTCCAAGATCGAGAATGCCCGCCGTCACTACGCCGAGGTCGGGCTGGGTGCCGACTACGTCGATCGTTTCATCCGCTGAGCGAGGCCCCCGGC
>Ga0079224_100006596_pt1 | contig 15425 bp, 14 predicted proteins | sample Stecom2015_FD_80414 | JGI IMG/M metagenome (GOLD analysis project Ga0079224, IMG submission 80414) | Agricultural soil microbial communities from Utah to study Nitrogen management - Steer compost 2015 | ecosystem: Environmental > Terrestrial > Soil > Agricultural land | place: USA: Utah...
GCCTGCGTGCGCCGGCCGTGGGGCAATCTTTCGCGAGCCGTTGCCCCGCGAGCCCGAGTTTCCGGGCGTCCCCGCCGGCTCGTCGCAAAAAGACGGGAACGGCTCCCAGCGGAGCCGCTCGGACGCTCGACGGCGCTCGCGATTCGCGCGGATATCGGAGACCGGACTCGGGGCCTTGCATCAGAAGAGAAACTTTCCGTGAGCCCGTTCGACGAGCGCCCGTTTCTCGGTCGGATCGGGGCACGAGGCTCGGGACAACGGTGCGAAAGGGCCAACGCAGCGGCGTTTCGGATGCATTCGACCCGCCCAGAACGCCGATCCGTTTGACGGATCGACGTTCGAGCCCTTTCTCGCAGGGAGGGCTCGCGCGCCCCTCCCCGCGCGGGCACCCTGTTCGACGCTATTTTCCGCGTATTTCGGCGCGTTCCCAAGCGTTCGTCGCTCGAGCGGAGCTCGACGGGACACCGGAGAGACACGGACTCGAAAGACGACAGTTGAACGAGCCGGTGAGACGCCACTAGTATGCGCGCCATGAACTTGACCCGTGTTGCCTCCGCTGCCGGTCTTGCAGCGACTTTCGCACTTTGTGCCTGCGGCACAGAAGAAACCATCGTCGCGGTGAACGTCGACTTCGACGGAGTCGGCGCCGCAAGTTCGCTCACGCTCGAGATCAGCCAGAGCGGAGACACCGTGACCCGGCAGCTCACCGAACTGGCGACGACCACGACGGACGAGACCACCACGCTCAACAGCTTCTACGAGCGCGTCGCGGTGCCCGACTCGTGGAGCGAGTCCCCTGCCACCGTCACCGGAACCCTGATCGACGCGACCGGTGCGCCCGTCTACGTCGACCAGACCGAGGTGACCATTCGTCCCGAGGGCGCCGTCGTGGCGTTCCTCCAGTTCCCCCCGGAGATGGAAGAGCCCGAGGAGCCGGATCCCAACGCGGGCGGCACGGGCGGCACCGGGGGTGATGGAGGCGGCACCGCCGGCGATACGGCCGGAGGCGGCACCGCGGGCGACATGACCGCCGGCGGCACCGCCGGGATGGCCGGCAGCAATGGCGGCGGCGGAGAAGGAGGCGGCGAGGGCGGCACCTCGGGAGGCGACGCTTCGGAAGGCGGCGCTGGCGGAACGCCTGCCGCGGGCTGAACGCGCTCGACGTGGGGCGAGCTCGACGGGGCTCGCCCCATGGAAGCGAGCCCTTCGCTCGGTTTCGGCGTCAGCGCCGGATGCCGAGCACCGCGACCAACGCGCGCGGATCCGCGTCGCCGAACACGGCGCCGATCGCGGCCACGCCCGCCGCTCCGGCGCGGCGACACTCCGCGCTCCGCTCGCTCGTCACACCGCCCAACGCATAGACGCGTGCACGTCCCTGTGCCGCGGCGTGGAGCGCGCCGAGCCCGAGCGCCGGGCGCCCCTTGCGCGCTTCGTGGATCGGTGAGAGCAGCACGGCGTCCGCGTCGGTGACGAGCGCTGCCGCCGGATCGTGGCACGCGCGGAACACGGGTCCCGCGCCGAACAGCCGCCGAGCCTCGTCCGTCGCGACGCCGCCCTCCCCGAGGTGCACGGCGTCCGCGCCGAGCAGCACGGCGAGGTCGAGCCGATCGTTGACGATCAACCATTGTCCGAACGCGCGCGCGACGTCGCGGAGCGCGCGGCCGAGCTCGAGCAGCGGGCGCGCCGGGCGCCGCCCGCGGAGCTGAACCGCGACCGTGCCCGGTGCGGCCGCAGCCGCGAGGAGCTCCCAGCGCTCGAGCACGCGCCGCTCCGGGTAGCCGTCGAAATCGGTGATCGCGATGAGGACCGGATGGCTCATGAGCTCCGCGAGGGCGTCGCGCGCCGGTGCCGGGCCGCGTTGCGCCCGAGGAGTGTGGCGACGAGGGCCCCGAGCAGCGTGCCGATCGCGTCCGCCACGAAGTCCAACGGATCGCCCGCTCGGTGCGGAAGCCCCGCTTGCACGAGCTCGAGCGCGAGCCCGACGCCCAGGCTCGCGAGGATCGCGAGCGCGCGACGCACGCCGGGTCGGAGCTCGAGCCACGCGAGCTCGAACGCGAGCTCGAGCCCCGCGAACGCGAGCACGTGGCCGAGCTTGTCGGATGCGATGAACGCCGTCTGCGGCAGCGGACCGAGGTTCGCCGTGCCACCGTAGAAGACGGCCACCACGTACAGGAGAGCGATCGCTCGCCGCACGAGGGGGAACGCGCGCGCGCGGCTCATGGCCCTTTCGAACCCCGCGCCGCCGTCGCGCTCATCGGCGCCGCATCACTCGATGAGCCCCGCTTCCGGGCTCGAGGCGGTCGCATACAGGCGCTTCGGCATGCGCCCGGCGCGGAACGCCTTGCGGCCCGCGCTCACCGCCTCACGCATGGCGGTCGCCATGAGCACCGGGTCGCGCGCCTCGGCGATGGCCGTGTTCATCAACACGCCGTCGCACCCGAGCTCCATCGCGACGGCCGCGTCGCTCGCCGTGCCCACTCCGGCATCGACGATCACGGGCACCTTCGCCTGCTCGAGGATGATGCGCAGGTTGTACGGATTGCGAATCCCGAGGCCGGAGCCGATCGGCGCCGCGAGCGGCATCACCGCGGCGCAGCCCGCGTCCTCGAGCTTCTTGCAGACGATCGGGTCGTCGATGCAATACGGCAGCACGACGAAGCCTTCCTTGACGAGCACGCGCGCGGCCTCCAGCGTCTGCTCGTTGTCGGGATAGAGCGTGCGGGGATCGCCGATGACTTCGAGCTTCACGATGTCGGCGATGCCGAGCTCGCGCGCGAGCCGCAGCGTGCGCACCGCTTCGTCGGCGCTGTAGCACCCGGCCGTGTTCGGCAAGATCGTGTAGCGGCCGCTCGTGAGCACTTCCATCAGCGAGCCGCTCCCGCGGTTCGCGAGGTCCACGCGGCGCACGGCGACCGTCACCACCTCCGCGCCGGACGCCTCGAGCGCCGCGCGCGTTTGCTCCATGCTCTTGTACTTGCCCGTGCCGACGAAGAGGCGCGAGCCGAAGCTCTTTCCGCCGAGTGTCAGCCGATCGTCGTCGCCGTTCACGCCGCGTTCTCCTTCGGATCCCGACGCTTCAGGGAACGAACCCGGCCTTGCGACCGGAGGCGGGGGGTTGCTCGACGGAGCCCGCGTACACGTCCTCCAGGGCGAGCACGAAGATTTCGTTGCGCGTCGTGCGCGCGTAGAGGAGGTGCTTCTCGAGCTTCATGGCTTCGACCCGCGTGATCGTGAGGCCGGCCGCGCCGGATGCCAGATACAAGCTGAACGAGCGCCCTTCCCCGGCCCGCAAGAACCCCTTCTCGTCTTTCTTCGCCTCCGCCAGGGTGAGCAGGGCGGTGAGGTGCTCCTCGGTCATGGCCGGGAGCATGCGGGGTCCGTGGCCGGTGTCAAGTGGGGTAAGCTTCATGCTCGCGTGACCTCGGCAAGAGCAAGCTCCGGGCGCGGGATGCACCCGGCGCCGCCCGCCACCGCGCACCTCCGGGTCGACCGGGTGGAGCGCCGTTTCGGCGACGTGTTCGCGCTCCGTGACGTGAACATGAGCGTCGAGCGCGGACACGTCGCCGTGATCATCGGAGGCTCCGGGGCCGGCAAGACCACGCTGCTCAAAATCCTGATTGGGCTCGATCGGCCGACTCGCGGGGCGGTGTACCTCGACGGCGTGGACATCGCGAGCCTCAAGGATCGCGAGCTCAACGAGTTTCGGAAGAAGCTCGGCATGGTCTTTCAGTACTCCGCCCTGCTCGACTCGATGAACGTGCTCGACAACGTCGCGTTCCCGCTGCGCGAGCACACGAAGCTGAAAGAGAGTGAAATCCGCGCGCGCGTCTCGGAGAAGCTCCGCGCGCTCGGCCTGCCCGCCGTCGAAGATCGCTATCCGAGCGAGCTCTCGGGCGGCATGCGCAAGCGCGTCGCGCTGGCGCGAGCGCTGATGCTCGAGCCCGAGGTGCTCCTCTACGACGAGCCGACGAGCGGGCTCGACCCGATCACGAGCCGTCGCGTGGACGACATGATCCTCGAGACGCGCGACAAGTTCGGCGTGACGAGCGTGGTCATCTCGCACGACATGGCGAGCGCGCTGCACATCGCCGACAGGGTCCACCTGCTCGCCGAAGGGCGCATCGTGGCGTCCGGTGCGCCGCGGGACATCGCGCAGTCGACGCACGAGCTCGTCCGGCAGTTCCTCGACTCGAGCGGCATCGCCGCGAGCCGCCTTCTCCGCGACCGGCCGTGATCCCGCGGGGTTGCAGAGCCCGCTCGACGGGCCGCGCCCCCTCGGAAATGTTTCGGCTTCCTCGTCTTCGGGCTGGGAGTAAGCTCGGCGCGCAGGGTTGACCCCGCACACCCGTCTCGGCGTGCGGGCCTCCTCAATCCGCCCATCGCTCATCCTCCATGGCCCTCCGCATCCTCGTTACCGGCGCCGCCGGCTTCATCGGCAGCCACACCACCGAAATGTTCCTGTCCCGCGGCGACCGCGTGGTGGCCCTCGACAACTTCAACGACTACTACAGCCCCGCGCGAAAGCGGAAGAACCTCGAAGAGGCGAGCGCTGCCGGCCGCGAGCGGCTCGAGGTCGTCGAAGGCGACGTTCGAGACCGCGCCCTCGTGCGAAAGCTCCTCTCGACCGGAGTCGATGCGATCGTGCACCTCGCCGCGATGGCGGGCGTGCGCGCGTCCGTGGAGGACCCGTGGCTCTACTTCGACGTCAACCTCACGGGGACGCTCAACTTGCTCGATGCCGCGCGCGAGTTCGGCAAACCAAACTTCGTGTTTGCCTCGACCTCGTCGGCGTACGGCGCGACTCGGGTGGTTCCGTTCGTCGAGACGGACGCGAGCGATCGCCCGCTCGCCCCCTACCCCGCGAGCAAACGCTCTGCGGAGCTGCTCGGCCACACGTACCACCATCTACACGGCCTCGATTTCACGGCGCTCCGCTTCTTCACCGTTTATGGCCCGCGCGGCCGCCCCGACATGATGGCGTACAAGGTGCTCGACACCATGCGCCTCGGGAACGAAATCCCACTCTACAACGGCGGGCAGATGCACCGGGACTGGACGTACGTGTCCGATATCGTCGCGGGCATCGTCGCGGCGGCCGATCGGCGGCTGGGCTACGAGATCGTGAACCTCGGGCGGGGCGAGCCCGTGCTGTTGGCGGATTTCGTGAACCGCATCGAGGCGCTCGCCGGGCGCAAAGCGCGGCTCGTGCCCGCGCCGATGATGGACGCCGACGTGGCCTACACGTTCGCCGACATCGGAAAGGCGCGCCGCTTGCTCGGGTACGAGCCGACCGTCGACGTCGCCGAGGGTGTCCGGCGCTTCTACTCCTGGTACGCGTCCAACGTGGGCTGACGTCCCGGGCTGCCTTCTCGTGACGCTGTAGCCGCGGGGGGCGCGCGACGCGTCACTGCGGAATTCGCCGCGCTCCCTCATCGGAAGTGCTGCGGTATTCGACCCCTACGTGCGTCGTGCCGAATCGACACCATACTGAAGCTTGGAGTGGATCGTCCCGCTCACAACCTTCTCGTTCTGTCCGATGTGCACCTCGGCAGTGATCTGGTGCACCACGTGCGGCCGGGAGCTCCGCGCCCCTCCCCGGCCAGCGAACGGCGGCGACGGGACCTCGTCGCGCTGCTCGACCACTACGGCGCGGCGCCGCGCGGCGCGCTTCCGTGGCGCCTCGTGATCGCCGGAGACTTCGTCGATTTCACCGGCATGAGCGTGCTCCCCGACTGCGTGCTCGAGACCGAGCTCACCGAAGAAGAGCGCGAGCACGGGCTCGGCGGCGCCGAGGATCACGCGCTCGAGAAGCTGCGGCTCGTGCTCGAGCACGAGCGAGCTCTCGTCCGCGCGCTCGCCGAGTTCTTGGCGCGGGGCCACTCGCTCGTCATCGTGCGCGGCAACCACGATGTCGAGTGGTATTGGAAACGACTCCGCGACGAGTTCCGTGCCGCGCTCGACTCGTATGCACCGGGCTCGGGCGCCAAGGTCGAGTTTTCGGACTGGTTCTATTACGAGGACGACGTCTACATCGAGCACGGCCACCAGTACGACGCGTACTGCAGCTTCGAGCACCTTTTGTGCCCGCTCTCGCCCTCGGATCCGCGGCGGACGACGCGCTCCATCTCGGACGTGCTCCTGCGCTACGTCGTGCGTCCGACGCCGGGAATGATGGAGGCGGGACATGGCACGACCGGAAGGCTCGACTATTTGAAATTCGCCGCGCGTCTCGGCTCTCGCGGCATCGTGCAGCTCGCCCAGCGCTTCTTGCGCGCCAATCGCGCGCTCGTCCGGCTCTGGCGCGAGCACTCGAGCGCAGCCGTCGAGCGCATCCGGCTCGAGCACGAGCGCGTGCTCGAGCAGCTGAGCCGCGAGCACCGGCTGCCGCTCGCGACGCTCCGACACCTCGACGCGCTTCGGCGCCCGCCCATCACGCGACGCCTGCTCGGCGTGTTCGCCTCGGTCATGGTGGATCGCGTGCTGCTCGGGGTCGTGGGCACGGCTGCCCTCGTCGCGCTGACGCTGCTCTCGTCCTCGCGGAGGATGGCCTGGTCGAGCTCCGGCGGCGCGCTCGCCGTCCTCGTGGGCGCCGATGCCGCCTGGGGCCGGCTCCGCAGCTCGGCCGAGCCGAGCCCGGAGCTCCGTGAGCGCGCGGCCCACGTCGCCAAGCTGCTCGGGGTTCGCTACGTCGTGATGGGACACACCCATCTGCCGGAGGTCACCTCGCCCGTACCGCGCGCGACCTACGTCAACCTCGGCGCCTGGGCGGAGGACGACACGGAAGACGGCAAGCCGCCCCTGCCCGCGACGCGCACGCATCTCGTCATCACGCGCAACGCCGCACGCGGCGAAGCCGAGCTCCTGCAGTGGACGCGAGAAGGGCCGCTGCCGTTCCCGCTCGACGCCGAGCCCCAGCTCGAACCTGCGCCCGTGAGCGAGGCCCTTCTAGAGCGACAAACGGTCTAGAGCGACAAACGGTCAGGAACGCGCCGAAATATGCGGAAAACAGCGTCGAGCAGAGTGCCCGCGTGGGGAGGGGCCCCGCCGAATTCACTTCGGCGGGGAGGGGCGGCGCGAGCCGCCCCTCCAAAACAAGGCTAGAACGCCGATCAGTCAAACTGATCGGCGTTCTAGGAACGCGCCGAACCCTGCGGAAGGCAGCGCCGAACGGAGTGCCCGCGTGGGGAGGGACTCGCCGAATTCACTTCGGCGAGTCGTCGTCGGTCGCGTAGAGCTCGTTCTCGGGAAACGGCAGCGGATAGTGCCGATCGATGACCTCGTGCGTGCGCACGCCGAGCGCCTCGCGCTGAATGATCAGCGCCTCGCGCGCGCGCCGGATCTCGATCCGCCCGGCGTCGAGCCGCGCCTTCTGGCCGGCATCGGGCTCCGCGCCCGCTTCCGCCGCGAGTGTGCGGTACTCGGCGATGGCCCGTTCGAGGCGCTCGCCGCTCCGCCCGAGGGCCTCGGCGATCTCCTTGAGGATCTCCTGCTCGAGGGGCGAGAGGGCTCCGGCTCCGCCCAAAGTGCGAAAGCTCGTCATGGATACCTCGCGCGCGCGCCGGCCGTGCAGCGCGCGCCTTCGGAGCCTAGCACGCGCGTCGAGCGCCCACCGGCGCACGCCCGCGCTCCGGCGCCAGAGCGCGTCAGCGCAGGCACGCGAACAGCGAGCGGACCACGTGAGCGTGCGCCGCTTCGGAGAGCTCCGGATGAACGGGCAGCGACAACACCTCGCGGCTCGCCTGCTCCGCGACGGGGCACGCGCCTTCGGGCGCGCCGAGCCCGAGGGCGAGCAGCGCCGGCTGGCGATGCAACGCGAGCGGATAGTGAACGGCCGTCTCCACGCCGCGCTCCGCGAGCGCGCGCCCGAGAGCATCGCGCCGCCCGTTCCGAACGCGAATCGTGTAGAGCGCGCCGCTCGGCTCCGCTCCCGGCGCCACCGCGGGCACGACGAGGTCCTCGAGCCCGGTGAGCGCCTCCGAGTAGGCCCGAGCGTGGGCGCGGCGTCGCGCGAGCCACTCGGGCAAGTGCGCGAGCTTCTCTCGAAGCACGGCGCCCTGCAGCGCGTCCATGCGGTAGTTGCCGCCGACGGACGCGTGCTGGTGTTTGCCGATCGCGCCGTGCACGCGGGCGCGCCGGCAGCGCTCTGCGAGCTCGGCGTCGTCCGTCACGACCATGCCCGCGTCACCGAACGCGCCGAGCGGCTTCGTGGGCTGGAAGCTGAAACAGCCGAGCGCGCCGAACGTGCCCACGTTTCGCCCGTGCAGGCGCGCGCCGAACGCTTGTGCCGCGTCCTCCACGACCGGCACCCCGTGCGGCGCGGCGAGCGCGACGAGCTCGTCCACGCGCGCGGGCTGGCCGTAGAGGTGCACGACGAGCACGGCGCGCGTGCGCGGGCCGAGCGCCGCACGAACACCATCGACGTCGAGCGAGAACGTCTCGGGGTCGATGTCGACGAACACCGGGCGGGCTCCGACGCGCACGATGCTCTCGACGGAGGCGAAGAACGAGAACGGCGGCGTGATCACCTCGTCGCCCGGTCCGACGCCGAGCGCCAGGAGCGCGCACACGAGCGCGTCCGAGCCGCTCGAGACCCCGATGGCGTGGCGCGTGCCCAAAAACTCCGCCGCTGCGGCCTCGAACGCCTCCACTTCGGGGCCGAGCAAGAACCGCTGCGCCGCGATGACGCGCTCGATCGCGGGGGCGAGGCGCTCGGCCAGGCTCGCGTACTGGGCTCGGAGATCGAGCAGAGGAACGTGAAGGAACGCGCCAGAATCCACGGCGAGTCGTTACCGCGCGGGTCGCGCACCGGCCAGCCCAGGGCAAGCGTTTCCGTTGCGGAGAACGACCCCCCTTCGCCGTCGGTGCGCGTCGCCGCACCGAGCGTCCGATCGCTGCTCGCGACGCGCGCCGAGCTGCCGGAAGCAGCCTTTACGCCGTTTCCTCGCGGTGTTACGTGCTCGGGTCGCCGCATCATGGGACTGGGATCCGTACGACGTACCGTGCTCGTTACTGGAGCGGCCGGCTTTCTTGGCTCGCACCTCGTCGATCGCCTGCTCGCCGAGGGCTTCGAGGTCGTGGGCCTCGACAGCTTGATGACGGGAGATCTCACCAATCTCTCGCGCGCCGCGCGCGATCCGCATTTTCACTTCCAGTCCGGCGACGTCCGCGAGCCCATTCACGTCTACGCGGAGCTCGTGTTCAACCTCGCCTGCCCGGCCTCGCCGGTTCACTACCAGCGCGATCCGTACGCCACGTTCACGACGAGCGTTCTCGGCGCCCAGCGCTTGATCGAGATGGCCCGCGGGCGCTCGTGCACCATCATTCACGCCTCCACCTCGGAGGTGTACGGCGACCCCACGGTGCACCCTCAGCCCGAGTCGTACTGGGGCAACGTCAATCCGATCGGGCCGCGCGCCTGCTACGACGAGGGCAAACGCGGCGCCGAGACGCTGCTCGTCGATGCGCGGCGCTCGTGGGGCATCGACGCGCGCATCGTCCGCATCTTCAACACCTACGGCCCGCGCATGGCGTTCAACGACGGCCGCGTCGTCTCGAACTTCATCGTGCAAGGGCTCAAGAACGAGCCGCTCACCGTGTTCGGCGACGGCTCCCAGTCCCGCTCGTTCTGCTACGTGGACGACCTCATCGAGGGCTTCATCCGGGTCGCGCGCCTGCCTGGCCTCGATGGTCCTCTCAACCTCGGCAACCCCGGCGAATTCACGATGGTCGAGCTCGCGCGGCTCGCGCAGGAGCTCACCGGCAGCTCCGCCCCCATCGAGTTCCGGCCCTTGCCCGCCGACGACCCGCGCCAGCGCCGCCCCGACATTCGGCGCGCTCGCGAGCTCATCCAGTTCGAGCCCGCGATCCCCTTGCGCGAGGGGCTGAGCCGCACCGTCGCCGACTTCCGCGAGCGCTTGAACGAGCTCGGCGCGCTCTGATACGCGAGCGCGTTCGCCGCGTCGCTCTCGCGTCGCGTTCCGTCGCTCGAAGCGAGCCGAACCGAGGCCAGGCCCCGTCGGGCACCCGCGCCGTGGCTCAACGCCGGCGCCGAAGCTCGTAGAGCTGCAGCGAGCGGCCGCTCGCTCGGAGCTCGCGCACCTTCACGCGCCGCGACCAGGGCTGCCGGTGCTGGGTTCGCGCGAGGCCCTTGCGCGACGCGAGCACCAGGGCGCGATCGCCGCGCTTCTGCAGCTCCGCGCGCAGGCGCAGCTGGAGGTCGGCCATGTTCTCGAGGCACTCGGGCTCGAACCGCTCGAGAACCTTCCGCCCCAACCGGCGTGAGGTTCGGGGATGGAGCTCCGTGTAGTACTTCCACGGGCCGCAGCTCCACGTCGTGAGCAGGACCGGCGCTGGCCGCCCCTCCTTGCCGAAGCGCGCCAGCTTCTGGAGCGTCCGCGGGAAATCGGAGGAGAAGCCGAAATACAGCTTGTTTCGATGAAAGTCGCGCTCGAACGCGAAGAACGGCACGAGCACGAGCACGAGCGCCGGGACGGGTACGGCCCACCGTGTCGAGGCGTTCCGCGGGCGGTCGAGCGCCATCCCCGCGATGCCCGCCATGTACGCGAGCACGAACAGGTTCGTGCGAAACGCGCCGAACGGCCAGTAGCCGAGCCCGTTGAACGCGATGAGCACCGCGAGCGGCGTGACGAGGAGCAGTCCCTCGGTGTACCGGCGCCGTCGCACGAGCACGAACAGCCCGAGCCCGTGGAGCACGACCCAAATCGCTTCATCCATCCCGCGGAGCGTCCGGATCTGCGAGCCATCGAGGTGCGCCGAAGCCCACCGAGCTCGGCGCAGCCCCGGCAGCGTGACCATCTCGCCGTACTTGTCGACGAACCAGGAGGCGTAGGTGTGCTCGGGGCGCCGCGCGTCGGGCAGGTAGAACACGGAGTACTTCTTGCCCCAGAACTCCGAGCGATCGCTCTCGGGCATCCGGCTCCACATCGCGATGTAGAGGGTGAGGACCACCCCGAGCGTCACCACCGCGCCGCCGACGATGGCGGTCAGCTGCCGAAAGCGCCCGGCCCTCAGCGCCGCGATGCCCATCACCAGGAACACCCCGGGATAGGCGAAGAGCGTGTCCTGAGCGAACAACACGGCGAGCGGCAGAACCGAGAGCGCAAGGACGAGGCTCGCGCGGCGCCCGTTTTGCACGTAGCGCAGCGCGACGAAGGCGAGCAACGCGTGGAGGAACAGGCCCACCGCGTACGGCTTGAACTCGCGCGAGAGGTCGATGGCTCCCGGGTGCAGCGCGAGCACGGCCACGAACAGCAGACGAGCCGCTCGGGACTCGAAGAGCCGCCGCGCCAGAAACGGCGCGAGCAGCACCGTCCCGATGCCGGCCGCCCAGGAGAGCGAGCGCAGCATCGGCTCGCTCATCGAAATGGCGGCGAGCACACGGCTCACCGCCATGAACCCGAGCGGGCGAATGAGCTGCTCGGTCAGGGGTTGCTCGACGAGGTACACGGCCCACGAGGCCTCGTCCAGCCAGAGCGGCAGCGGATCCACGAACATCCCGCGCGTCCGCAGCGCGATTCCCAGAACGACACACCCGAGGGTGAGCAGCACGAAGAGCCGGCTCGGGGCACCGGTACCGGACGGCCGCAGCAAGCGCACCAAACGCTCGAGGAAGGGGGTCGATCCTGTCGTCATCGCTCAGGAGCCGGCCGTGTCGCGCCGTGGCGAACCGAGCGCCCTGCCTGCCACGGGGCCCACGCGAACACAAGGAGCTCGCACGCTCGCAGGTCACGAGCGCGAGGGAGCTCCGAACGAGAAATGGGCGGGAGCTGCGAACTCCTGCGCTGGCCTCGTGCTAGGGGATAGACCAGCACCCTGTTCGGCACGGGGGAAACGTCATGCGGCCGAATCCGGAGAGCGTCGGCAGGGCGAAGAAAGCAGCCCAAGCGCGAGCTGGCCTGAAGCTCGAGCGCCTGCTCGACCTCCTTCCGGTCGGGGTCGTGACGCTGGATGCGAAGCGCTGCATCACGTCGGTGAACGCCGCCGCGGCCCGCCTCATCGGCCAACCCGAGGAAGCGCTCCTCGAGAAGCCGCTGCCCATCCGCTCGCCGGCCGAGGTTTCTGCCTGGGAGCATGCCCTCGAGCACGCGCGCGCGGGGAGGCTCAGCGCGCCCGTCACCCTGCAGGTGCACGAGCTCAACGGGCGGCGCTCCGTCTTCGAGCTCCGGGCCACCACCTTCGAGAACCGCGAGACCTCCGGATACGTCGTCGTCATCGAGGACGTGACCGTGCGGGTCGAGACGGAAGAGCGCCAAGCGCTCGTGAGCGAAGCGGCTGCTGCGCTCGCGGCGCCGCTCGACTACCGCACCACGCTCAAGTCGTTGGCGAAGCTCATGGTGCCGCGCTTCGCCGACTGGTGCGCCATCGAGATGCACGAGGGGGATCAGCCCATTCCGGAGCTCCTCACCGTGGCGCACTCGAATCCGGAGAAGGCGCACCTGGCGTACGAATACCGACGCCGCTTTCCGCCGCGGCGCGAGGATCCGTACGGTCCCTTGGCGGTGCTGCGCAGCAACAAGGCGCAGCTCATCCCGGAGCTCACGGAGGAGGATTGGACGAGAAACGCCGAGTCTCCCGAGCACCTCGACATCCTCTTCAAGATGGAGATTCGCTCCGCCCTGCTCCTGCCCATCAGCGCACGGGGTCACTCGCTCGGGGTGCTCACGCTCATCTACTCCCAACCGGGCCGGCGCTACACCGAGAAGGACGTGATCTTTCTCGAGGATCTCGCGCGTCGCGTCGGGATCATGATCGACAACGCTCGCCTCTACGCGGCCGAGCAGCAAGCCCGAAAGGCGGCGGACGCGGCGAACCATACGAAGGATTTGTTCCTCGCCACCGTGAGCCACGAGCTCCGGACGCCGCTGAACGCGATCGTGGGCTGGGCGCATTTGATGCGCTCCGGGCGCCTCGATGACGCGCGGCGCGAGCGGGCCGCGGAGACCATCGAGCGCAACGCGATGGCCATGACCCAGCTCATCGACGATCTGCTCGACGTCTCGCGCATCATCGGCGGCCGCATGCGCCTCGAGCTCGCCCCACACTCCCCGGCCGACATCGTGGCCTCCGTCGTGCAAACGGCGCGCCCCGATGCCGAGAACAAGGGCGTCCGCCTCGACGTGGAGCTGGACCCGGAGAGCGGGCTCGTGCTCGCCGACCCGGGTCGGCTCGAGCAGGTCGTGTGGAACCTCCTCAGCAACGCCATCAAGTTCACGCCTTCGGGCGGGCGCGTTCAGGTGCGGCTGCGGCGCGTGGACGCGCTCGTGGAGCTCGAGGTGCGCGACACCGGCAAAGGCATCGCCCCGAAGTTTTTGCCGCACATCTTCGAGCCGTTCCAACAGGCCGCGGGCTCGTCGACCAAGGCGCGCGCCGGGCTCGGCCTGGGGCTCGCGATCGCGCGCCATCTGGTCGAGCTCCATGGCGGCCGCATCGAAGCGGAGAGCCCAGGCCCGGGAAAGGGAGCGTGCTTCCGCGTGCTCTTGCCCGCGCGCATCGAGCCGGTGGTGCTCGAGCGCCCCACCCCAACGGCCACGCCGCCGCAAAGTAGCGCGCTGCCCGACCTCTCGGGCATCCACGTGCTCGCTGTCGACGACGACGCGGACGCGCGGGATCTGCTTCGCGCCGTTCTCGAGGGCAGCTCCGCCCGCGTGACCACCGCCGAGAGCGCGCCCGACGCGATGCGCCGCCTCGAGCACGACGTGCCGGACGTGCTCTTGTCGGACATCGCCATGCCCGGTGAAGACGGCTATCAGCTCCTGCGCAAGGTCCGGGCCCTGCCTGCCGATCGGGGCGGTCGTGTCCCCGCTGCCGCGCTCACCGCGTTCGCTCGCGCGACCGACCGCAGCCGCGCGTTGCGCACGGGCTTCGACGTGCACTTATCGAAGCCCATCGATCCCGCGGAGCTCGTGCAGGTCGTCGCGCGCCTGGCCCGCGAGCCCCGCGAGCAGCAAGCGAGGTCCTAAGCCTCGATTTCGGGCTGCCTTGGGCTCCGAGCCTCGGGTCCGAGCCTTGGCCTGGGCCTCGCCACCGGCGTCGCGGCACGGGCGAAAAAATCGAGGGCTCGCCGAGCCCACGCGTCGATTCGCTTGCGGGCGCCTCCTCGCATCGCCGAAACTCGAACACTGGGTCTCAGGTCCCGTTGCGAAGAGGTGGATTCATGGCGTTGCGACTCGGTTCGAAGGGCGAGGCGGTGCGGGCAATCCAGGAGATGCTCAACTTCATCGGCACGCGCGTTCAGGTCCTGGAGGGCGGCGACGACTACGTGCCTCTCGCGCTCGACGGCGACTTCGGCAAACGGACGGAGGCCGCCGTCATCGACTTCCAGTCGCAGCACGGCCTGCTCGCCGACGGCATCGTCGGCCCCATCACCTTGCGCGCGCTCGAGGAGGAATACCGAACGCTCGCCGTCGGCCTCGTCTCCCCAGGCGCGGACAGCCTCGCCGAAGATCCCGAGCGCCTCACCTTCGAGCGCTCCCCCGCGGACCCCTGGGGCGGGGGCTACTCGGTCGTGTGGCTCCGCTCCGATGTCGCCCAGCGCTATCGCGCCGTGCTCGACATCGTTCGCGCTGCCGGCGGGCTCCTCACCTCGTCCGGCGGGCGCCGCGATCTCCACGCCCCCGTCAGCGCCGGGCGCAGCGCCACCTCCTTTCACTACACCGGCCGCGCTCTGGACCTTTTCCTCTACAGCGGCATGGTCAACCCCGCGAACGACCCGTACGTCGTCGTTCGCGACACGGGCAACCTCCATCGCGTCTACGCGCGCTGCGACGAGTTCCACGCCGAGGTCCGCGAGCTCAGCACCGTCGTCACCTACCGCAATCGCAGCGCCACCCTCCGCGCCAGCGGCTCCTTCCTCGACCTCACCGCCCTCTTCGAGCGCCACGGCTTCCGCCGCATCGCCGCCCGCCCCAGCTTCTACGCCGGCGGCTCCGAAATCGGCGCCGAGTGGTGGCACTTCCAGGACGAGACCGGCCTCATCCCCGGCAAAACCACCTTCGGCGACGAGCTCCTCAAAATCTACTCCCGCCAAACCCTCGAGCCCACCCCACCCTGGCGCTATCGCAACTACGTGTTCGGGGTGAATTGGCGTTGAGCTCGTCAGCGCAAGGCCGGCGACTCGAGCGACAAACGACGAGGAACGCGCCGAACTACGTGGAAAGCGGCGTCGAACAGCGTGCCCGCGTGGGAGAGACCCCGCCGAACTCACTTGAACTCACTTCGGCGGAAGGGGCGCGAGCCGCCCTTTGAGAAAGGCTAGAGCGCCGATCCGTCGAACGAATGGGCGCTCTAGAGCGACAAACGGTTAGGAACGCGCCGAGATATGCGGAAAACTGCGTCGGACAGAGTGCCCGCGTGGGGAGGGGCCCCGCCGAGTTCACCTCGGCGGGGAGGGGCGGCGCGTGCCGCCC
>Ga0079224_100006597_pt1 | contig 15425 bp, 12 predicted proteins | sample Stecom2015_FD_80414 | JGI IMG/M metagenome (GOLD analysis project Ga0079224, IMG submission 80414) | Agricultural soil microbial communities from Utah to study Nitrogen management - Steer compost 2015 | ecosystem: Environmental > Terrestrial > Soil > Agricultural land | place: USA: Utah...
GGGCATTGCTTTCGTGTATTCCCGGCGATTAATATTTATTTTCCTTGTCTTTCCTATTTACCTTGAATTTAATGTAAATTGGTTCAGGAATTAGTGGAAATATTATATGATTGAAAAATTCAATACCCCTGAGAAACTCCGGAACGAGTGGAGCACTCAATACGAAGAGGAAGTTCATCACACCAATAATCCGGTGCTGGATCCCCCGGATATCGAGAAGAAATATCTGAAACCTATTAAACAGTACATCCAGCAGGCTAATAGTTTTTATTTTCACGACGGAACAGCCACTATGGAAGTTAAGGTTGTAAGTGATGAAATTATACGCATTCGACTGGCACCAAATTCGAGCTTTTTAGAAGATTTCTCTTATGCAGTAGATAGTTCAACCAAACACGTCGATCTATTTGAACTTACAGAAGACGAAGCCAGCTACCAGGTTAGAACAAATACGGTCACCTGCATGATAGAAAAAGAAACCGCACTCGTGGCCTTCACCGACCGTAATGGCAAAGTGTTTAATAGAGATGCGACGCCCATGCACTGGGAGGAAAATGCAGATTTTGGTGGATATTATGTGTACTGTACAAAAGAAGCAGCACCGAATGAGGGTTTCTTTGGTCTTGGAGACAAACCAACGAACTTGAATCTAAGAGGCAAACGATTGGTCAATTGGAATTCAGACACCTATTCTTTTGGATTTAACCGTGATCCCCTCTATAAAAGTATTCCGTTTTATTTGGGATTGAAGAATGGTGAAGCCTATGGTATTTTCTTTGATAATACCTTTAAGACCTATTTTGATTTCGCGGCGGAAGATTCCGGTAGAACCAGCTTTTGGTCTGAAGGTGGCGAGCTTCAGTACTATTATATCCATGGTCCATCAATGGAAGATGTGATTAAACGCTACCACATGTTGACGGGAACGCATTATTTGCCGCCCAAGTGGGCCTTAGGTTATCATCAATGTCGGTGGAGCTATTATCCCGAAAGCAAAGTACGTGACTTAGCGAAGCAGTTTAGAGATCGGAAGATACCCTGTGATGCTATTTATCTGGACATAGACTACATGGATGGTTACCGCTGTTTTACATGGAATAAAAAATACTTTCCGGATCATAAAAAAATGATTTCCGATCTATCCGCTGATGGATTCCAAACAGTAGTTATGATCGATCCTGGAATTAAGGTGGACGAAAATTACTGGGTTTACAAGGAAGCCGACAAAAACAACTATTTCTGCCGGCGTGGCGACGACTATTTTATGGAGGGCTATGTGTGGCCTGGTCGATGTAAGTTTCCCGATTTTACAAACCCAACGGTTAGGAAATGGTGGGGTGGGTTATATAAAGACTTGGTAGATAGTGGTGTTTCAGGTGTTTGGAATGATATGAACGAGCCTGCCGTTTTCGGTCGCGGTACGTTTCCAGACGATGTTCGGCATAACTTTGACGGTCAACGAGGCTCGCATAGAAAAGCTCATAATGTCTATGGAATGCAAATGGTTCGAGCCACGTACGATGGGTTGAAGTCTTTACTACATGGCAAACGTCCGTTCACAATTACGCGGGCAGCGTACTCAGGTACCCAACGCTACGCGTCGGTTTGGACGGGTGATAACATAGCAACCTGGGAGCATCTGAAGATCGGTTCTTTACAATTACAGCGTTTAGCGATGTCCGGGTTGCCTTTTTGCGGTACAGACATCGGTGGTTTTAGCGGTGAGCCGAGTGCTGAACTGTTTAGTCGCTGGTTACAATTTGGTGTATTTTCTCCATTTATGAGAGCTCACTCTGCAGGCGATACATCAGAAAGAGAACCTTGGAGTTTTGGCGAAGAATACGAATCGATCAATCGTAAATTTATCGAGCTACGATATCAGCTACTGTCTTACATATATACTGTTTTTCGGGAACATGCCATCAGCGGCAAGCCAATACTGAAACCGTTGATTATGCTGGAACAATCGGACAGTAATCACCATCGGGAAGAAGAATTTTCATTCGGCGACAAGATTTTAGTATCGCCTGTTCTGGAAGACGGACAAAGACAAAAAACAATTTATTTGCCCACTGGTTATTGGTATGACTACTGGACACATCATTCTTTGCAGGGAGGGATAGAGCATTCAGTTGACACGCCGTTGGATAGAATACCAATATTTATAAAAGCGGGTACCGTTTTGCCAATTAACCCGGTAGTCCAACATGTCAATGAAAAGGTAATTGATGAGTTAGTCTTGCAGATCTACTACTTGGAGGGAAGTTTAGAGTCTGCACTATATGAAGATGACGGAGAATCATACGCTTATGAGAAGGATTATTTCCTGGATAAGAAATATAAATTACATGGAACTGAAAAAACACTAACTATTCAACAAGCACGGGAAGGTCGTTATCATGAACCGTATGCCAACTATAAAATCATTTTAATTGGAGTACCGTTCGAGGTTAGCAAAATTTCAATCGATAATGACACGATGGATTTTGAAAAGGATGAAAACGGGAATTATCGACTGACTGCCGCAAAAAGTTTTGACAAGATAATAGTATCATAAACGATAAGAAAGGAGCTTTATATGGCTGATTCTGTTCAAGCTATTTCAAGATTTTCTGATTTTGATATAAGTCTATTTAAGGCAGGTAAACACTATAGGCTTTATGAAAGGTTAGGTGCTCATGTTTTAGATTACGAGGGGTATAAGGGAACATACTTTGCTGTTTGGGCTCCAAATGCAGAATCTGTATCTGTTATCGGTAATTTCAATGGGTGGAACCGTTATGACCACCCTCTCTATGTTCGCTGGGACGAATCGGGAATCTGGGAAGGCTTTATACCGGATGTTGATCTTGGAGAGATTTACAAATACGCGATTGTGACTCATGGCGGTCAGGTGCTCGAAAAAGGCGACCCTTTTGCCTTGCAATGGGAGGTTCCGCCCAATACAGCTTCTATTGTTCAGCATACGTGGTACGAATGGAAGGATGACGATTGGCTAAAAAATAGATTAGAAAAAAATGCATTGAATATGCCTTTCGCTGTATATGAAATGCACCTGGGATCGTGGGTTCGCGACCCTGAAAACCCAAATGAATTTTTGACCTATCGCCAAATCGCTGATAAGCTCGTGCCCTATATACTTGAATGCGGTTTCACTCATGTCGAATTTATGCCGGTTATGGAGCATCCCTACGTGCCTTCCTGGGGCTATCAGATAACTGGTTTTTTTGCGCCGACATCTCGCTGTGGATCTCCACAGGACTTTATGTTTCTTGTAGAGCAACTTCACTTAAATGGTATCGGCGTTATCTTGGATTGGGTCCCATCTCATTTCCCAGGCGATAATCATGGTCTTTTTCAGTTTGATGGCTCGTGTTTGTATGAGCATGCAGATCCAAAAAAAGGATATCACCCCGACTGGAATTCCTATATTTTTAATTTCGGCAGAAATGAGGTGCGTTCTTTCTTAATTAGCAATGCCCTCTTTTGGCTGGATCGTTACCATGTCGACGGGCTCCGGGTCGATGCCGTTGCTTCCATGCTCTATCTGGATTATTCAAGGAACGAGGGAGAGTGGATTCCCAATGAGTATGGCGGACGAGAGAATCTGGAGGCTGTTAGCTTTCTGAAGGAGCTTAATGAAACTATCTATCAAGAATATCCTGACGTGCAGACGATTGCAGAAGAATCAACGGCGTGGCCAGGTGTAAGCAGCCCCACTTTTCATGGAGGTTTAGGTTTCGGAATGAAATGGATGATGGGATGGATGAACGATACCCTTGAGTATTTCAGCGAAGACCCCATCTATCGGAAATATATTCACGGAAAGATAACATTTAGCACCGTATATGCTTTTACGGAAAACTTTATGCTTCCCTTGTCTCATGACGAGGTTGTACATGGAAAGCGTTCGTTGATTTATAAAATGCCGGGCGATGATTGGCAGAAATTTGCGAATTTGCGATTGCTCTACCTGTATATGTATACGCACCCCGGTACGAAGCTTCTCTTTATGGGATCTGAGTTCGGACAAACTGCTGAATGGAATTTTAACCAGTCGTTGGATTGGCATTTGATGCAGTATCCTGAACATATGGGGCTCTTTGAATTCGTAAAGGCCTTAAATTTTCTCTATCGTTCCGAACCCTCTCTATATGAGATTTCTTTTAGAAATGATGGTTTTAGATGGATTGAGGTAGGCGATTCGGAACACTCTATTTTAGTGTATTTGAGAAAAGGACTACATGCTAAGGATGATTTATTGGTTGTGCTTAACATGACACCACAGGTTTATCCGAACTTTCGGATCGGCCTGCCTGCCGCTGGGACATGGGATGTACTGTTGAACTCGGATGATACAGTTTACCAAGGTTCAGGTGTAAGCCAAAGCTCATTGAAAAGTGAACCTGTCTTTTGGATGAATCAAGCTTCATCTGGTGAATTTAATTTGCCGCCTTTGGGGGGTGTTATTCTAAAGAGGAGACAAGAAGATTGATTAGAGATTTTGTAAAATGAAAGTATACCATATAAGTGCCGAATGTTATCCAGTCGCCAAAGTAGGGGGCTTAGGTGATGTGGTGGGTGCTTTGCCCAAGTATCAGAATCGTTTGTCGGTCGATGCATCTGTCATTATGCCTTGGTATGATCGCAGTTTTGTTAAAGATCATCAATTTAAGTCTGTATTTTTAGGTGAAATAAAATTGGGGGCACAGCTTTACCAATATCAGGTACTCAAAGAAAAACAGAATGTATTAGGTTTCGATTTATACCTTATCAGAATACCCGGCTTGCTTGATCGAAAAGAGGTTTACGGGTATGCTGACGAAAGCATCCAGTTTATTGCTTTTCAATCCGCTCTTCTTCATTGGCTATCGATTCATGAACATGATCAAATTCTGCTTCATTGTCACGATCATCATAGTGGCCTCATCCCTTTTTTCTTAGAACATTGTCATGAATTCAAAGCTTTGAAAGGCACGCCTACCGTTGGTACAGTGCATAATGGACAATATCAAGGATGGATGGACTGGCAGCAGGCTGTTTTGATGCCGGTCTTTGATTGGGATCAGAGAGGCCTGCTGGATTGGGATGGCGTGATCAATCCCTTAGCCGCTTTGATTAAATGCTGTTGGGCATATACCACCGTGTCAAAAGGTTATTTGGAAGAACTTTTCCTTGATGCCAATGGTCTGGAAGCGCTCTTTTCTTCCGAAAAGCAAAAATCACACGGCATTGTCAACGGCATCGACACAGAGGTATGGAACCCTTCCAAAGATTCCTTAATACCTTATAATTATCACCAGGCAGAAATGGATGGGAAGCAGAAGAACAAAAAAGCTTTTTGTAAACAATTCGGCTTCACTTATCGATTGCCGTTATTTTCGTTTATTGGTAGATTGGTTTACGAAAAGGGAGCCGATCTTCTTCCTTTTTTTATTGAGGAAATGATGAATACCTATTCAGGCAAGGTAAACTTTATCGTCTTGGGTTCTGGCGATCCGGTTATTGAAAAGGAGCTGCTCATCCTACAAAATAAATACGCTGATAATGTTGGTGTTACGATTGGCTATGACGAGGTATTGTCCCATAAAATCTATGCAAGTTCAGACTTTCTGTTCATGCCGTCGAGGGTTGAGCCCTGTGGTTTAAATCAATTATATGCAATGCGTTATGGCACAATGCCAATTGTTCGAAAAACAGGTGGCTTAGCCGATACTGTAGTCGATATTTCATCCGGGGGTTTCGGAATTTCATTTGAAAATGATGAAGTGCCAGCGATGCTGGAGGCGGTTGAGCGGTCATTGGTTTTATTTAAAAGAAAAGCTTTGTTGAAGCAAAAGCGCAATGATATGATGGAGCAGGATTTCTCGTGGGAGACCTCTGCTCGAAAGTACATAGATATTTATAAATCGTTGATCTAAATAGTAAATTATGAAATCGAATGTAATTTCCATCGTTTTGGGAGGCGGCCGAGGGACGCGATTGAACCCTTTGACATTGACCCGTTCAAAACCAGCTGTTCCGATTGCCGGCAAATATAGATTGGTGGATATTCCGATATCCAATTGTTTGAACTCGGGGTTGAATCGTATTTTTGTTCTCACACAATATAATTCGGCTTCCTTGAACTCTCATATCAAGAATACCTATAATTTTAGTGTTTTTGACAAAGGGTTTGTCGATATTCTTGCTGCGGAGCAAAACATGGATGGAGACCGTTGGTATCAGGGCACTGCAGACGCTGTGCGCAGAATTCGCCGTTATCTGGAAGTTCACGAATATGATTACATTCTTATTTTATCAGGAGATCAGCTATATCAAATGGATTTTCAGGAATTGATTAATTTTCATATTCAGAACAAAGCTAAAATTACCTTAGCTACAATTCCTGTAACTGCGAAAGATGCTACCTCATTCGGTATTCTTAAATCGAACGAAGAGGGTCATATTACATCTTTTATAGAAAAGCCGAGTACCGACTTGCTCGGCGAATGGAAGTCCGAGGTCAGCAACGAAATGAAAAGTAATGGTCGGGAATATTTGGCCTCCATGGGTATATATATGTTTGACAAGGGGGTTCTGGCAGATCTGCTGATAGAAAACGACGGATTGGACTTCGGAAAGGAGCTTATTCCTTATGCCATTGAAAAGTCGGATGTCTTTAGTTATCAGTATGATGGATACTGGACGGACATCGGAAATATAGATTCTTTTTTTGAGGCAAATATTGGCTTGACAGACGATATCCCGGCGTTCAATTTATTCGATTCAAACACAATTTTTTCACGATCCAGAATGTTGCCACCTTCTAAGTTCGCAGGTTGTTTGTTGGATCGGGTAATCGTTGCTGATGGTTGTATTATCAACGCAGATAAAGTTGAGCGTTCCGTTATCGGTGTTCGATCACGCATAGGAAGAGGAACCGTGATCCGAAATACTTACATGATGGGAGGTGACTATTATCAGGATCTGGATGAGATAAGCAGGTATCAGAAGGTTGGCAAACCTCTGATTGGTGTAGGTGAACGATGCTATATAGACAATACGATTATTGATAAAAGTGCATGCATTGGTAATGACGTTCGTATTAATGGTGGCAAGCATTTAGAGGACGGCGATTTTGATACATATACCGTGAGAGACGGTATTGTAGTGATCAAGAAAAAAGCCGTTATTCCAAATAACACGGTGATTGGGGCGATGTAAGAATGAAAAATACAAAATATTCGTCTTCGATTGGCGAGTATTTTGTATTTTTGTTTTTTAATGGGAACTATCTACGAATTAAACTGCTCAGTTTTAACTGTTCGTTTTTCTTATTTTTTCACAGAAGACTATCTTCTTAATACGAAGAGTTCCCTTTCTTCTGCATCGCTCATCTTCTTAATTTATTTTTATGGAAAGGCTGATTGTTAAGAGTGCAACAATTCTGTTTTCTAATTCTACATTTTATAACAAAAAGGCAGATGTCCTCATAGAGGATGGCGTCATTAAAAAAATTGACGAGCCAGGAAAGGTTAAGGGTAAAAATGTGGATATTATTGATGGTAAAGCTTGTTTTCTTGCTCCTGGCTTTTTTGATCTCAATTGCAATTTCGGTGAACCGGGCTACGAGACAAAAGAAGATTTAGTAACAGGTACCGCTGCGGCAGCAGCAGGAGGTTTCACGGGTTTGGCTCTTCAGCCCAATACCAATCCTCCTCTACATAGCCGGTCAGAGGTAGCTTTCATTGTGAACAGCACGCGTGATCTGATTGTGAATGTTTATCCCATTGCATCGGTCAGTAGAAATCGGGAAGGAAATGAGATGGCTGAACTTTATGACATGAAGCTAGCCGGAGCAGTAGCCTTTAGTGACGGAAACCGGAGTATCCAGCATTCAGGTCTTATGAGCAGAGCTCTGTTATATAGTAAAGGTTTCGGTGGACTGGTTTTCTCTTATGCGGAGGACAAATCGATTGCCGGCAATACGAAGATGAACGAAGGGGCAATGAGCACATATCTGGGAATGAAAGGTAATCCCAATATGGCGGAAGAGGTAATGATCTCACGTGATTTGTTCCTGGCGGAATATAATGATACGCCAATTCATTTTAGTACAGTCACCTGTGCCGGCTCAGTTGATCTCATTCGCCGTGCCAAGAAGAAGGGTCTAAAAGTTACCTGTGATGTAGCTGCTCATCATTTGCTCTATACCGATGAAGAAATTGCGTCTTTTGATAGTAATTTTAAAGTAAAGCCACCTTTGCGCACCAAAACGGATCGTTCTGCTTTGGTTAAAGGTCTGAAAGACGGGACGATTGATGCAATCGTCTCCCAGCATACACCCCATGAAGTAGAATACAAGACTGTTGAGTTTGAAATTGCCGAATTTGGCATAATAGGCCTTCAGACCGTTCTGCCGATTTTATTGAAAATTGGTTTGACTTTGGAGTTAATCGTTGAAAAATTGTCTGTTAACCCTCGGAAAATTCTGAACTTGCCGGAACCCGTTTTAGAAGTTGATCAGCCTGCAAATCTAATTTTGATTAATCCAGATGAATTATGGATATTTGATGAGCATACGAATCGATCGAAGGCTAGTAATAATCCTCTTTTTAATTCAGAATTGAAGGGTAAGGTCGATCTTTTAGTAAACAAGGGCCATGTATTGAACTTATCGTGACAATTATGAATGAACAAATAAAAAAAGCCTTAAAAGCTTCTATTCAAGAATATACGCTAATTAATAATCAGAAAGCAGATGTTTTCTCCTCTCGAATCATTGAAGCCTTTGAAGCTGAGCTGCCTTATCTGGATAAAGTGAGTATGTTGGACCGTACTTTTGATGATTTTATCCATTTTGATGACTTAAGAGAGCCTTACTTTGATTTGCTGTTGATCAATTTTTTTACGAAGGATGTCGAAAGGTTAGAGGCTGATTACCTAGACTCGCCCGAATGGGAACGTATCGAAGATGAAACGATCGATCGGGGTACCGAGTTGTTAAATCTTCTGCTGTATCTACGTGAATGCCAGGATGAAAAGATTGAACCTGATCTGGAAGATTTCCTGAAAGAGTTTCTCTTGGTTGAAGAAGATGAATTCCAAGATGAACACCGTATTTATGAGCCTTTTATTGTCAATCAGATATTGACCGATAGCAATTATTCAGAAATTGCCCGTGTGGCATCTACACTAGAACCTGAGAGCGAGTTGGAAGATTTGTTTTATCCGATGATGAGCTTTTTTTCAGAGCCTGAGCCGACCGAAGGTCAGTTCGATGAATTTGTGCAGAGTAGCAAAAACAAGTCGTTTGACGCCGCTATTTATGCCTTAACCATAGCTTTTAATCAATCATAAACTTTAAATTAATCAACATGAGTACGACTTCAGACAGCAACGTTTCCGCGACATCCCTGGCAGTAAAATATGGTCTAATATGGGCTGCCATCAATATTGTCATTTTTCTATTGGTTTATTATGGTATGCCACAAATCATGGGTACATGGAAGCACTCCATCATCCAATTTGTAGTCGGAATAGGTTTAGCCATCTATTTTACACTTGAAATCAGAAAACAAATAGGAGGGTTCTGGAGCTTCAAAGAAGCCTTGAAGAATATTTTTATCTTGTTTATTATTCCCACGATCGTTGTATATTTCTTCTCAATCATTTTTGGAAAGTGGATCGAACCTGATTATCCAGCAAAGATTACCGAAATCAGTCTAAATGCAACTACCGAAATGATGGAAAGCATGACAACTGATCAGGAAGTAATTGATGAAACCATCGCAGAAATGGAAAAGGGTTTGGAAAAGCAGTTCAATCCTGGAATTATGGATATCTTGCAGTCGATTTCGATTTCTGCTTTGATATATTTTGTTGGCGCGTTGATCTGGGCTGCGATTTTCAAAAGAGATCGGCCTGTTTTTATAGCGCGAGAACCTGAAAATGAAGATCCTATAAATGAATAGAAACATCGATCTTTCTATTGTAGTTCCCTTATACAACGAAGAAGAATCCTTGCCGGAATTGAGCGAATGGATCGATCGTGTTTGCTGGGGGAACAAATTGAGCTATGAACTGATTTTTATTGATGACGGGAGTACGGATCTCTCATGGGAGGTAATTGAAGGGTTGAAGGAAAAAAATCCTTCAATTACAGCCGTTAAGTTCAGGCGCAACTACGGAAAGTCGGCAGCACTTAATACGGGTTTTGCTATGGCGACAGGCGACGCTGTGATTACGATGGACGCTGACCTACAAGACAGCCCGGATGAAATCCCCGAATTATATCGTAGAATCGTGGTCGAGGGTTATGATCTGGTTTCCGGATGGAAAAAAGAACGACACGACCCACCCTCCAAGACACTGCCAACGAAGCTTTTTAATTCGGTAACACGATCCATGTCAGGGATTGATAACTTACACGATTTTAACTGTGGATTGAAAGCCTATCGATTAGAGGTGGTCAAAAGCATCGAAGTGTATGGCGAAATGCATCGCTATATTCCGGTCATTGCTAAGTGGGCCGGGTTTAAGAAGATTGGAGAGCAGGTTGTTAAGCATTATCCACGTAAATATGGCAAAACCAAATTTGGGATGAGCCGCTTTATAAATGGGTTTCTAGATTTAATCTCTATCTTCTTTGTCGGTAAGTTCAGTAAAAGACCGATGCACTTTTTTGGAACGATGGGTGCATTGAGCTTTTTCGCAGGTTTTGTTATTACACTTTGGTTGGTTTACCAGAAGTTAGCAGCGATATCATCTCATACAGAGTATCGAGATGTAACTGATCAGCCGTTATTCTACCTGGCTTTGGTAGCGATTATCGTGGGTTGCCAGCTCTTTCTCACAGGTTTTGTTGCCGAACTGGTTTCAAGGAGTTCAACGGAACGAAACAACTATCAAATCGATCGGGTAATCTAACATGTTTTTTTCGATCATTATTCCGCTTTATAATCGCCCTCAAGAGATCAATGAATTGTTAGACAGTCTGACGCGGCAAGATTATCGTAATTTTGAAGTTCTGATCATTGAGGATGGATCAAAATTACAAGCAGAAGAAATCGTCAAATCCTATCAGGATCGATTGCCGGTAAGATATTATTACAAAGAAAACGGCGGACAGGGCTTTGCACGGAACTATGGATTTGAGCGAGCCAAAGGAGACTATTTTATTATATTCGACTCCGATATCCTTTTGCCAGCTAATTATTTAAAGATCGTTAATCAATATCTAGAAAGTAATTATGTCGATGCTTTCGGCGGACCAGACGCGGCACATGAATCATTTACACCGGTACAAAAAGCGATCAGCTATTCCATGACATCGCCTTTTACAACAGGTGGAATCCGCGGAAATAAAAAGCATATCGGTGTTTTTCATCCCAGAAGCTTTAATATGGGCGTTTCCAGGAAGGTTTGGGAGGCTGTAGGTGGTTTTCTGTTGACGAGACTGGGAGAGGATATCGAATACAGCATCCGTATCCAACAAGCAGGTTTTAAGACAGCGCTGATACCAGATGCTGTGGTCTATCACAAACGTCGAACCGATTTTATGCAATTTTACAAGCAATTGCATTTTTTCGGAAGAGCACGCATTAATATTTATAAACATTTTCCGTCAGAACTTAAGTTCGTTCATTTTTTTCCTGCGGCATTTGTGCTTTTTCTCTGCACTTCAATTCTCGCCAATCTTTTCTCACCTCCTGTTGCATCTTTGTGCAATGCATTGCTGTTGATCTACACGATCTTACTTTTCTTTCATGCCTTGGTCACGACGAAGAGTTTACGCGTCACCGTGTTGTCTGTTATCGCTTCCTACACACAGCTAATTGCCTATGGTTTGGGCTTTATTCAAGACTTTTGGAAACGGGTGGTTATGAATAAAAACGAATAGAATGGCGCTGCATTGATCTAATCGTAGATTAGTTATAATACCGTAATGCCTTTTTGAATATAAGCAGCTAAGAGGACATCTGACGCTTCCAGTTCAGTAACCAGGTAATCGATCTGCGTGGAGGAACATATGTTCAACCATTTGTTGCTATTTAATTTTTCGGAAATACTAATAACAGCTACTTTCTTCGCCGACCGGATCAGCGCTTTTTTTACCTCTACGATCTCCCAGTCCATATCGGTTAAACCTTCTTCTGCTGAAAAAGCGTTTGCTCCTAGGATGCATAGGTCAGCTCTGATATCGGCAAGAAGGTTTACAACGCTCGCCCCGGTATGAAGATTGGCATTCTTTATCAGCCGTCCACCTACGCTGATTACATTTAGGTTCTCATGTTCTGATAGCGTAATGGCGACCTGGGGACTGATAGTTATAATTGTCAGTCTTAGGTTTTTAGGAATTACCTTCGCCAGTTCCAAAATAGTTGTTCCCCCTTCGGTTAGAATAACCATATTATTTTTAAAGAGAGCCAATGTTTTTTGAGCAATAGAGCGCTTTTCATCAAGTGCATATACTTGATTTTCGGTATTAAATGGTTTTACGAACGATTTGCTAACAGCTCCTCCGTGAACACGGATGATTTTACCCTCATTTGCTAATTCTTTTAAATCCCGTCTGATGGTATCGTCCGAAACATTGAGTTCTTCACTTAAGTCGACTGACAACATTTTATTGTGAAGCTCAATTTGTCTTAAAATAAGGGCTTGTCTCTTATGTTTTTTCACTGATCGTTAAGATTTAGATTTGTTCGTTAGTTTCTCCCAAAGATATCAAATATTAATCCATTTTTTTTCTTATATGCGCATATTTTAAAAGAGATTTATGCATAATTTTTATCCCTGAATAGTTTATGTATTTAACTGTTTTTATTTTATTTTGATGTTTTTGTTTCTTATAAGTAAATAAAAAGAGATATTTTATTCTATAGATTAATTTTTAATGAAGAAATAATATTGGATCATGTGTTTTATTATGCGTTTATAGTTTTGCGTTTTTGAAATATATTTACGTAATTGCATTATATATGCACAAAGACCAATTGTGTAGATACAAAAGAAACTTAAATTATGAAAGTAAAATACAATAGAAGAGATTTTATTTCCGCTGCAGCGATTGCAGGTGGTGGAATTGCTGTTGGTGCACCTTACTTTTCTTTCGCAGACGATGGAAAACCTGCTATTCTTGGTGGATCAAAGGCAAAAGCTGACAATTTTACGAATTGGCCGCTTTTTAATGAAACCGAAGAAAGGGCATTAATTGACGTCTTAAAGAGCGGCAAATGGGGGCGACTAAACGGAAAGGTTGTTGCCGGTTTCGAAAACAGCTATGCTGAATTATTAGGTGTTAGGCATAGCTTAGGTGTATCCAGCGGAACCAGTGCTTTATACACGATTTTAGGTGCTTTGGATATCGGGCCGGGGGACGAGATTGTCATGCCCGTTTACACGTTCATCGCAACTTATAATGTCGCCGTTCTAAACTATGCCTTGCCAATTTTCGTCGATACCGACATTGAAAGCTTTCAAATAGATTCGACAAAAGTTGAGTCTGCTATCAGCTCGCAAACGAAAGTACTTATGCCGGTACATATTGGCGGTTCACCATTTAATATAGATCATTTTCTCCAAATAGCGGATAAGCATAACCTTCCATTGGTTGAAGATGCTTGCCAGGCACATATGGCCGAGTGGAAAGGGAAGAAAGTTGGTTCCTTCGGTCTGGCAGGTGCCTTTAGTTTCCAATCATCCAAAAACCTGAATTGCGCGGAGGGTGGAGCTATAACCAGCAACAATGCCGATTTTATTAAGACCTGTTATAATTTTCACAATCAGGGTCAGGGCGGGACGACCACGTCTTTCGGAACGGGTACAGGCACGAGAGGGACTAATCTAAGATTAACCGAGTTTCAGGGAAATATCTTGCTCGCCCAGATGACAAGGCTGAGAGAGCAGGCAGCGGCGCGTGACAAGAATGCGAGATACCTGACCTCCTTGCTCAATGATATCGAAGGTATCGAACCGGCAAAACTTTACGAAGGTACAACAGCAGGTGCTTATCACCTTTATATGTTCAGGTACCTTAAGGAAGAGTTTGGAGGGTTAAGCAGAGATAAGTTCATCAAAGCATTACAGGCCGAAGGAATCCCTTGTTCGCAAGGCTATGGTCAAATGAATAAGGATGAGTATGTTACAGGTTTAGCTAAAAACAAACACTATCTGAAAATTTATGGCGAAAAGAGAATGCAGCAATGGCTGGAACAGAATGAGTGCCCTCAGAACGATAAATTAACGAGTGAACAATCTGTTTGGTTTCTTCAGTATATGCTACTAGGCAACCAATCGGATATGGATAAAATAGCTGCTGCTATTAAAAAAATAAAGAAATACGCAAAACAGATCGATAATCTATAATTATAAATAGACGGATGGACCGCATCACAGAACAACAATCAATACATCGGAATTTAGAAACTAAGTCGTCCGCAGAATTAGTTGCCGCCATTAACTCAGAAGATAAGAAAGTCGCGCTGGAAATTGAAAAATCCCTCCCGAAGATTGCCGATCTAATAGAAGTTATCGTAAGCAAATTAGAACGAGGCGGACGATTGTTTTATGTAGGTGCCGGAAGCGGTGGTCGCCTTGCGGTGCTTGATGTTATCGAATTACCGACGACGTACGGTATACCCAAGGGGATGATCAATGTGATTCTGGCCGGTGGAGTAGAGCATCTGGCAGAAGCGTTAGAAGAAGAGGAAGATAACATCATCGAAGGTTGGCTTGAGCTAAAAAAGAATCAGGTGAGCCGGGGTGATGTGATAATCGGTATCTCAGCGAGTGGTACCACCCCATTTGTGCTTGAGACATTGAAGAAATGTAAAGAAGAGGGCATTGTCACAGGGTGCATTGTCAGTAATCCGGATTCAGCCATAGCAAGTTATTCTGATTACCCCATCGAAGTCATCACCGGACCGGAGTTTGTTACCGGTAGCACAAGAATGAAATGCGGTACGGCGCAAAAGATGATTTTCGATATGATCAGCACAACAGCGATGATCCGTTTAAACAGGGTGCAGGATACCAGTATGATCCATGTGGCCCTGATCAACGACAAGATTACAGATCGGGCCGTAAAGATACTGATGAAAAACACGGGGATCGAAAACTATGAAGATGCTAAAGCTCTTTTATTGAAGCACGGAAGTGTTGATAAAGCACAGAAAGCGCAACAGTCGGTTTCACATAAATAAAAAAACGATGATCAGTTCGCGAATATTAAATGTTTTGTTCCTTGTAGCCTTACCCTATCTTCTGTGGGGACAAACGGTATATCAGGTGGGTAGTGATAAACAGCCAATCGAACCTTCTTCCTCAATCTTCTCGGTTGCACTCGCCGGTTATGGTGCGCCAAGAGACGGACGATTTAGTCTGGAGTGGATAAAAGTGGACAAGGGATCCATCCCGCTCAAAATTTTTGACAAGGATGA
>Ga0079224_100006598_pt1 | contig 15424 bp, 9 predicted proteins | sample Stecom2015_FD_80414 | JGI IMG/M metagenome (GOLD analysis project Ga0079224, IMG submission 80414) | Agricultural soil microbial communities from Utah to study Nitrogen management - Steer compost 2015 | ecosystem: Environmental > Terrestrial > Soil > Agricultural land | place: USA: Utah...
CGCCTCGCACGTCGACAGCCTGTCCGAAAGCGCCCTGTTCCGCTGGACCAAGCGCACCATCGAGCGCCGCCCGCGCCTGATCCCACTGTTCGTCTGGCTGGCGTCCGCGACCCCCGTGCCGGATATGGCGATCATCGTGCCGCTGTCACTGATTCGCTACCCCTGGAAGAAGATGATCCTGCCGATGATCACCGGCAAAATCCTTCAGAACGTGGTGGTTGCGCTGCTGTTTCGTTTCGCGGCGGACGCTGTGGCCGACCGGCTGTCGGACAACATCAACTTTGACCTGACTGCGATCTTCCTCGTGCTGTTCATCCTGCTGATCGCCTACCAGATCGAGAACGCCCGCGCCCAGCAGAAAAATACCGAGCGCACCCCATCAGAGCGCGCTGGTAGCGAAATCGAACGAATATCTGCCGCGGACTAGCGCGTACCGTCAGGCGCTCACCGACGAGCGCCGCACGCGCAAGCGGCTGTAGACGAACAACACCGGCACCACCGCTTCCACTGTGGCGACCGCTTCCGGGATCAAGTCAGCATCGCTCACCGTTCCGTGCAGCCAGACGGCGCCATCTTTAATCACAACCTTAATCGGCTCGCGCGCGGTGAAGGTGTTCCGTTTCAGCGCGCGGATGATCACGTGCCGCAGCGTCTCGCGTCGATAGCGCATCGCGGCCTCCTCCGTTCCAGCCATCTCCCCAGTGCACCGTCCGTCCCGGCGCCACACACCCCCGATTCAAGCATTAATCGCCGGGGGGCACAAATCGTACCAGCCACCGCCGAATTGTCACGACCGGGGGTTTGGTGTACAACACAAGTAGATTGCGGCGCCGCGTGCCCCGGCAAAGACATGCGCTTGCTGGTCCGAATTTCCGCAGCGGACGCCGCACAAGCATCGGCATCATGACGCGCATCGACCAGTGAAGGAGGCAGGGATGAGAGAGCAGATCACTTCTGGCGCGGGCCGCGCCCGGCGCCAGTGGCGTGCGGGCCTGATTGCGGTGGTCGCGCTGGTGATCGCCGCGCTGGTGACTCCGCTTGCGTTTGCCGCGCCCGGCGCGCAAGACGGCCCGACGGTTCTGCGGATTGGCTATCTGGGCGACCCAACCGGCGACGCGGGTAACGGCGCACGCCTCGCCATCGACCAGATTAACGGCGGGGGGGGGTTCGCCGCGCAGGACGGCACGACGTACCTGTTCGAGTTGATCACTCTGCCCGACGCGGCAACGGAAGGCTCGCTCAGCAGCGACGTGAACAAGCTCATGCAGCGCGAGGGGCTGATAGCGCTGCTCGGCCCGGATGACAACGAGGTGCTCTCGCCGGACAATGTCGACGCGCTGGTCGAAACTGACCTGCCGATCCTGACACCGGCCACTGCTGACCGGCTAACGGAAGATGACGATACGAACTCGCTGTTCCGCATCCGCGCCCCAGAGTACGCCTATAACTGGGCGATGGTGTCCGTGCTGGTCGAAGAAATTGCCGCCGAGTCGTTCGCACTGGTTCAGACGGATGTCGCGTCGACCGCCGCGCTGGCCTCGTTTGAGGACGCGCTGAGCGACCGGGGCATCACGCCGATCGACAAAATTCAGCAGCCAGATAATGCCCGCCTCGACGATCATGCCGAAACGCTGGCAAGCCGCCAGCCCGACGTGGTCGCGATGTGGGGTCCGATGGCCGACGCCGCCAGCCTGCTGCGCCAGTTGCGCGACGATGGCTGGGAAGGTCGCTTCGTCTACCGGCACGCGGATGAGGCTGCTCGCGCCCAGGCGTTCCCGCGCGAGCTGGCCGAGGGCATCCTGGGCATGAACAACTGGGTGTACACCTACGGCTCGCGCGCCTCACAGATCTTCCTGCGCGATTACTCAGTCGCGTTCAACAAACTCCCGAGCGGCCTGGCGGTCGCGGGCTATGACGCGATCTGGTATCTGCGCTCGACCGTGATCAACTTCGGCGCCTCACCTGAAAACATCCGTGACGGGCTGATGAACGGAAACCCGGTCGCGCTGGTGCACGGCCCATTCCATCCGGTCGATTACTCGAACGGCGACCTGACACGCGTTTCGACTGTCTACGCGCTCGATCAGTATGGCGGGCCGGTCGTGCTGGCGCGCTTTGACGAGCGCGAGCCGCTGGTGCTCGATGAGACGGGCGACGCCGTGGTCGATGTTCCGACGCCGACCCCCGGCCCGCCGACCATCACCCCGCTGCCCAGCGCAACGCTTGAGGGCGTCTGGGCGACCGTGACCGCGACTGCGCTCAATGTTCGCGGCGGCCCCGGCTTCGATTACGACCGCATCCTGCAACTCAGCGAGGGCGACGCAGTCCGCGTGCTGGGCACTAACGTCGATTACACGTGGCTGTCGGTGCAACTGCCGAATGGCGGCCTGGGCTGGATCAACACCCAGTACGTCGAGATCTCGGGCGACCTGACGACAATCCAGTTCGTGCCAGTGCCACCGACGCCGACTCAGGCCGCGACCGCCGCGCCCAGCGAGCCGGACCTCGTGATCGAAAACGTCGTGCTCAGCCCGGCGCAGCCGGTCCCGAACCAACCGTTCAGCGCGACCGTGACGGTGCGTAACCTGGGCGGCGCGGCAGCGGGCCAGTTCGCTGTCGCCGCGACCTTCCAGCCGGGCGGCGTGTACTCGTCCGCCTTTGTGAACAGTCTCGCACCCGGTGAAACCGCGCAGGCGCAGCTCACCGCCAACCTGCCAGGGACGGGCGTCGCACAGGTGGCAGTGATCGCAGACCTGAACAACACCGTCGCCGAGTACAACGAAGACAACAACCAGTACAACATCACCTACCGGGCGGACTATCCACCGCTGAACGAGCAAAGCAACGTCCAGCTCAGCTCCGGCCAGGAACTCGACCTCTTTAGCAGCGGCAACGGTGTTGCTGACATCCGCTGGGACGGCTCCGGCTTGAGCGTCATCAACGGCGCGCAGATCGGCTTGCTCGGCGGTGTGGCCTATCAGGACGTGCACTACGACCAGCTTTCGCCGAGCGTGATCAATAACCCGACCGGGCTGGATGGCAGCCAGGTGAACGCGGGCGCAGTGATGGGCGTGTTCACGACAGAGGGCCGGCGCGCGGTGCTGCGAATCGACAACCGCGCAGGCGATCAGATTTTCGTCAGCTATCGCGTCTACAACGCGCCGTAATCCGCGCGCTGGTAAGACACACTCCACACGAGGCGGCCTGCGGGCCGCCTTGTTCTTGCGCCCCGCAACTCGGCCTGGATTCTCGCGCAAGACCCGCTATAATAGGCAGGCACGTATTGCCGCGCCGCTGCGCGCAACGTTGATCACACGATGAGCTATCCGACCCAGGCTGCCTGTCGCGGCACCGCCCAGGGCGATAGTGGAACGAACCTGGGGAGGTGATTGAAATGAAAGTACGGTCTTCGGTTCGCAAAATGTGCGACAAGTGCTATTTCGTGCGTCGCAAGGGCCGTCTGTATGTGATGTGCTCGGCGTATCCCAAGCACAAGCAGCGTCAGGGCTAATTCTTCTGAAGAATTTCCAAAAACGGGCCACGCGGCCCGTTTTTGGTATGGCGGCGCGTTTACCAGGAGTCTGATTCGGTTTACAATTAAGATACGATGCACTATTTGTTCAGAGTTAATCTTTTCTTGCGCGCTACCCTCAACACATCGCGCCCAGTTTTAGCGCCAGTGCATCCTGTGCCATAATTAACGTGCAAACACCAGGAGGCACGTGGCAAGTCCCTTAAGTGGCGGCAAATTGATTCTACGGGAGGCACGGCGATGCAATTCCATATTCGTCATGCGGCAGTGATAGGCTCAGGCACGATGGGCAGCGGTATCGCAGCGCTGCTCGCTGGCGTTGGCGCACGCGTGACGCTGCTTGACATTTCCGCGCCCGACACGCAGCCCGGCGACCCGCCCGAGGCGCGCAATGCGATCGTGCTGAAAAACCTCCACGCGCTGCAAAATAGCCGCCCCGCGCAGCTTTTCCACCCAACAGACCTCGACCTGATCACCCCTGGCAACCTTGATGATGACCTGGCGCGGCTGGGCGACGCAGACTGGATCATCGAGGCGATTGTCGAGAATCTGGCGATCAAGCAGGATTTGATGGCGCGGCTGGAATCGGTTCGCGCGCCACACGCGATTATCTCGACCAACACCAGCGGCCTGCGCATCCACGACATCGCCGAGGGGCGCAGCGCAGAGTTTCAGCGGCACTTCCTCGGCACGCATTTCTTTAACCCGCCCCGCTACCTCAAACTGCTAGAGATCATCCCGCACGAGCGAACCGATCCCGCTGTGTTGGACTTCATCACGGACTATGGCAGCACCATCCTCGGCAAAGGTGTCGTGCTGTGCAAAGACACGCCCAATTTCATCGCCAACCGCTTCATCAGCGTCGCCGGGACGTTCGGCGTCAACTATGCGCTGGAGCACGGCTATTCTGTCGGCGAGGTAGACGCGCTGACCGGCCCGCTAATTGGCCGTCCGAAGACCGCGACCTTCCGCCTGTACGACCTGATCGGCGCCGACATCATGGTGCACGTCAACCGCAACCTCTACGACGCGATCCCCGATGACGAGGCGCGCGAGGTGATCAATCACCCGGCGTCGAGCGAGTTACTCGACACGATGCTTGAGCGCGGAATGCTCGGCAACAAGCGCGGGCAGGGCTTCTACAAACGCGTAGACACGCCCGAAGGCCGCGAGTTCTGGGAACTGAACCTGCAAACGCTCGACTACGACGCGCCGCAGAAAATCCGCTTTGACAGCGTCGGCCAGCACCGCAAGATCGAGGACGCAGGCGCGCGCATCAAGGCGATGGTCCACGCCGACGACCGCGCCGGGCAGTACCTGTGGCATTTGCACGCGTTCTATCTCAGCTACGCCGCGCAGCGCCTGGGCGAGATCGCGGACGACATCCCCTCAATCGACAACGCCAACAAGTGGGGCTTCAACCACGCGCTCGGACCGTTCGAGATCTGGGACGCGCTCGGCGTGGCCGAGACCGCCGACCGCATGGCAGCCGATGGCTACGCGGTCGCGCCCTGGGTGCGCGCGATGCTCGACGCGGGCTGCGCCAGTTTCTACCAGCGGGACGCGGCGGGCGTCGTCACCGGCTATTACGACCCGCCGCGCGGCGACTACGCCCCGCTCCACAAAGACCCGCGTAGTATCAGTATCGCGGACCTGCGCGCCGCCGGGAAGCGGCTCGAAGGCATGGCAGGCGCCTCGCTGGTTGACCTGGGCGACGGCATCCTGCTGCTGGAGTTTCACGCCAAAGCCAACGCGATCGACGCGGACATCGTGGCGATGGGCTGGAAGGCGCTCGAACACCTGGAGCGCGGCTACGACGGGCTGGTGATCGGCAACCAGGGCGAGCACTTCAGCGCTGGCGCGAACCTGTTCCTGATCGCCATGCTCGCCCAACAGCAGGACTGGGCGCAGATTCACAGCACCGTGCGCGAGCTACAGAACCTGTTCCAGGCGCTGCGCGCCGCGCCCGGGCCGGTGATCACCGCGCCGTTCGGGATGGCGCTCGGTGGCGGCGCAGAGATGGCGATGGCGAGCACACGCACTGTCGCACACGCAGAACTCTACATTGGGCTGGTGGAAATGGGCGTCGGGCTGCTGCCTGCCGGGACCGGCTGCAAGGAAATGCTGCGCCGCATGATTAACCCGGTCATGCAGACGCCCAACGCGGACGTGCTGCCGCACATGCAGCAGGTCTTCGAGGCGCTGGCGCTAGCGAAAGTCTCCGAGAGCGCCAAACAGGCGCGGGCGCTCGGCTTCTTGCGCCCCACTGACCGCATTGTGCTCAATAAAGACTTTCTGCTGGCCGAGGCAAAGCGCGAGGCGCTGCACCTGCTGGCGAGCGGGTACGCGCCGCAGCACGCTGGGCAAGTCTGGGCTGCCGGGCGCGATACGCTCGCTGCGTTGCGAATCGGCGTCTACAGCATGCACGAGGCAGGCTATGCGACCGACCACGATGTGCTGATCGCGGACAAAATCGCGCATGTGCTGTGCGGTGGCGATCTGTCCGAGCCGGGCTGGGTGCCCGAGCAGTACATCCTGGATCTTGAACGCGAAGCGTTTGTTGAACTGTGTCACGAGCCGAAAACAATCGAGCGCATTATGCACATGCTCCAATTCAACAAACCATTGCGGAATTGAGCAACGAGGAACCAGCATGAATCAAGCGCCCTCGCCATCGGAATACGGTTTGCCCTCAAGACGGTTTGCGTTCAGAACCGCGCTGATCTACGCGGCGTTGGGCGTCATTTGGATCATCTTCAGCGATCTGCTGGCGAACGCGGTCTCGTCTGATCTGCGCTTGCAAACCGTCAAGGGCTGGCTGTATGTGGGGCTGACTACAGTAGGGTTCTACATTTTCCTGCGAGAAGGCACCCGGCGATTGCACCGCTGGCAAAAAGCGCTCATCGCGTCCCAGGAATCCCACGCAGCGTTTATCGACGCGTCCCCCGATCTCATGTTCGAGCTGGCAGCGGATGGCACGTTTATCGGGTACAAGCCGTCGCGCATGGGGATGAACCTGTCGCCAGAACAGTTCATGGGGCAGCGGATTCAGGATGTGCTGCCGCAGATCGGCGAGCAAGCGATCAACGCCCTTAATCGCGCCTTTGCCACCCACGAAGTGCAGATCTTCTATTACCAGTTGATGGCCGACAACGAGTTGCGCGATTATGAGGCCCGGATTGTGGCGCGCGGAGAGGACCGCGCGATCGCGATCGTACGCGACATCACCGAGCGCCAGCGCACCCAGGACGCCCTGCAGCGCGCCAACCGCGCGTACCGGATGCTGAGCGACTGCAACCAGATCATGGTGCGCGCCACAGACGAGATGACGCTGCTGAGGGATATCTGCGAGATCACGGTCGATAAAGGCAGGTTTCCACTGGCGTGGGTCGGCTACGCCCGCGATGATGAGCGGCGCTCGCTGGAACCGGTGGCGAGCTTTGGTATAGAAAACGGGTATTTGGAGCTTTTGCACGGGACGTGGGCTGACGAGCCTTATGGGCGAGGGCCATCCGGGCGCGCGATTCGCAGCGGGAAACCGGTTGTCATCCCGGACATCACGACCGATCCTGATTTCGAACCATGGCGCGCCGACGCACTGGAACGGGGATATCGTTCGGCGCTGTCGCTCCCTCTCAGCGATGGCAAGCGCGTGTTCGGCGTGCTGGCTGTGTATAGCAACGAGCCGCACGCGTTCCGCCACCAGGAAGAGATCGAGTTGCTGGCTGAGCTGGCGAACGACCTGGCGTACGGCATCATCGCGCTGCGCACGCGCACAGAGCGCGAGCGTGCTCGCCAGGCCGAGCGCGAGCAGCGGCTGCTGGCGGAAGCACTGAGCGACACCGCGACAGCGGTAAATAGCTCGCTCGATCTGGAGCAGGTGCTCGACCGCATCCTGGATAACATCCGCCGAGTGGTCCCGCATGATACGGCGACCGTCACGCTTCTCGACGGCAAGGAGCTGCGTGTGGCGCGCCACGCAGGGTTTGAGAAGTTCGGCATCGCTGACAAGATCAGCACCCTCAGCTTCGATTTCACCTCGTATGGCGACACTTACTTGCAGATGCGCGCAACGCACCAGCCGCTGATCATCGAGGATACGTCCAAGTCTGAGATATGGCAGCAGATCGAGGGGACCACGTGGATTCAGTCTTCGATCTGGACGCCGATCTTCTTCGACGAAGAACTGGTCGGCATCATCAGCCTCGACAGTCAGGAGATCGGCTTCTTCACCCAGGATCACGCCACACGCCTGAGCGCATTCGCCGCCCATGCCGCGACCGCGATCCGCAATGCGCAGTTGTTCTCCGGCGAGCACCAGCAGCGCACGCTGGCCGAAGCGCTGAGTGACACCGCCGCGACCACCATCGCCACGCGCGATCCCGAAGCGGTCATGGAGCGCATTCTGGTCAACCTCAAGCGCGTCATCCCGCACGATCTCTCGAACATTATGATGATCGAAGGGCATCGGGCGCGGGTGGTGCGCGAAAGCGAGCCTGCTTCATCCGCTGAGATCGCGTGGCTGGACCGGCTATCGTTTGACATCCGGCATAACGCGATTTTGCGGCGCGTGGCCGAAACCGGTCAGCCGCTGATCGTCAGCAACACCGCTATCGAACAGGATTGGCAGCCGCACCCCGAGACGGACTGGCTGCACGCCTACGCCTGCGCGCCCATCGTGCGCGACGGCCAGGTGACTGGCTTCTTGAACATTTATAGCAGCCAGCGAGACTTCTTCACCCCCGCGCATCTACAGCATTTGCAAGCCTTCGCCGATCAAGCGGCGCTCGCGCTCTATAACGCGCAGCTATTTTCCGCCGAGCGCGATCAACGCGCGCTTGCCGAAGCGTTGCAGGACACGGCGGAGATCATCAACAGCACGCTCGATATGGACGTGGTGACCGACCGCATTCTCGACAACCTCAAACGCGTCCTGCCGCATGACTCGGCCAGCCTGATGTTGATCGAGGACGGCGTCGGGCGGATCGAGCGCCACCGGGGCTTTGTCGAGCGCGGGCTTGGCCCCTGGCTGGCGGAGATGCGCTTCCCGATCGATTCGATGCCAACGCTCAAGAAGATGTACGATACGCGCCAGCCGATCGTTGTCACCAACACCGCGCTGGATCCGGACTGGCTCGCATTTCCGCAAGTTGGGTGGATCCGCTCGTATACAGGCGCGCCAATTCACCGCGAAGGGAACGTGCTGGGTTACTTGCAGGTCGAAAGCGCGTGGCCGAACTTCTTCAACGAGAAACATGCCCAGCGCTTGCAGAGCTTCGCTGATCAGGCCGCAATCGCAATCCAAAACGCGCGGCTCTTCCAGGATGCGCAACAGCAAGCGGACACGCTCAAACTACAGGCGCAGCAACTGACGCTCATCAACCGCGTTTCATCTCATATTGCGCATCACCTGGATCTCGAAGAGATTTACCGCACCGTGCTGACGGAACTGGAAGACGCGCTCGGCGCGAGTTTCAGCGGGCTGATTCTATTCGAGGATGACAAGGTCGGGCGGCTGGTCCTCAGCACGCACACACAACCAGAAGCAAACCAGGACATCACCATCGGCCTGGAAAGCAACCGCTCGATTGACCACGTCCGCGCGACGCACAAGCCGCTCGTCTCGGAAGATGTGCTCAACGACCCGTTCTTTGAACCTGCCTGGCCTGCGCTGCGGCAGCGCGGCACGCGGACGCTGCTGATCATGCCCTTGATCGTTGGCGAGGACGTGATTGGGACGCTTGGACTGGACTGGGTGGAGCCGCGCCAGTTCACACCGGACGAGCTGGAACTCGTCGAGACCATCGCCAACCAAGCGTCAGTCGCCATCACCAAGGCGAAACTTTTCGTCGCCGAGCGCGATCAGCGCGTGCTGGCCGAGGCATTGGGGCAAGTTGCCTCGCTCAGCAACCGCTCGCTGGCGCTCGACGAGTTGTACGACGAGCTGCTCGAAGCCATCGAACACGTGATCGCCTATGATGCCGGGAACATTATGCTGTTCGAGGACAATACGGCGAAGATCGTGCGCCACACTGGCTACGATATCCATGCCCCAGACGATCGACTCGGTGAATTGCGCCACACGTTTGAACAATCTCCGCACTGGTCGCGTATGTACGGCGGGGATCGCCCGCAGGCATATGTTATTGACGATACAGAAACCGACCCGGACTGGATGCTGTTGCCTGAGGGGCGCTGGATTCGGTCCTCAGTCAAGGCGCCGATCTCAATCGAGGGCCGGGTGATCGGCCTGCTGAACCTTGACAGCGCCACGCCGCATCATTTCACGCCGCGCGACGCTGAACGCCTGCAAGCCTTCGCCGACCAGGTGGCGCTGGCAATCCAGAATGCGCGTCTGTTCCAGGCGGAGCGCGAGCAGCGCACCCTGGCCGAAGCGCTGCGCTCGGCGGCAGCAGCCGTCAGCAGCACGCTGCAAGTCGATACCGTGCTCGACCGCATCCTCTCCAACGTCGGGCAGGTGCTGCCTCACGACGCCGCCAACGTGATGCTGATTGAGGACGGCATCGCGCGGGTAGCGCGCGGCTATGGCTACGCCGAGCACGGCGCGGCTGAATGGCTTAGCCAACTGCGCTACGAGGTCGCTGAGGTTCCGATCTGGCATGAGATGATCGCGACGCGGCGTCCCTTCGCCATTCCCGACACGCAACTCGACCCCCTCTGGCTGGATCAACCCGAGGAAGCGTGGATTCGCTCGACCGTCAAAGCGCCGATCGTGCTGGAAGGTCGGGTGATCGGGATTCTGCACCTCGACAGCAGCGAGCCCAGCTTCTTTGACGAAACAGATGCGGAGCGACTGCAAGCGTTCGCAGACCAGGCCGCAATCGCGATCCGCAATGCGCAGTTGTACGACGCGGTCCAGATGCACGCCAGCGAGCTTGAGAAGCGTGTTACCGAACGCACCGCCGAGGTTGAAGCGCAGCGCGTGCAGCTTCAGACGATCCTTGATTCGATGGGCGAGGCGGTGATCTTTTCGCGCGGGAGCAAAGTAGTCTATGTCAATGCTGCGTTCACCACGATGTTCGGCTACGACACCGCGACGCTCGCCCAGAAGCCATTCGTTCTCCCGCACACTCTGATCGCGCCAGATCAGGACACCGAACCCCTGGAGCGCGTCATCAGCCAAAGTCTCAAGGGGATCGGCACCTGGCACGGCGAGATCGTCTCGGTGCGCAGCGACGGCTCGACGTTCGACTCTGCGCTCACAGTCACCGCGGTCTCGTCCCTCAGTGACCAGGATGGCGTTGCGCACGTCGCCATTTTGCGCGACATCAGCCAAGAGAAGGCGCTGCAAGATCAAAAGGACCGCTTCATCGCGCACGCGTCGCACGAACTACGAACCCCGCTGGCGAATGTCAAAACGCGGCTCTACCTGCTCCGAAAGCAACCCGAGAAGCTCGACTCGCACCTGGAAGTGCTCAACCGCGTCACGGACAACATGACAGAGCTGATCGAAAACCTGCTGGACGTCTCGCGCTTCGAGCGCGGTGTGATCCCGCTCTACCAGCGGCCTGTCGACCTGCACGAACTGGTCGAAGAGGTGGTCGCCATCCAACAGCCTGAAGCCGAGAGCAAAAACATCGTTTTGCACGCGATCGCGCCGGATGCACCGCTCATGATTGAGGCGGATCCGCAGCGCATCATGCAGGTCATTACCAATCTGGTGATCAACGCCATCAACTACACGCCCGAAGGGGGAAATGTCACGATCGAGCTGGAGCCGATCGACCCAAGCGACGAAACGCCGCAGGGGCAGGTCGCGATCCGCGTGCGCGACACCGGGATCGGCATCCCGCCCGAGATGCTAACGCAGGTTTTCGAACCGTTCTTCCGCACAAACGAAGAAGTCGCCACCGGGACCGGCCTCGGCCTGACCATCGCACGAGAGATTGTGAACCTGCATCACGGCACGATCTCAGTCGACAGCGCGTCGGGCGAAGGCGCCGTGTTCACCGTCACGCTAGATCTGATCGGCGCGCAGGAGCAGTCCGAATCGACGATGTACGAGTAACCCAGCGTCCAATCGCTGCTCGCTGCCCGCCACTCGTCCGTCAACCGCTTGTCAGGAGGTTCTGATGCGTGAAGCAGTCATCGTCGCGATGGCCCGCACCGCGGTAGGCCGCGCGAAAAAGGGCACAACCCGCACCACCCGCCCCGAAGCGCTCGTCAGCGCCGTGCTGCACAGCCTGCTGGACCAGGTCGCGGAACGGCTCGACCCGGCGCTGATCGATGATGTCATCCTCGGGTGCGCCATGCCCGAGGGCGCGCAAGGGCTCAACCCGGCGCGGCTGTTCGCGCTGCGCGCCGGGCTCCCGGTCAGCGTCCCCGCGCAGACCATTAACCGCTTCTGCTCCAGCGGCTTGCAGTCGATCGCAATTGGCGCGGAGCGCATTATCGCCAACGGCGCGGATGTGATCATCGCGGGCGGCGTCGAAACGATGAGCCTCGTCCCGATGACCGGTTTCCGCTTCAGCCCGGATTACGCCAGCACGGTCAACCAGCCGGAGATGTACCTGGGCATGGGCCTCACCGCAGAGCGCGTCGCCGAGCAGTACGGCATCACGCGCGAAGAGCAGGATCGCTTCGCCTGCGAGAGCCACGCCAAAGCCGCTGCCGCTACTGATGCGGGCAAGTTCGCCGAGGAGATCGTCCCGGTGAGGTTCGAGGAAGTCACCCTGCGCGACGGCGAGCGACACGCGGCGCAAACCGTCTTCGACACCGACGAGCACTTGCGGCGTGACACGACCACCGAAGCGCTGAGCAAGCTCAAGCCTGCCTTCAAACAGGGGGGGACCGTTACCGCCGGAAACTCCAGCCCGCTCAGCGATGGCGCCGCTGCCGTGCTGCTGATGGATAGCGACATCGCCGCGCATCTCGGGTTCGAGCCGGTGGCGCGCTTTGTCGGGTTCAACGTGGCGGGTGTCGCGCCGGAGATCATGGGGATCGGCCCGGTTGCAGCCGTGCCGCGCGTCCTCAAGCGCGCCGGGCTGGCGCAGAGCGATCTCGACCTGATCGAACTGAACGAGGCGTTCGCCGCGCAGTCGCTGGCTGTCATTCGCGAGCTGGACCTCGACCCGACGCGCGTCAACGTCAATGGCGGCGCGATCGCGCTTGGTCACCCGCTCGGCTGCACCGGCGCCAAGCTGACCGTCCAACTGCTGCACGAGCTGCGGCGGCGCGACGCGCGCTATGGCATGGTGACAATGTGCATCGGCGGCGGACAGGGCGCGGCGGGCATCTTCGAGCGGCTGTAACCCGAGTGGGTATCCGGACGGCGCGCCTTTACAATTAGATTCAGTGACTATCACTGAATCAAGGAGAGCGCTATGCGGAAACTCATTGTCGTCAACCTTATGTCGTTGGACGGCTATTACGAAGCCCTCGACAAGAACGTCATGCCGCTTTTTGCGTTCCGTGACGCGTACCCCGACGATGACACATTCGACGTCTATAACGCGGTGCGGCTGCGCGCGGCGGATACGCTGCTGTTGGGGCGTACCTCGTACGAGGGATTCAAGAGCTATTGGCCGGATGTCGCGGACGATCCCGGCGCGCCGCAGGTTAACAGGGAGATTTCCCAGCTCTACAATACGATGGAAAAGATTGTCGTCTCCGACAGCCTGACGCCGGACCAGACCGCTCCCTGGCAAGAGACAACCCGCATCATTCGCGGCAACGACCTGCACGTGGAGATCGTCGCGCTCAAGCAGCAGCCGGGCCGCGACATCCTTATGTTTGGCAGCCGGACGCTCTGGAGCGCGCTACTGGCACGCGGCCTGGTCGACCAGCTCAATTTGATCATCGCGCCGGTGGTGCTGGCTGGCGGCACGCCCTTGTTCGAATCGCCACCACCGGTGACGCCACGATTGATCGAAGCACGTAACCAATCGCAATCTGGCCTGGTGATCGCAACGTACGACGTTCGCCGTCCCACCACGTGATCCATTAGTGCGGCGCATCGTCCAGGCGCACCGCAAAGGCGGCGCGGGCGCCAGACGGCCCCGGCGCGTCGATCCGCGCGATGATCGCGCGTAGCGCGGCGCGCACGCGGTCGGCTTTGTCCTCGCCGAGCCGGTATTCAAGGTAACCGGCGAAATCGCCCTCGGCGAACGCGCTGAGCAGCGACTCCGCGGCGAGGCGCATCGTGCCAAGCGGATAAAAGCGCCCCGGCTGTAAAAACGGCGCAACCGGCAGCCGGGCGACGCGATGCAGCGGGCGGAACAGGTTCGGCTTGCTGATCAGCTCTGCCAGCGCGTCGAAGGAGATCGCGGGATTGTCCGGGCGCGGCGGGTCAAACACGAGCCGCCCCGTGTAGTGCACCCGCGCATAGCGATCGTAGTGCGCCTGTGTCTCCGGCGGCAGTAGTTCGTAGATGCGTGCCATTAGGTCAACTGCTGCCGCCTGAAGCTCATCCTGGCGCCGCCAGCGATCGCCCGACAGGCGAACCGGCGGCAGCGGCGCGCCGATCCGCACGCTGATCGCCGGGCGGCGCAACGCGCGCAACACGTCCCACGCCCGGTAAGTTCCGCCCAGCCCGATCGGGACGATCTGCGCGCCGGTCGTCTGCGAAAGGTACGCCACGCCCGATTTCACATCGTCAATCGGCTTCTCCCACGTCCCACCCTCAGGGAACAGCGCCAGCCGCCCGCCGCGCTTGAGCGCTGCCGCCATCTGCTTGAGACCGTCGCGATCCACCGAGCCTCGCTTCATGCGAATCAGCCCCAGGTGGTTGACCAGCCACTCGCCCGGCTGTTCCAGCGGAAAGTCACCCGGACCCACAAACACCGTATCTTCGGGCAGCAGCAGGAAGATCAGCATCGCGTCGAACGTCGATACGTGATTGGCGGCGAAGATGACCGGCCCCGGTGTGGAGAGCGCGCGCGCTCCATGAATCGTCGTGTGCGTGAGCACGCGCAGCAAGCCGCGCCCCACCCGGCGCAGCAGCGCGCGCAGCGAATAGGGACGTGCACGGACACCTTCGGCCACACGGGTCACAGTGGGTCTCTCCTCTCATCTGGCGGTCGCGTGTCAAACATCTTGAGGGTTGTAGCAGCGATTGCCGCGCGCCGCCAGTCGCTGCGCACAAGCGCCCAACAAAAGCTCGGCAAAGCGGCGCGCATCGCGGTACAATCGGCCCGCGTTTGAATCGATCTGAGGTCACAAGGGGGCCGTATGCAGGACGATATCAGAAGTACGCAGGAGATTTTCGGGGATCTATTCGGCGGGCTGGCAAGCCTGGGCGCGCGCGGCGTCGACGGTTTTGTAATCGCCAAAGCGCTGGCGCGGCTGCTGATTCAGCAGGGGATTATCTCGCGCGAGACTTTCATCGAGACGATGCGGCAGGTCGCGCGCGAGGAACTTGAAGAGTCAGACGACATCAACAAGTTCCTCGATACCACCTTCACCGAGATTCTGATCCAGCTTCAGAGGCGAGCCGAACGCGGCCAGTCGCCGCGCTAGCCGCCCCATCCCGCGCCGGTCGCACGTCAGGCCGCTATTCGCCCGCCTTTGCGCGGCGCGTGGCGCAGCTTAGTAACAACCTGCTGCCATCGCGTTGAGCACCAACTGGCGGTCGGGCGCGCCGAAATCGGTCGATACCGGCTGCAAGTTCGCTCCGACAATCGCCCAGTTCGGCACTCGCCAGGGATCATAATTCAGCCGAAAACAGCCGCTGAAGGCGACGACATTCCCGTCCGAGTGGAAGCCAAACAGCATCACCGGCACGCGTCCTGCCTCGTAGGCGTTCGCCACACCGCTGTACTGGTAATTCCCGTAGAACATTGCGACTTCGGTCGTGTTCGCAAAGCCTGCGACAAACTGGTAGTACGTCTGCGGCGGGTTGCGCCACAGGCCATAGGCGGTCGCATAGTCGCG
>Ga0079224_100006599_pt1 | contig 15423 bp, 12 predicted proteins | sample Stecom2015_FD_80414 | JGI IMG/M metagenome (GOLD analysis project Ga0079224, IMG submission 80414) | Agricultural soil microbial communities from Utah to study Nitrogen management - Steer compost 2015 | ecosystem: Environmental > Terrestrial > Soil > Agricultural land | place: USA: Utah...
CCGGCGCTGAATCCGGTGTTTCTTGAAACCGCCGAAGGCGACGACTCCGTCCTGTTATTGACGCGCGAGCAGTTGCAGCCACGTTGAACGGGCATCCGGCAAGCAGGCAAAACCGTGCAGCGCATCACACCGAACCGGTGCCAGTTCTGGCTGTCAGTCGGGCACTGCGATATTAAATGCCGCGGCTTAACGCCCGATCGACAATTGCCGCACAGTGGCAATCATGATCGACGACCTCCAGGCGACGCTCCCCGGAAATAAGACAGAGTTGCTTATGAGTGGTCAGGGATTGATGATTAATGCCCGCTCATCGTCTGACTGACACCGCCTGGCATGTTCTAATTACCATTTTTTCCTCGGATTATTCGCTTTGATTCGTTCTTCTGGCCTTACTTTACGTCGCGGCACCAAGGTGCTGCTGGAAAATGCCGACTTCGTGGTGCATCCCAAGGAGCGCGTTGGCGTCGTCGGCAAAAACGGCTCAGGCAAAACCACGCTGTTCGCCCTGTTGCAGGGCCGTATAGATGCCGACGCCGGCGATCTGTTCATTCCTGATTCGTGGCGAATTGCCACCGTCGAACAGGAGATTCACGCTACGACCCAGCCTGCCCGGGAGTTTGTCATCGATGGGGACCGCCATTTGCGCGAACTGCAGCAAGCGCGCGCTAATACACCTGATACCGATGGCACCCGCATCGCCGAGCTCGAAGCCGCGCTGGTAGAGGCAGACGCCTGGAGCGCGCCGTCACGGGCCGAGCAACTGCTCGCCGGCCTGGGTTTCAAGCCTGAACAATGGACCCAGCCAGTCAATAGTTTCTCCGGCGGCTGGCAAATGCGCCTGGCGTTAGCTCGTGCATTGATGGCCCCTTCGGAACTGCTGCTACTGGATGAGCCGACCAACCACCTGGATCTTGATGCCATGCTGTGGCTGGAAAAATGGCTGGCCGCCTACGAAGGAACCGTTATTCTGATTTCCCACGATACCGAATTCCTGAATGCGGTGGCCAGGACTATTTTGCATGTGGATCAGCAAAAGCTCGTGCGCTATAAGGGCGGCTACGATGATTTTCTGACCCAGCGCGCCGAACGCGTGCGGCAGCTTCAGGTCGCGATTGAGCGTCAGAGCCGGGAGTCTGCCAGGCTGCAATCATTCATTGACCGCTTCAAGGCGAAAGCGACCAAGGCCAAACAGGCGCAAAGCCGGGTCAAGGCGCTGGCCCGGATGGAAAAACTGGCCCCGCTACAGGCCGAATCTGGCATCTATATTCATATCCCCTCGCCACCTACCATGCCGGATCCGCTGCTTCGCCTGGATAAGGTGGCTACCGGCTATATTGACGAACAGGCAAATCAGACCATCATTCTGAGCAATATAGAACTGATGATTCGTTCCGGCGCCAGAATCGGCGTGCTGGGGGTCAATGGCGCCGGTAAAAGCACCCTGATCAAAACCATTGCACGTGAACTGGCGCCGCTTGCCGGCCACTACAAGCCATCAAAGGGCCTGGAGATCGGCTATTTTGCCCAGCATCAACTGGATATGCTCGATGTTGACGCCAGTCCGCTGCAGCATTTGCAACGGATAGCCCCCGAGGCACGCGAGCAGGAGCTGCGCAATTATCTGGGCGGCTTCGGCTTTGGCGGCGATAAGGTCAATGACAAAGTAGCGCCTTTTTCCGGCGGCGAAAAAGCCAGGCTGGCCCTCTCGCTGATCGTCTGGCAAAAACCCAATTTGCTCCTGCTCGACGAACCCAGCAACCACCTGGATGTGGATACCCGCGAAGCACTGGCTACTGCCCTGGCCGAATTCGACGGCAGCATGTTGATGGTCTCGCACGATCGACATCTGCTGCGCACCACCGTTGATAGTTTCTGGATTGTTGCAGACGGTCAGGTGATTGAATTTGACGGCGACCTGGACGACTATCGCGACTGGCTTGCCCAGCGTACCCTGTCTCTGCGTCAGGAAGAACGCGAAGCCTCGCTTGCCGCCGATGGTTTGAGCATCGCCCCGGATCGCAAGGCTGTACGACGCCAACAGGCTGAAGAACGCCAGCGCGTTGCACAGTTGCGCAAACCACTGGACAAACGCCTGGCGCAAGTGGAGAAAGCCATGGAAACTGCGCATGCCCGGATTGCCCAGATCAATGTGCTGATTGCCGACGAAAATTTTTATTCTGATGCGCGCCGGGATGAACGGGTTGCGGTGCTGGCCGAACACGGCGAGCTGACAGCCGCTGCCGAAACGCTGGAAGAAGAATGGCTGCAGTTGCATGAGTCGATAGAAGCGCTGACAATTCAGAGCGACACCGACTGACCGATACGATGGTCGGCATGCCTTATCGCCTTTTATCCATTCGCAAGCCCATCATATAAAACGGGCAATATCACCATTCTTTTAAGGTATTTCAATTGTTTGTCGGGCACCGGCGCTATACCGACATTTTACCTATGGCAGAAACCGATAGTCAGGGGAAGCCCCTGACGGTCACTGCTGTTGCTCGACGATAATCGCACGAATGGTCTTAGGGTGATTGCTACCATGGATCAGTACCGGCACCATGATGCCGCTGTAGCCGGCGTCCTCATGCGTTCTTGCTTCTGACCCAAGCACGAAGGCGCTTCGAATTGGCCGCCGGCCATGGATCGGCGCCGGTTTTTGCTGACTTGTATACCGCAATCAAAGTGCCGCCGGCCAGTGCAATTTGTCCGCTTGCGCAAGCGCCAGCATAAACGAACGCATTTTGCCGGCGCTTTTTTCGCCAGGCGCAATTTCTATGCCGCTGCTCAGGTCGACCGCATAGGGATGATAGCTGCTCACCAGTGCTGCAATATTGGAAGCGTTCAGGCCTCCGGCAATGATTATTTTGTGCGCAGGCAGTATCTGCGTCACCTGTGCCAGCAAGCCGATATCAAACGAAATACCTGCACCGCCATAAGCGGGTGAATAGGCGTCAAACAAAAAAGCCCCGGCGCTCGGATATTCACTGACCGCCGATGCGATTTCGTCGGGCGACGCCAGCCCCGGCGCCCCGATTCTTAACGCGCGAATATAGGGATAGGAAAACTGCTCGCAGAAATCGGCTGACTCATCGCCGTGAAACTGGATGAAATCCGGTCGCACCTGGCTCATGATCTGTTCGATGGTCGGCACGTCCGCATTTACGGTCAGCGTTACTGCATTCACAAAAGCGGGCACCGTACGCCGCAACGTCGCCGCCTGAGCCAGTGGCACGTAGCGTTTGCTCCTTTCGTAAAGCACCAGACCAATGGCGTCGGCGCCGGCGTGAACCGCATCGTGAATATCTTTTTCTGATGACAGTCCGCAGAATTTAACGCGGGTTCTCATTTTCAGTCCCATAAAAAACCCCGGCAAAGCATATGCCAGGGTTTTGAGTTTAACGAAAATTCAGACGCAATGCCCTGAAAATGCCGTTACCGGCTCATTGGAGCAGGGAAAAATATCCCTGCTCCAAAAAACCTTTATCGGAAGGCGTTTGCCGGGTCGTCATAAGCGTCGTCGGCACCACTTTTACCCTTGTCGCTGCCACTATCGGATCCGTAAGGATCGGTACCGTAGGTGTTGCCGGTGTCGAACGTGACCTGGCTCGGATCGATACCTGTTCCCGTCCCCTTGTAATGCATGACCATCGCAGGAAATGCCATAACCGAGGCCACCATCAATAGCTGAATGACAATGAACGGAATGGAGCCCTTGTAAATTTCGCCGGTGGTAACCCGCTTGATCGGTTTGCCGGTAACCCGGTCGGTATAGTCCTGTTTCGGCGCGACCGAGCGCAGGTAGAACAGCGCAAAGCCAAACGGCGGATGCATGAAAGAGGTCTGCATATTGACCGCCAGCAAAACACCGAACCAGATCAGGTCGATCCCCATCTTATCTGCCACCGGCCCCAGCAATGGCACAATAATGAAGGCCAGTTCAAAGAAATCCAGGAAAAACGCCAGCAGGAACGTAGCGACGCTGACGACGACCAGAAAGCCGATCTCTCCACCAGGCAAGGAGGCAAACAGGCCTTCAACCCAATGCTGCCCACCAAACCCGGTAAAGGTCAGTGTGAAGATGGTTGACCCCACCAGAATGAATACGACAAAGCTCGTGAGTTTAGTGGTGGTATCCATCGCCTGCTTAAGCAGCGATAGCGTCAGCCGACCGCGAATCAACGCCATGATAATGGCGCCGACCGCACCCATGGCGCCGCCTTCGGTTGGTGTGGCCACGCCAATGAAAATGGTGCCCAATACCAGGAAGATCAAAAACAGCGGCGGCACCATCACGAAAACCACTCTTTCGGCAATCTGCGACAGCAATTTCAGGCGGAGCAGTTTGTTCGCGCCAGCGATTACAAATGCAATAACACCCCACAACAACAGATTCAAAACGATGGCTTCGTCGGCTGCGCTTTTTTCCGACAGAAACACGTGTCCCAGTTGCCATGCACCGACACTGGCGACGACAATGAGCGCCAGCAGAGAAGGTAAACCATTGCTGCCATTGGATTCGCGATAGACACGCGCCTCCGGCGGCAAGGCCGGCGCGTAGGAAGGTTTAATCAGCGACGCAACCACCACGTATAAAATGTAAGCGCCCGCCAGGATAAACCCGGGAATCATGGCGCCACGATACATATCGCCAATGGAGCGGCCTAACTGATCAGCCAGAATAATGAGCACCAGCGAAGGCGGAATGATTTGCGATAGCGTACCCGAAGCGGCGATGACGCCGGTTGCCAGCTTGCGATCATACCCGTAACGCAGCATGATGGGCAGTGAAATCAGCCCCATGGAGATCACCGAAGCCGATACCACGCCCGTAGTGGCCGCCAGCATGGCGCCTACGAACACCACTGCGATGGCCAGCCCGCCACGAATCGGCCCGAACAGCTGACCGATGGTCTCCAGCAGATCCTCGGCCATACCCGATCGTTCCAGAATAAGCCCCATAAGGGTAAAAAATGGCACGGCCAGCAAAGAATCGTTCTGAACAATCCCGAACACCCGGTCAGGCAGCGCCTGCAGAAACGGGAACGTAAATTCACCAAAGGCAATGCCCAGCAAGGCGTAAAGAATACCGTTGGCAGCGAGCGAAAAGGCAACCGGAAAGCCCAGCAGCAAAAAGCAGATCAATGTCAGGAACATGATCGGCGGCATATTTTGAATGAAGAACTCCATGCTTAGTTACCCGTCTGCAGTGATTGTTGTCGTTTCAGCTCCGCTTCGGCCGCTATTTCTTCAGCCAACAGCTCTTCCGCTGTCTTGCCGCCCATCGGCGCCAAAGGATCCGGACCTTTCCCGCTGAGATAAGCCACGCATTTAATAAGATGAGAGATCCCTGCCAGCACCAGCAACGAAAAGCCGATAGGAATCAGCAACTTGACCGGCCAGCGCACCAGCCCGCCCGCGTTGGAGGATTGCTCGTTGGTTTCGAACGACAACATGAAAAAGGGCCAGGACAGATAAATGAGCAGCACGCAAGCAGGCAACATGAAAAACAGCACGCCCACCGTTTCGATAATAATCTGAGTCCGCTTGGACAGACGCTGGGAAATAATATCCACGCGAACGTGCTCGTTCTTAAGAAAGGTATAGCCGGCCGCAAGCAGAAAGATCGCGCCAAAGAGATACCATTGGATTTCCAGCCAGCCATTGGAACTGTAATGGAATACTTTACGCACCACTGCGTTTGCAGCGCTGATCAGCACCACCACCAGTGTGAGCCAGATCACGACGCGACCAACCGCCGTCATGAGTGCGTCAATAGCCCGGGAAAGAGTGAAGAGAAACTTCATTTGCTTTCACACCAAAAATAGGGAAAAAGAAGAGAAACAGCATACGCCCGTCTTGCCGGCCCATTTGACCATAAGGAAAAATAGCCGGCAAAACAGGAATTTTACATGGTGTTTTTATTTTTTGTTTCTCAATGCGTCCAGCATGAATGCATCGTAGCTGAACTCGGCAACGCCGAACCAGGGGTAAACGTCATTGCGGAAGGCCATGTAATCGTCATGGATTTTCTTGAACAGCGGGTCCTTTGCAGACAGCTCTTCATACACTTTGGTCGCTTCGGCAAACGAGGCGTCAAGCACGGCCTTGGGAAAACGCTTCAGAACACCGCCGCCGGCGATCAGGCGACGCAATGCCGCCGGATTTTTGGCATCATACGTGCCGATCATTTCTTCGGTTGCCAGCGCACTGGCCTGCATGATGGCAGACTGATAGTGTTTAGGCAGTTTTTCGTACTCGCCATCATTCACGTACAGCGATACCTGAAAGCCGCCTTCCCACCAGCCGGGATAATAATAGTACTTGGCTACTTTGTTAAAGCCGAGTTTCTCATCGTCATACGGCCCAATCCATTCAGCCGCATCAATAGTGCCTTTTTCCAGTGAGGGATAAATATCGCCCCCCGCGACTTGTTGCGGAATCACGCCCAGACGGGAAAGCACCGCGCCGGCAAAGGCGCTGCAGCGCATTTTCAGGCCTTTTAGGTCCTCGACGCTATTGATTTCCTTGCGGAACCAGCCACCCATCTGCGTACCGGTGTGTCCGCAAGGAAAATTGACAATATTGAATTTTTTATATACTTCACGGGTCAGCGCAAGACCGTTGCCCGCCCGCATCCAGGCATTGTACTGGCGAGTATTCAGACCAAACGGCACCGCGGCGTCAAAACTAAGGGCCGGATCCTTCCCGTAATAGTAGTAGGCTGCGCTGTGACCACATTGCACTGTGTTGTTCTGAACGGCATCCAGCACCTGCAAAGCAGGAACCACTTCCCCTGCATGATGGACGCTGACTTTGAACTTGCCGTCAGTGGCTTCGGCCAGGTGTTTGGCAAAATTGACGCTGCCGTTATAGATCGCATCGGCGCTGGTTGGAAAGCTGGAAGCCAGGCGCCAGTTGATGCTAGGCGCGTCTTGCGCAAAAACGGGTGACGCCAATACGGCGCCACCCGTTGCGGCAACACCGGCTGTTGCCTGCTTAAGGAAGGAACGACGTTTCATCGTTGATGTCTCCAATGGGTATTGTGAGTAAGAGGGAAGCGAAACTTTTGGTTACCGGGGCATGCTACAGGAATTGTTATTTTTTTACTCTTAAGAATTACCCTTATTTTCCGGGCATGCCGAGCTATTTCAGACGTAATGGGCCGCCTGACAGGCGTTCAAATGCCCCGCCCCACCTCTCTTTATTGCGCTTGGAATAAATGAAGATAAATAAAACCCACTGAGCATGGGAGTTGTTTTCTGTTTGTTGTTTTTATTACATATGCAAAGGATTTCAGCCAATCACGGGCAAGCAGGAACGCGAAAAAGCTCAATAGCTGCAGACTCGCGGCGTACACGCCGTTGCCGAACGTGCGTATTGAGCCTGGTACTGCGCCTCTGGTTGTGTCGCTTCACCGCTGGTCGGGCAACATTCCGGATGCCCTGACTAAGACTCAAACAGCAGCGCGTCAATCGGCCGGTTCAGGTCAAAGGTGTCAAATTGTTCCAGACCGAAATGGGCGGGATAGCTGGCCTGGGCAAAATACAACCCATCAGCCATGAAGGTAGGCGCAGCCACCTTGCGGTCACGGGCAGTCATCACCTGCGTCATCCAGTCTGGCGGATAACGCCCCTTACCGACATACAGCAGGCAGCCCAGAATATTGCGCACCATGTGGTGCAAAAATGCGTTGGCCCGGAGCGTGAAAATGAAAAATGCGCCCTGCCGGATGATATTGAGATGCTCGATGGTGCGAATCGGGCTGGCTGCCTGGCATTGCGAAGAACGAAAACTACTGAAATCATGCTGCCCGACCAGATACCGCGCCGCAGCCTGCATGGCATTCAAATCCAGCGGATGAAAATCCCAGCCTGCCCGGCCATGCCAGTGCGGAGACAGAATGCGTTCGTTGCGGAGCAAATAGACATAGCTGCGCGAAGTCGCAGAAAAGCGCGCATGAAATTCGGCTGGTACTTCCTGCGCCCAGCGCACGGTTATATCGGGTGGTAAATGGGCATTGACCCCTCTGACCCACGACTCCATGCGCCTTTGTATGGTCGTATTGATATGTACAACCTGGGCCCGAGCGTGCACGCCGGTATCCGTGCGGCCCGCACAGATGGTAGGCGTAGCCTCGCACGTAAACGCCGCCAGCGCCTTTTCCAGGGTGTCCTGAACCGTACGGCCGCCTGGTTGCGTCTGCCAACCCAGATATGGCCTGCCATTGTATGCAATGCCCAGCGCGATGCGCCTGGACACAGGCTCCCCATTCTGATTGGCGTGCTGCTCAGGAGCGGGTTGATGCGTCGGAGTCAGGTGCATCAAGATCCAGATTGATGGATTTGAGTTTCTGCTGGAACGCATCATAGCCGGGACCTGCAGGAATCCGGGCTTTCTGGCGCTGATCATAGCGCTGCATGATGAACAGGCCCACCACGATGACACCTAATATACCAAGCAGCCAAAACGAAATATAATTCGCTATCCAGGTGGGCAGTTCCATAATTATAGCTCTCCGACGCTGATTCGCAGCATGCGACGCAACGGCTCTGCCGCGCCCCACAGCAATTGGTCACCTACGGTAAAGGCGCTCAGATATTCAGGCCCCATGGACATCTTGCGCAGACGTCCTACCGGGATATCCAATGTGCCGGTCGTTGCAACAGGCGTCAGATCCTGCATGGTTTCGTCGCGGGTGTTCGGAATGACTTTGGCCCATTGCGTGCCTTCCTTGAGCATGTCGCTTATTTCATCAATGGACACGTCTTTTTTCAGCTTGATGGTCAGCGCCTGGCTGTGACAGCGCATGGCGCCAATACGCACGCACAAGCCATCAATGGGAATGGCCGCGCTGCCAAAGCCTTCGCCACGGCCCAGAATCTTATTGGTTTCAGCCTCAGCCTTCCATTCTTCGCGGGATTGACCATTGCCCAGATCCTTGTCAATCCAGGGAATCAGACTACCCCCCAGCGGCACGCCGAACATATCGCGCGGCAGCGCCGGATCCTGCTGTTTTGCCAGAACCTGGCGATCGATTTCAAGAATGGCAGAGGCCGGATCGTCCAGCAACGGCTTGACGGCCGCATTCAACTGACCAAACTGGGTGAGCAGTTCACGCATATGCTGAGCCCCACCGCCCGACGCTGCCTGGTACGTCATGCTGGTCATCCAGTCGACCAGGTCATGCTTGAACAGACCCGCCAAGCCCATCAGCATGCAGCTGACGGTACAGTTGCCGCCGACAAAATCGCGCACGCCTTTGCCGATAGCCGCATCGATCACATTGCGATTGACCGGATCCAGCACAATAATTGCATTGTCTTTCATACGCAGGGTACTGGCCGCGTCGATCCAGATCCCGTCCCAGCCGGCGTCACGCAATTTGCCATGGACCTGTGTGGTGTAATCACCCCCCTGGGCTGTCACAATAATAGGCAACTTTTTCAATGCGTCGATGTCATGCGCGTCTTGCAAGGGTCCTGCACCCTCGGCCCACGCCGGGGCCTTGCCGCCGGCATTGCTGGTTGAAAAAAAGACCGGATTAATAAAGGCAAAATCGCCCTCATCGCGCATACGCTGCATAAGGACGGAGCCCACCATTCCGCGCCATCCGACAAAACCCACTGACTGTGACATGATTCTTTACCTGATTCTGTGAAGCTGAAAAAATAATTTGCTAATAACGGCAGTTCATAAATAGCAGTCAATATCACTGGTTGAATATTGCTGACCGAATACAACTGCAATAGCGGATGCGCGCAGCCCGGTGCGCCATCCGCCATGATAAGTGACTGAATTTTATAACTATATCAGTTTAATGCCTTCAATACGGCATCACCCATTTGAGAAGTGGAAACTTTTGTCGTGCCGGCCTCGAAAATGTCGGCTGTACGCAACCCTTGCTCCAGCACTGCCTTCACCGCATTCTCCACGCGATCGGCTGCCGCGGCCTCGTTGAGCGAATAACGCAGCATCATGGCGGCAGACAGAATAGTCGCCAGCGGATTGGCAACATTTTTGCCGGCAATATCCGGTGCTGAACCATGACTGGGCTCATATAGCCCCTGGTTGGAGGCATTGAGCGACGCGGATGGCAGCATACCGATCGAGCCGGTCAGCATGGCCGCTTCGTCCGACAGGATATCGCCGAATATATTGCCGGTCACAATGACATCGAATTCCTTGGGCGCGCGCACCAGTTGCATGGCTGCATTATCGATATACATATGGGACAACTGGACGTCCGGATAGTCTTTGGCCACATCGATCACGATATCGCGCCAGAACTGCGATGTTTCCAGCACGTTGGCCTTGTCCACGCTGCACAATTTCCTGCTGCGCTTCTGCGCCGCTTCAAAACCGATACGCGCAATACGGCGCACCTCGGATTCAGCATAACGCATGGTGTCAAAACCTTCCTGCTCGCCCTTGAATTCGCCTTCTTCAACCACACGCACGCCACGGGGCTTACCGAAATAAATATCGCCGGTCAGCTCACGGATGATCAGGATATCCAGACCCGACACGATTTCCGGCTTGAGGGATGAAGCATTGGCCAGTTGCGGGTAAAGAATGGCCGGACGCAGGTTGGCGAACAAGCCCAGGTTTTTGCGCAACCCAAGAATGGCCTGCTCGGGACGATGCTCGCGCGGCAGCGAGTCATATTTCCAGTCCCCGACAGCGCCAAAAAGAATGGCGTTGCTGCGCTTGGCCAGCGCCAGCGTCGCTTCCGGCAACGGATGTCCGTGCAGATCGAAAGCCGTACCGCCCACGGGCGCCTGCTCCATGGCCAGATCCAGCCCCAGGGCGCTCAGCACTCGCTGTGCCTGCTCAACGATTTCGTGACCGATGCCATCACCGGGAAGAACTGCAATTGTATGTGTCATAACGCGTATTTCTCTTTGTTTGATATAGATTTATCGGCTCAACCCGGCACTGCCCTCGAGCCAGGGATGGCGCGCCAGACGCTCAGCTTCGAACTTGCGGATCTGATCGGAGCGCCGCAGTGTCAGCCCGATGTCGTCAAAGCCATTGAGCAGACAGTATTTGCGAAAGGCATCTACCTCAAATCCCAGTTCCCGGCCATCGGCAGCAATGACCACCTGACGTTCAAGGTCAATGCGCAGCTTATAGCCATTAAAGGCACGCACTTCGTCGAACAGGCGGGCCACTTCCAGTTCGGAAAGCACGATCGGCAGCAAGCCGTTCTTGAAGCTGTTGTTAAAAAAGATATCGGCATATGAAGGCGCAATAATAGCCTTGAAACCGTACTGGGTCAGCGCCCACGGCGCATGTTCCCGGCTTGAACCACAACCGAAATTTTTACGCGCAAGCAGTATGCTGGCGCCCTGATAGCGCGGCTGATTAAGCACAAACTCGGGGTTAAGCGGGCGCTTGCTGTTGTCCATGCCCGGCTCGCCATGGTCCAGATAACGCAGCTCATCGAACAGATTGGGACCAAAACCCGAGCGTTTGATAGATTTTAAAAACTGCTTCGGAATAATGAGGTCGGTATCCACGTTCTCGCGATCCAGGGGCGCGACCAGACCTTCATGAAGGGTAAATGCTTCCATGCTGTTATCCTAATTTTCTGACGTCGACAAAATGGCCGGCAATAGCGGCCGCGGCAGCCATGGCCGGGCTTACCAGGTGGGTTCTGCCACCCTGGCCCTGACGGCCTTCGAAGTTACGGTTGGAGGTGGAAGCGCAGCGCTCTCCCGGCTCCAGACGGTCGGCATTCATGGCCAGGCACATGGAGCAGCCCGGTTCACGCCATTCGAAGCCTGCGTCCACAAAGATCTTGTCAAGCCCTTCCTTTTCGGCCTGTTGCTTGACCAAACCGGATCCGGGCACCACCATGGCCTGAATCACATTGGACGCCACGCGGCGACCGCGCGCCACTTTTGCTGCAGCACGCAGGTCTTCGATCCGGGAATTGGTACAGGAACCAATAAACACCCGGTCTACCCGGATGTCTGCAATTGGTGTGTTGGGTTTGAGTCCCATATACTGCAGCGCGCGCTCCATGCCATTGCGACGAACCTCATCCTTTTCGCGATCCGGATCGGGAATGCGATCCTCAATGGAAAGCACCATCTCGGGCGATGTGCCCCAGGTCACTTGCGGGCGTACCTGACGAGCATCGATATCAATGATTTTGTCGAACTTGGCATCGGCATCCGAATGCAATGTTTTCCAGTAGCCCACCGCCTGATCCCACAAGACGCCCGTAGGCGAGTAAGGACGGTTCTTGAAATACTGAATCGTTTTATCATCTACAGCGACCATGCCCGAACGAGCGCCGGCTTCAATCGCCATATTACATACAGTCATGCGACCTTCCATAGACAGGTCACTGACGGCCTTGCCGGCAAATTCAATTGCATGGCCCGTCCCGCCTGCCGTACCGATGACGCCGATGATATACAGGACCAGATCCTTGGCAGTACAGCCAAAGGGCAGATCACCGTTGACGCGGATCAGCATGTTCTTGTTTTTTTTCATCAGCAGCGTTTGCGTGGCCAGTACATGCTCCACTTCCGATGTCCCGATGCCGAAAGCCAATGCGCCCATGGCCCCATGGGTGCTGGTATGCGAGTCGCCGCAGACCACGGTCATGCCGGGCAAAGTGGCCCCCTGTTCCGGTCCGATGACGTGCACGATACCCTGACGCAGATCGTTCATGCGAAACTCGGTGACGCCATAGGTCTCGCAGTTTTTGTCCAGCGTATCAACCTGCAGTTTCGAAACAGGGTCACTGATGCCCTGGGCCCGATCGATGGTGGGCACATTATGGTCGGCCACAGCCAGATTGGCCGAAAGGCGCCATGGCTTGCGTTCAGCCAGCGCCAGGCCTTCGAAAGCCTGCGGACTGGTCACTTCATGCAATAAATGACGGTCGATATATAAAAGACAGGTGCCGTCGTCTTCCTGGTGCACCACATGGGCGTCCCAGAGTTTGTCGTAAAGGGTCTGAGCCAAAATGTTCTCCTGATGATGCTGGTATGCGGATTCATCGACCGCTGCGTGAACCCTGCGGTGCGTTGCCCGTGCAACAGTTGCGCCATGCCATATGGTCTTGGTATGGTATTGCTTCCCGGACAGCGCATGGCAAAGCGGAACCCGTGTCGGCAAGGACCGCCGGCCGGTATCGATATTTCCTGCGCCATGGTCGTATTATGGCCGAATCAATATTGATAACAAGTCAATACATTATACTGGTATCAATACTACTATATTACGCAATACGGTCCATCGGGCTGAACCCAACTGTCTCTTGCCTGCCAAACCGGCGGGCGAAACAGAAAATCGCCGCTATTGTGAGTAGAATAGAACATCTACCCGGAGACACCAATGACAACTGAGCCCCGGATTTTTTCCTTTTATGGAATGTTTTTTGATGTTCATGGCCAAGCCATCGGCTAAACCGCCCAAGCGGCCACCGATACTGGCCTGATACCCACAGGCATTCGTACGACGTCTGCGGGATTCTGCGAATGTGCCACAATGGCAATATTGGGTACACTTCTCAACCGAATTTTTTATTGTTAACGACTGAATCATGATTACTCTCAATGCGACACACCAGGCGGACCTTACCAGCTGGGTAGATAGTGCCAACACAACCGGCAACGGTTTTCCTATTCAAAACCTGCCTTTTGCTTCGTTCCGCCGTCGCGGCTCCGGCGAAGCGTTTCGTCCCGGTGTAGGCATCGGCAACCAGATTGTCGACCTGTCCCGCCTGTATGACCTGAATCTGTTTACAGACAAGGCGCAACAAGCACTGGAAGCCTGCCAGGGCATCCAGCTCAATGGCTTGATGGCGCTTGGCCAGCCCTACTGGTCTGCGCTGCGCCTGGCGTTATCGGAAGCCCTGCGTACCGGATCGCCGCATGAAGAGGCCATTCGGCCATTGCTGGTGGCGCAGGACGAGGCCGAATTTATCACGCCGTCACGCATCGGCGACTATACTGATTTTTATATCTCCGTGCATCACGCTACCGCTGTCGGCAAACAGTTCCGCCCAGATAACCCGCTATTGCCGAACTATAAATGGGTGCCCATCGGTTACCATGGACGCGCCTCCAGCATCGGCGTGTCCGGCCAGGCATTCCCGCGCCCGGTAGGCCAGACAAAGCCTCAGAACGAAGGCGATGCGCCCGACTTCGGCCCATGCAAACGGCTTGACTACGAATTGGAATTGGGTATCTTCGTTGGTGAAAGCAATGAACAGGGCCAGCGCATTGATATCGAACAGGCAGAAAAACATATTTTTGGCTTCTGCATTCTGAACGACTGGTCGGCCCGCGACCTGCAAGCCTGGGAATATGTCCCGCTGGGTCCGTTTCTTGCCAAGAACTTTGCCTCTACCATTTCACCATGGGTCATCACGCTGGAAGCACTTGAGCCGTTCCGCACCGCCTTTTCCCACCCGGCCACAGACCCGCAACCACTGCCCTATCTGCATTCGCAAGCCAACGCTGAGGGCGGCGCCTATGATATTGAACTGGAAGTACAGATCACAACGCAGCAGTCGCGCGATGGGGGCCAGCAACCGTTTACGCTGGCTACCAGCAATTTCAAGGATGCCTACTGGACTGCCGCACAACTGATCACCCATCACACGGTCAACGGCTGCAATCTGCAACCAGGCGATATGCTGGGTACCGGCACACTATCTGGCCCCAATGCTGACCAGGCGGGTTCTTTGCTTGAGCTTGCCGCTGCAGGCAAGAAACCTATTTCCCTGCCCTGGGGTGAAAGCCGCAGTTTTCTGGAGGACGGCGACGAAATCATCATGAAGGCCGTATGCAAAAAGGACGGCTATCCCGACATTTCGTTTGGGTCGGTATCAGGAACGGTGCTCAAAGCCAATTTCAAAGCTGAGTAAGATAGCCAATGCAGCGGATAGCGCAGAATGACCTGTACTATCCGCTTTAGCATTAACAGCGTGATTGATCGCATCAAGGTGTGTACCTTAATGTTGATTGAGCGTTGATAAAAACCGGTGCCGACTTTCTCGCAAGACCCAACGCACTCCAAAGAGAAAAGTCCAGCTTCCCTCGCTTCACTTGTCCGTCAACTATCAATTCTTATATTCTTGTCAAGCCTGGAATCAGACGCTCTTGCTGCAAGGGCGCTTCCTTCTGCAGCTTTTCCAGATAATGCGCCACTTCTGTCTCTTTAATATCAAAGCGGGTCAGCCATTTATTGGAGGTATGTTTGTCTAAAAAGTAGGCCTGATAACTGGGTAGACTATGCAAGGAACTGATGTCTTCCAATCTGGCCTGACGCAGCGCATGATTGAGCAGCACATAGCTGGCAAGCATGGGGTCCTCCTTGACGCTGACCAGGGAAGGATAATTGCCCGTCTGTATCAGCAACCCGATCTTAGGAACGTCATAGAAGGCGTACCATTGC
>Ga0079224_100006600_pt1 | contig 15423 bp, 13 predicted proteins | sample Stecom2015_FD_80414 | JGI IMG/M metagenome (GOLD analysis project Ga0079224, IMG submission 80414) | Agricultural soil microbial communities from Utah to study Nitrogen management - Steer compost 2015 | ecosystem: Environmental > Terrestrial > Soil > Agricultural land | place: USA: Utah...
GCCATCGCCGGCGACATGCCCAGGTGGCGCGCAGCAGCCGAAAGGCTGCCGTCCAATGCGGCGCGCACGAAGACCCGCATGCCGGTCACTCGATCCACGCGATTTCCTACTATTGGTATGAAGTGTTGGTGGATTTTAGCCGGTTCCGCCCAATCGGTAGGCAGTTTAGAGTGAAGCCATCGAATCAAGGAGCTTCACCATGCGTCACGACACCCCTACTCCGGCCCAGACGCGCATGCCGGTGTATTTCGTGCCCCACGGCGCAGGACCGTGCTTTTTCATGGACTGGAATCCGGCGGACGCCTGGCGCCAGATGGCGGCCTTTCTCAAGAACATCGCGGCCACGCTGCCCGCGCGCCCGCGGGCCGTGCTGGTGATTTCAGGGCACTGGCTGACACCGCAATACGCCGTCACCGGCCACGCGCGGCCGTCACTCATCTACGACTACTACGGCTTCCCGCCGCACACCTATGAACTCACCTATCCCGCACCCGGCGATCCGGCGCTGGCGGCGCAGGTGGCGGAGCGGCTGGAACAAAACGGATTGGCCTCCCGGGTGGATCCGGATCGCGGCTTCGACCACGGCGTGTTCATTCCGCTGAAGCTGATGTTCCCCAATGCGGACATTCCGCTGGTGCAGGTCTCGCTGCGCCAGGACCTCGATCCCGCCGCGCACCTGGCGGCCGGCCGGGCGCTGGCCGCGCTTCGCGACGAAGGCGTGCTGATCGTGGGCAGCGGAATGAGCTTCCACAACATGCGCGGCTACGGCGACCCGCGCTACACGCCGCTTTCGGCCGAGTTCGACGACTGGCTGACCGCCGCGGTGACAAGTCCCGCCGAAGAACGCGACACGCGCCTGCAGCACTGGACAGAGGCGCCCCACGCCCACCAATGCCACCCGGCCGGCCACGAGGAGCATCTGATTCCGCTGCTGGTTGCCGCCGGCGCCGCGATGGAGTCGATGGGGCAGCGCGTCTACACGGAACAGATCATGGAAACCACGATTTCGGCCTACCGCTTCGGCTGAGATCGCAGCAAAGGAGTACGCACAATGAGCACTCGATCGACCCCGAATTCCGCGGAACGCTACGACGGCATCACCCGGCTCTTCCACTGGAGCATGGCCTTGCTGATCGGCTGGCAGTTGTTGAAGTTCTTCGACCGCATCGACGACGGCGAGCACTGGATCGGCGAGAACCTGGTGCCCTGGCACGGGTCCATCGGCATGCTGCTGATGGTGTTGATCGTGCTGCGCATCGTGTGGACGGTGACGCAGCGGCGCCATCGCCCCGGACACGATCCGGCCATCGCCGTCGCAGTGAAGGCGGGGCACGGTCTGCTCTATGCGGGCATGGCGCTGCTGCCGCTCACCGGGGCCCTGGCCGTGGTGGGCAACGGTTATGGCTTGAAGGCTTTCGGCATTCAACTGGTGGAGAAGGGCCCGGAAATTCCGTGGATGATCAGCCTCGGCGCCCTGCACTCGCCGATCGCCTGGATCACGCTCATCCTGGTCGTCGGCCACATCGGCATGGCTCTGCTGCACCACTTCGTGAAGCAGGATGGCGTGCTGCAGCGCATGGCCGGCTGACGACGTCGTCTGTCCACGGCAGTGGGCGCGCCGCAAGGTGTGTCCGCACCCCGGCGACTGCGCCCCGTCAACGCGGCGGGCAAGTCGCCGGTGCTATCATTACCCTCTGTTTTTCTCCGCCCCATTACACAGTGCAATGATTCAGCTTTCCGTGAATGGGGAGCCGAAACAGGTTCCCGCCTCCATCGATGTCGCCGGTCTGCTGGACCTGCTCACGCTGACCGGAAAAAAGGTCGCCGTCGAGCGCAACGGCGAAATCGTCCCGCGCAGCCGGTACGGCGAAACGCCGCTGGCGGAAGGCGATCGACTTGAAATCGTCGTCGCAGTGGGCGGCGGCTGATCCACACCTCCAGGCTCGCACATGAACGCTCCGCACACCGCTCAACTCAGCAACGACCCGTTCGTCATCGCGGGCAAGACCTACGGCTCGCGCCTGCTCGTCGGCACCGGCAAGTACAAGGATTTCGACGAAACGCGACGCGCCATCGAAGCCAGCGGTGCGGAGATCGTGACCGTCGCCATCCGCCGCACCAACATCGGCCAGAACGCCAACGAGCCCTCGCTGCTCGACGCGGTACCGCCGTCGAAGTACACCTACCTGCCGAACACCGCCGGCTGCTATAGCGCCGAGGACGCGGTGCGCACGCTGCGCCTCGCGCGCGAGCTGCTGGACGGCCACTCGCTGGTGAAACTGGAAGTGCTGGGCGACCCCCACACGCTCTATCCGAACGTGCTGGAAACGCTCAAGGCCGCCGAGACGCTGGTGAAGGAAGGCTTCCAGGTGATGGTCTACACCAGCGACGACCCGATCATCGCGCAGCAACTGGAAGACATCGGCTGCGTGGCGATCATGCCGCTCGCCTCGCTGATCGGTTCGGGCATGGGCATCCTCAATCCCTGGAACCTGCTGCTCATCCGCGAAAAGGCGAAAGTGCCGGTGATCGTGGACGCAGGCGTGGGCACCGCCTCCGACGCCGCCATTGCCCTGGAACTGGGCTGCGACGCCGTGCTGATGAACACCGCCATTGCCGCCGCAAAGGATCCCGTGCTGATGGCGCAGGCGATGCGCAAGGCGGTGGAAGCCGGCCGCGAAGCCTATCGCGCCGGCCGCATGCCGAAGAAACTCTATTCGGCCACGCCCAGTTCGCCCACTGTCGGCATGATCTCGCCTTCGCGCTAACAAACGTTCACCACAGCGTCACAGTACTTAGAGAACAACAGGTCTTGCATTCGGTGTTCTCAACGCCCACCTGCGAACGTTGCTTCGATTCCATGGCGCCTCTGCAGCGCCTCGATGACACGCAATTCCGGAATAGGCAAGACAAGGAAGAACGACCAGGCGCTTTTGCTCTGTGCCGCCGTATCTCTGTGGCCCAAGACTTTTAACTTATGACTGAAGACGCTTCCACGTCGCACCGCCCGGTGCGCAGCTTCGTGTTGCGTCAGGGACGCGTGTCCAATGCGCAAGCACGCGCACACCAGACGCTCATGCCGGTGTACGGCATCGCCTATACCGGCCGCCCGCTCGACCTCGACCAAGTCTTCGGCCGCCGAGCGCCGAAGATCCTCGAAATCGGTTTCGGCATGGGCGAGACCACCGCGGCCATCGCCGCCGCCAATCCGGACAAGGACTATCTCGGCATCGAAGTCCACACGCCGGGGGTGGGCAGCCTGCTGAAGCAGATCGAGGAACAGGGCTTGCGCAACCTGCGCGTAATCCAGCACGACGCCGTGGAAGTGCTGCAACACATGATTGCGCCCGGCTCGCTCGACGGGGCGCAGATTTTCTTTCCCGATCCCTGGCCGAAGAAGCGCCATCACAAACGCCGGCTGGTTCAGCCGCCGCTGGTTGCGTTGCTGGCGAGCCGGCTCAAGCCGGGCGGCATTCTGCACGTGGCGACGGATTGGCAGGATTACGCCGAACAGATTCTCGCAGTGCTGAGCGCCGAGCCGGCACTGGAAAACACCGCCGAGGGCTTTGCGCCGCGGCCGGCATCGCGCCCGCAAACCAAATTCGAGACGCGCGGCCTGCGTCTGGGTCACGGCGTGTGGGATATCGTGTTCCGCAAACGCGCGGCTTAGGAAAAACACCGCACGACGGGGTGTAACGCCGTGCCCTCCGTGCTTCCGGCTTTTCAACTCCCGCCGGAGGAGCCTGCGTTGAACGAGGCGAAGGCCCGGTCGAGGACGTCGCCCGACTGCAGCATCGTCAAGCGTCCGTTCGCCAAGGCGGCGGCCACTTCCTCGCCCGTCATCGCCCTGGCGCCGCCATTGCCGCCGAGACCGAACAGGTAGCGACTGCGCCCCGGACTCACCCACAGCAGCTTGGCGGTCTGCGATCCGCCGTCGCCGTTGGTGAGCGAAACCATATCGCCGCGCTGCAGTTGGACCGCTGCGGCGCCGGGCCGCTCGAAAGCGACCGTATCGGTCTTCGCCGGCGCTGCGGACGCCTCGCCGGTTTGCGCTGCCGACGGCACACTGACGGCGCGCATCTGCAGCACGGCCGTATGCGCCGCCATCAACTCGTCCATAAAGGCTCGCGCCGCGTCCTGGGGCATGCCTGCGACGCGGATGCCCTCCTGCACGGCGCGCACCAGTCCGGGCAGCGTTCCGACGAAGGGCGGCAATTCGTGACGCAGTCGGGGCCTGACGCTGTCCTGCAGCGTATCGACCAGACGCAGGCGCTCTTCCCACAACGCGTCGTCGGTCGGGCCGTGAAAGCGCGCATCGGCCAGCGCAAGCGGCCAGGTCTCCAGCAGAAAGCTGCGCAGAAAGGCCGGCGCATCGGCGCGCACGCGTGGCGCGACGGCCTCGGCCGCCGTGCTGCGCAAATGCGCGAGCCGCTCCTCGGCCATCAGCGACGCCGTCATCTCGGCCAGCGACTTTTCCGCCTCGGCCGCCGCCTCGGCGGCAAGATTCCGCAGGCGCGCCGCAGCCGCATCGAACAACGCCAGATCGGCCTCGAAATCGGCGATCAGTTGATCGACGACGCTCCTCAACCCCATGACAAAGTGGCTTTCCGGCCGCGTATCGAGCGTGGGATCGCTGCCCAGGCGGACGACTTCATCCAGCATGGCGCGCAGCGGATGCTCGCGCCGCGCGAAGAAACTGCGATCGAGCAGCGCGGATTTGAGGGCGACGATCTGCAACCGCGCCACTTCGTTCTTGATGCTGTCCGGCAGTCCGCGGTCGGTCAGCAGGAAATCGAACACCACGCCGACCAGTTCACCCGTCAATTGATCGAGCGGATGCGCGCCGGCTTCCGCCATGCCGGACACCACGGCGCGCAGATCCGGCATGGCCGCATCCGCGAGCGCCGCCTGCTGCACCAGTTGCAGCGATTCCAGCAACTGCTCGCTGACCGGCATCTCCATCGCCCCGGCATAGAGGCTGTGGTCCTGGTCGGCCAGCACGCGCGCACCGTATTCGCGATGCGCGACGGGGCCTGCAAGAAGCGCCGCAAAAATCTCGCGTAGATCGAGTGGCGAGGAAGTGCGATCCGGCATCAGTTCGCGCAGCGACAACACCTGGCTGACGGTCATGCCGCTGTCCGCCGGCCGGCGTGCAACGCGATTGGAGGTGTCGCGCTCGATGGTCGGCCGGTAGTCGGTCCGCAGTCCCGCGCCGAGCAGCACATCGTTCAACTCGCGATAGAGACCGGTCAGGCCGGCAGCCAGATGCGGTTGCAGCGCATTCAACAGCGCCGCCTGCACCGCTTCGTCCTCCGGCCCCGCGGCGCAGGCGCGTTGCGCGGCTTTCAGCGCGGTGCCGGGTCCGGCGGGATTGCGCGCGCCGTCGATGGAAGTCTCGAACAATTCGCGCAGGCGCACTTCCACACAGACCAGATCGGTCTTGTCGATCTCCTCCAGCGTCTTCTGCACCAGCTTCTTCAGCGCCACCTGCTGCGCGAAAACCTGGTCGTCGAGAATGTCGAACTGGCCGAATGCGCGCGGCCCCGCAGCAGTGGGGTCTCCGCGCAGCCAGCCCAGCTTTTCGTCGTACAGCGCCAGCAGCTCCTTCTCGAACGTGTCGATCAAGCTGCGTTTTTCGCGCGCGACATAGTCGAGCGTCTGCAACACGAGCCGGTGATCCTCGGCGGTGCGCGAGTCCTTGCTCGACTCCAGCATGTTGTCCTGCATGGAGCGGATGCCGTCTTCGACGCCGGCGCGCATCCGCGACCGCATCAGTTCACGGATACGCGGGATCAGCGACGCGGCTTGCGGCTTCATGCGGGAATGGCGACGTCCGATGCGATGCGGTAATGCCGGTCGGCATCCGCTTCGCGCCCGAGGCGCTCGCACAGGCGGGCGAGTTCACGGTGCGCGGCGCGTGTCGGCTGCTGCGACAGGCTGGCTTCGAAATAGCTTTGCGCCTTGCCCCACAACTCGCGATAGGTACAGAGCCGGCCCAGCGTGAGCAGCAGCGCCGCATCGCGCGGATTCGCCGCGAGCCAGCGTTCGCAGCGCTCGATGCGTTCGAGTACATCGTCCGCCTCGCACTCGCTGTAAAGCAGCACCAGTTCCTGCGACCAGTTCTCCTCCAACGCATCGGCAATAATGCGATGCGCGTCCTTGCAGCTCCCCAGCCGGATGAACGACTGCGCAGCCGCCGTCGCCACGCCCGGTTCGGTCTTGTATTCCGAGCGCAATTGCTTCCAGAACTCGCGCAGGGTTTCGACGTCGAGCGCCTTCTGGCGAATGTTTTCGACGATGGCGGTGATGCGCAACTGCCGAGTCAAAGGCCGCGAACTGGGATCGCGCTTGTCGAGGATGCGCAACAGGCGCAGCACCTCGTCCCAGTTCTCCATGCCCTGCTCGGCGCGCACCAGCAGCCGGAGCGTCGCCACCTGCTTGGGACCCTTGGCGTGCATGTCGCGCAGAATGGCGCGCGCCTCTTCGTAGCGCTGTTCGTCCAGCAGCATTTCCGCCTGCGTGGACAGGCGCGCACTGGCGGAACCGCCCGGCGCGTGCTCGGCGCGTTCCAGCCATTCGTCGCGCTGCGCGAAATCCCGCAGCGCATGCGCGGAGCGCGCCGCCAGCAAGGCGGCCAGTGCCGGCGCGCTCTGCAATGCATAGGCGCGCGCGGCGGACTTCTGCGACCTCGCAAAACGCCCTTCGAGAAAAGCCTCCCAGGCATCACGCAGAGCGGCGTGACCGCGATTCTCCCTGCGGCGGCGGCGGAACCCGGCGACGTAGGTCGGCAACTGCATGGTGTGCGACACCGCGCGCACCAGACCGTACAGCACGAACAAGGCCGCGAGCAGGCCGAGCACCAGCACGGTGATCGACACCTCGATGTGATACGGCGGATAGACGAACAGCGCATAGCCGTCGCTGTAGCGCGCAATCAGCGCGAGGACGACCGCCAGCGCGAAGACGATCACAAAACGGATCAGCCACCTCATTGCACCGCGCTCCTCACGAGTTGCCGTCCTGCGGCATCTTGAAGCTGCGCACCGCGTTCAGGCTGTCGATGATGGAGGGCAGTTCCACGTCCACCGCGGCATTGCGCAACTGCTCGAGCGTGGCGAGCGCGCCCGTCACCTTGGCGTCGTCCGCATCGAAGTAGCGCTTGAGCCAGTCGATGGCCGACTGGATGTCGTTACGGAAGGCCTGCTCGTCGCGCTGCAGCAGCGCCAGCCGCGCATGCAGCAGCCGCAGCTTGAGGTTCTCCTTGAGGAAGTAGCGCTGCTCGGGCGCGAGCAGCGACGGATCGTGCGCGTCCAGCCGCTCCACACGGATGAGCTGCTTGAGTTCGTACCAGGTAGCGCGCAGCGTGTCTTTCCACCATTCGCCTTCCGCGCTCGGCGCTGCGGCGGTCGCGGCTTCGCGCGCCTGCGCCTCGATCGCCATCGGCATGGCGTCGACCTGATCCAGCAACTGGTCGATGCGCAGCGTCATGCCGGTCACGTCGAGCGTGGGCGTGGCCTGCAGGCGCTGAATGTCGCGCGCCAGCACCTTGCGGATGGACATGAACTGCGGCCGGTCCTGCCGTGCCAGCCGCGCATCCACCGCCTGCAACGCGGTCAGCGCCGCCGCAACGTTGCCGGCCAGTTGCAGTTGCTGCGCAGCGATGTTGAGCGTCTGCTCGGCCTCGGCCAGCAGCCAGTCGTCGCGGCTGCGCGACATTTCCAGATAAATGGCTTCCAGCGCCTCCTGCTGACTCTGCGCATTGAGCACCTTCACTTCCAGGCCGGCGACGGTGCGCTGCAGCTGGGACAGTTGCTCTTGGGTCTCCTTGGCGATGACGCGGGCGGACTGTCCGGTGTCCTGCGAGGTACGCAGTTGCGCCGCGACATCGGCGCGCAACTGTTCGAAACGCTGCTGACCGTCCCACCACAGCCAGGCCAGGGCGCCGCCGAGCAACAGCACCAGCAGGACCAGCAGCGTCAGTACGCCGTTGCCTGAGCGTCGTGCGGCCGGCGCGGCGGCCGCAGGCGGTGTCTTGTCCGGTCGGGGCGCCGTCTCCGGCGTCTCGGGCGTAGGGGTGGGATTGGGCGTTTCGTTCGCTTCTTCGGTCATGGGCTGTTCTGCGTATGGAGGCCGTCGCGCCGCGCCGCTACCGGGCGGGATCAGTCGGACCTGTGCCGAACTTTATCCCAAAACCCGGTCAGCGCCGAAAGAATGCCCTCGTCGCCGGGCGCGGTGATGGTGAGGTGTTCAAGGCCGTACGCGCGCGCCGCCTCGGCGATGCGCGCATGCGGGACGAAGATCTCGGCCGCGGCCAGCCGCTCGCGCCCGTCTGCATCGAGCATGGCGTGGAGGTTGCGCAAGCCTTCGCTCGAGGTCACGACGAAGGCATCGATCGGCGCACCGCCCAGCACACCGGCATCGCCATTCGGCCGCTCTCGCACGTAGCAAGGCACGAAATCGACTTGCGCACCGCGCGCCCGCAGCGTGTCGCCGAGCAGCGGACGGCCGTCCTGGCCGCGAAAAACGACCACCCGCGCGCCGGTCATATCGGCGGGCAGCAGTGCGAGCAGATGTTCGCTGTCGAAGCGCGTCACGGGCGAAATCACATCCGTCACGCCGCGTTCGCGCAGCGCGGCGGCACTGCCCGGCCCCACGGTCGCGGCCGGCAGCGACGCCGGCCAGGTGCGCTGAGCGAGAATGTAGTCGAGCGCCCGTTCGACGGCATTGGGGCTGACGAACACCGCCAGCGCGTAGCTTTCCAACTGCGCCGTGGCGTCGGCGAGCGGTTGCGGGTCGTCGGCGTCGCGAATGGCGAGCACCGGATAGATCAGCGCTTCGCCGCCCAGTGCCGCGATGCGCGCGGCGAGCGCTTCGTTCTGACCGGCAGGCCGGGTCAGCACGATACGCCGTCCGGCCAGCGGCAGCGGCTCGGTCATGCGCCGTCCAGCGCGGCGAGTATCGCTTCGGCGCCCTGCGCCCGTAGCGCCTCGGCCAGTTGCAGGCCCGCCTGTTCGGGCGCGTCGAGGCCGCCTTCGATTTCGGCGCGCGCGATGCGCGTGCCGTCGGGCAACGCGACCAGGCCGCGCAGACGCAACCGGTCCTCCGCACACTCGGCGTAAGCGGCAAGCGGCACTTGGCAACTGCCGGCGAGCGCGCGGCTGACGGCGCGTTCGGCGCGTACGCAGGCCGCCGTTTGCGGATCGTTCAGCGGCGCAAGCATGTCGATGACCGCGCGATCGTCGGCGCGGCATTCGATGGCCAACGCCCCCTGCCCTGCGGCGGGCAGGCTTGCTTCGGGCGCAAGCAGCGAGCGGATGCGCGCGGCGGCATCCAGCCGCTTGAGGCCCGCGGCGGCCAGAACGATGGCGTCGTATTCGCCGCGGTCGAGCTTGGCCAGGCGCGTATCCAGGTTGCCGCGTAACGGCCGCACGGTGAGATGCGGAAAGCGGCTGCGCAGTTGCGCTTCACGGCGCAGACTGGACGTGCCCACGACAGCACCGGGAGGCAGGGTCTCCAGCGATTCGTAGGTGTTGGAGACAAAGGCGTCCCGCGGGTCCTCGCGCGGCAGAATGGCCGCAAGGGTGAAACCCGGCGGCAATTCCATCGGCACATCCTTGGCGGAATGCACCGCGAGGTGGGCGCGACCGTCTGCCAGCGCCAGCTCCAGTTCCTTGACAAACAGGCCCTTGCCGCCCACTTTGGCGAGCGCCACATCGAGAATCTGGTCACCCCGGGTCGTCATTCCCAGGATATCGACCGGGCAGCGCGGATATAATCTGCACAGTTCCGCGCGTACATGGGTCGCCTGCCACATCGCCAGGCGGCTCTCGCGCGAGGCGATGACTAGACGTTCGAGCATCAGACGTACACAGGGAGTGAAAGGGAGGCCGAATACATGTCGGCCACGCGATTCTAACGCGGTCCGCATGCCTTGCGCACCGGACGTTCCTTACAAGCCACCGACGACGGACGATACGCCCGGCCCATGAGAGGCCGGAACGGCCCGCCTGCGCATCGTGCATGCGTCGAACGACAGCGCGACAGAACATGACGCCGACGGCCGCCCTCAGTTGCGAGCGGAATTTCCACCATCAGCATTTAAGGCAGCATACATGGCTACAGCAGGCACAGCGAAGACGAGCACCAAGAGGACACGACGCACGCCGGCGGACAAGGACGCGCCGCTGCGCGAGGATATCCGCCTGCTCGGCCGCCTGCTGGGGGACACCCTGCGCGAACAGGAAGGCGACAACATGTATCGCATCGTCGAGGAGATCCGCCAGACGGCGGTGCGCTTCCGGCGAGACGGCGACACGCGCGCGCGCCAGCGGCTCGATCGCCTGCTGAACAAGCTCTCGCCCGAAGAAACCATTTCGGTGGTGCGCGCATTCAGCTACTTCTCGCATCTGGCCAACCTGGCCGAGGATCAGCACCACAACCGCCGTCGGCGCTATCACCGCATCCACGGTTCCAAACCGCAGGACGGTTCGATCGAACTGGCGCTCGAACGGATGCGCGAGGCCGGCATCCGGCCCAAGCAGATCAAGGAGTTTTTCGAGACAGCGCTGGTCAGCCCGGTGCTGACCGCACATCCGACCGAAGTGCAGCGCAAGAGCATTCTCGATCGCGAAATCGAGATTGCCCGCCTGCTGGCCGAACGCGACCAGACCATTCTTACGCCGGAAGAAGCGGCCCAGAATCTGGAAAACCTGCGCCGCGAAGTCGTCACGCTCTGGCAGACGCGCATGCTGCGCCTGGTGAAACTGACGGTGGAAGACGAGATCGACAACGGTCTGGCCTACTACCGCTACACCTTCCTCTCCGCGCTGCCGCAACTCTATGCCGATATCGAAGACGCGGTGGCCGAGGAGTTCAACGGCGAACCCTGGGAACTGCCGCCCTTCCTGCGCCTCGGGAGTTGGATCGGCGGCGACCGCGACGGCAATCCCTACGTCGATCGCGACGTGCTGGCGCATGCGCTGCAGCGTCAGGCGACAGTGGCGTTCGAGCATTACCTGGCCGAAGTGGCCGAACTGAGTTCGGAGCTGCCCATTTCGGTGTTCCAGGTCCCCGTCTCGCCGGCGGTACTGGCACTGGCGGAAGCGGCGCCGGCCGCTTCGGAACATCGTCACGACGAACCCTATCGCCGTGCGCTGATGTGGATTCACGCGCGGCTCGCCGCAGCGGCGCGCGAACTCACCGGTCATGAAGTGCGCAGCACGCTCACCGCGCCGGCCTATGAGACGGCCGAACAGTTCGTCGCCGACCTCGAAGCGATCCGCGCCTCGCTGATCGAGAACAACTCCAAAATTCTTGCGCAGGGCCGGCTGCGTCATCTCATCACCGCGGCGCGCGCCTTCCGCTTCAACCTCGCCACGCTGGATCTGCGCCAGAACTCGGACGTCCACGAAGCCGTCGTGGCGGAACTGTTCGCACGTGCCGGCGTCGAGCAGGATTACCTGGCGCTGGACGAGGAAGCGCGCGAAGCGCTGCTGGTGCGCGAGCTTGCCACCGCACGGCCGCTCGCCTCGCCTTTCCTGCAGTATTCGCCGCTTGCCACCAGCGAACTGGCGATCCTCAAGGAAGCGCGTCGCATTCACGACCAGTTCGGCGCAGAGGCGCTGCCGCACTACATCATCTCCAAGACCACGTCGGCCTCGGACCTGCTGGAGACGGCGCTGCTGCTGCGCGAAGTCGGCCTGTACACGCCCGGCATTCCGCCGCGCGTCAACATGCGCATCATTCCGCTGTTCGAGACCATCGACGACCTGCGCGGCTGCGCGCAGATTCTCGAGCGCTTTCTCATGCAGCCGGGCATGCTGGCCATCGCGCGCGACTGCTGGCGCGACACCATCGAAGTCATGCTCGGCTATTCGGATAGCAACAAGGACGGCGGCTTCCTCACCTCGAGCTGGGAGCTCTATCTGGCCGAAATCCGCCTGACCGAACTTTGCGAGAAGCTCGGGCTCACGCTGCGCCTGTTCCACGGCCGCGGCGGCACGGTGGGTCGCGGCGGCGGCCCGACCTACGAAGCCATCCTCGCGCAGCCCACCGGCGCGGTGAGCGGACAGATCCGCATCACCGAACAGGGCGAGGTCATCGCCAGCAAGTACTCCAATCGCGACATCGGCCGGCGCAACCTGGAGATTATCGTCGCCGCCACCATGGAAGCGACGATGCTCGAGATGGAAGCAAGCGGCGAGACGGAGCGTTTCCGCGCGGTGATGGACGTGCTCTCGCAGCACGCCTATCGCGCCTATCGTTCGCTGGTCTATGAGACGCCCGGCTTCAACGATTACTTCCGCGCCGCCACGCCGATCAACGAGATTTCGGAACTCAAGATCGGCAGCCGGCCGGCCTCACGCAAGGCGTCCAAACGCATCGAGGACCTGCGCGCCATTCCCTGGGTATTCAGCTGGTCGCAAAGCCGCGTGCTGCTGCCGGGCTGGTACGGCTTCGGTTCGGCCGTGCGCGCCTACCTCCATGCAGAGCCGAAGAACGGCCTGGCGCTGCTCAAGCGCATGTACAAGCGCTGGCCCTTCTTCCGCACGCTCATTTCCAACGTCGACATGGTGATGTCGAAGACCGACATGGCGATCGCCTCGCGCTACGCGGCGCTGGTGCCGGACAAGAAACTGCGCGACAAGGTGTTCGGCCGCCTGATGGAAGAGTGGAAGTGGACCCGCAAGGCGGTGCTCGACATCAACGGTCAGCGCGAACTGCTCGCCTGCAACCCGCTGCTGGCGCGCTCCATTCGTAACCGCGTGCCCTACATCGACCCGCTCAACCACTTGCAGGTCGAGCTGCTGCGCCGCCACCGCTCGGGCAAGAGCGACGAACGCATCCACCGCGGTATCCATCGCACCATCAACGGTGTGGCGGCGGGCTTGCGCAACTCGGGTTAAGAATCTTCACCACAGAGACACAGAGACAAAAGGCGCTGGTATCGAAGGGACCAGCGCCTTTCCGTTCGTCCTGAGCCTGTCGAAGGATGAACGGAAAGGCTCCGGCATGGCCGTTCATGCTTCGACAGCTCGCTTCACTCGCGCTCAGCACGAACGGAGAGAGTAGGCACGACTCGATCCGAATCGCCCAATTCTTGTTTTTCTCTGTGTCTCTGTGTCTCTGTGTCTCTGTGGTTCAAGCTTTTAGTCTTTAGCGGCCGTTCACCAGCGTCTTCAGTACCGACCACTGCCGGCGGCTGACCGGCAGTTTCTCCTCGCAGCCGTCCACCAGCACCGCCCAGCCGGCGCCTTCGCCGTCCGGATCGAGCATGCGCTCGCAGCCGCGCAGATGCGCGCGCGATACCAGGCAGGAGCGATGCACGCGCACGAACACGTCGCCGAACTCCTGCTCCAGCCGGGTGAGCGATTCCTCGATGACGTGCTCGCGCTCGCGCGTGCGCACGGTCACGTATTTCAGCTCGGCCTTGAGGTAGAGCACGTCCGCGAGCGGCACGAGCAGGATGCGCCCGCGCTCGGTCACCGACAGAAAGCGGCGCGCGTCCTCACCGGCTCCTGCTGCCGCATTCGGCTCGGACTCGGCTGCGACGGGCCGCACCTTCTGCAGCGCGGCCTGCAGACGCGCCGCGCGCACCGGCTTGAGCAGATAGTCGATCGCGTTGACTTCGAAGGCGTGCACCGCATGCTGATCGTGCGCCGTGGTGAAAATGATGGCCGGCGCGTTGGCCGTGCGCAGCACCTGCCGCGCGAATTCGATGCCGCTCATCTGCGGCATGTGGACGTCCACCAGCACCGCATCGACCGGCTGCTCGCGCAGCAGCGCCAGCGCGGCCGGACCGTTGGGCGCCTCGCCGACGATGGTGTGCGGCACTGCGCCGGCGACATCGCTCAACACTTCGCGCAGGCGTTCGCGTGCGGGCGCTTCATCGTCCACCAGGAGCAGGCGCAGCGGACTCATGGCTGCGGCCCCAGGGTGATCGGCCCGAGCGTGAGCGGTCCCGTGCGCTCGCTCAGCCGCTTGTACGGAATGGAAATGCGCGTCTCGAAGACATCGCCGCGCACCACCGATTCGAGGACGGCTTCCACGTCGAAGTGCAGCGCCAGACGTTCGCGGATATTGGCCAGCGCCATGCGATTGCCCTGACGATGTTGATGATCGGCATGATAAGGATTGCGCAGCCGGAATTGCACGCGATCGCGCAAGCGGGCGATCGTCACCTCGATCGTTCCGGGACCGATGCCCGGCTCGATGCCGTGATAGACGGCATTCTCCACCAGCGGCTGCAGCAGCAGCGGCGGCACCAGCGCGTCGTAGGGCGCTTTCCCGGTGCGCCATTCCACGCGCAGCCGGTCACCCAGGCGCAGTTGTTCGAGGTTGAGATACTGTTGCGTCAGCTCCAGCTCGCGCTCCAGCGTGATGAGCCGCTTGTTGTCGGCCATCAGCATGCGATAGAGCTCGGCCAGATCCTCCAGCGCGGTCTCCGCGCGGCGCGCGTCCTTGCGGATCAGCGAGAGCACCGCGTTCAAGGTGTTGAACAGGAAATGCGGGCGGATGCGCGCCTGCAGCGCCTGCAATCGCGCTTCGGACAGTGCGGGCGAGAACGCGCGTTCGCGCAAATGGAAGTAGCCGGCCAGCATGCCGGTGGCGAGCAGCGCATAGGCGCTGCCGCGCAGGAAGGTCTGCGACGAGGCATCCATGCTGGCGACGAAGGCCTGCACACCTGCGGTCACCAGCACCGCCAGCACGCCGATCAGCGCAAGACCGTGGAAATAGCTCAACCGTTGCAGCACGGGATTCAGCAGCCACAGCGCGACCAGCATGCCGATCAGCACCGGTTCGACGACGAGCGCGATCGACAGGATGTGCTCGACCAGTTCGGCGAAGCTGTGCGTGCCGACGGTCGCGGCGAAAAAGGCCGCGCCGTTCACCGCGATGAGGATGCGCGCGAGCACGCCCAGGTTGCGCAAATCGGGCAGCGTTTCGGGAATATTCGCGTTGCGCGAGACCGGCAGCGTGCTCATGGAGCCGCCCCATTTGCGACGCACAGCGCCTGCAGGCCCGCGAAGGGGTCAAAAAGGGCACGCTGGCGGATGTGCTTTTGACTTAGAATCGGCACGCTTAGGTCGATGGGACGGCGCAGGGCGCGCGACGCATCGATTCTTGAACCCCCTCCCTCTTTTTTCAAGCAACGATGTCCGGTTCGAAGGAAAACCATCACGCCGCCCCCTCCACCTGGTCGGGCCGGTTCAGCGAAGCGGTCGATGAGCGCGTGAAGCGTTACACGGGCTCGGTCTTTTTCGACCGTCGTCTGGCGCTGCAGGATATCGCCGGCTCGCTCGCGCACGCCAGAATGCTGGCCGCACAGGGCATTATCACGGCCGACGATCTGGCGGATATCCAGCGCGGCCTCGCCACCGTGCGCGAAGAGATTCTGGCCGACCGCTTCGAGTGGTCCCTCGA
>Ga0079224_100006601_pt1 | contig 15422 bp, 13 predicted proteins | sample Stecom2015_FD_80414 | JGI IMG/M metagenome (GOLD analysis project Ga0079224, IMG submission 80414) | Agricultural soil microbial communities from Utah to study Nitrogen management - Steer compost 2015 | ecosystem: Environmental > Terrestrial > Soil > Agricultural land | place: USA: Utah...
GGGTCGAGGCGCGCGCGGGACGCGGCGGCGCCGCCGCCGTGCTCGAGCTCTGGCTCGCGCCGGCGGACACGCTGCGCGGTGAGGCGCGCCTGGCGGTCCGCGCCGTCGCCGAGCGGGCGCCCGGCCCGGCCGAGCCGCTCGCCGCCTCCGGCGGGGCCGCGCCGGCGCTCGACCTCGACCGCTTCTACCGCGACCACACCTTCCACGGCCCGCGCATGCGCGGCGTGGAGCGGGTCGGCGAGATCGGCGCCGGCCACGCGCGCGGGACCGTGCGGGCTGCCGCTGCCGGCTGGTCGAGCGCCGGGCTCGACATCCTCGCGGTGGACGGCGCCCTCCAGCTCGCCGCCTTCTTCGCGCGCGAGCGGCTCGGCCGCGCCGCGCTGCCGGTCGGCGCCGCCGAGTGCCGGGTGCTGGGCCGCGTCCCGCCCGGCGCCGAGCTCACCTGCGTCGCGGTCCTCGAGGAGGCGTCCGGCGGCGCGCTGGCCGGGCACATCGATCTATGTGACGGCGCCGGCCGGCCGCTGGTCCAGCTCCGCGGGCTCGACGCGCGGGTGGTCGAGCTCGCCGCGCCGGCCGATCGCGCCGGCGACGGGGGCGCAAAGGCGGGCGGCGACGCGGGCGGCGGCGGCCGCGGCCACGGCCACGCCGGCGAAAGCGGCCACGCCGGCGATCGCGGCCACCGCGACGGAAACGGCCACGGCCACGGCCACGGAAACGGCCACGGAAGCCACGTGCCCGATCCCGCGACCTACCGCATCGAGCAGTTCCCGGAGCTCGTCGAGCTGTCCCAGCGGCGCGCCATGGTCTCCGCGGTCGGCCTGCGCAACCCGTACTTCCACCTCCACGAGCGGGTCACCAACGAGCGCTCGATCATCGGCGGCACCGAGTTCATCAACTACTCGTCCTACAACTACCTGCGCCTGTCCGGCCACCCGGAGGTGAACCGCGCGGCGCAGGAGGCCATCGATCGCTACGGCACTTCGGTGTCGGCCAGCCGGGTCGCCTCCGGCGAAAAGCCGCTCCACCGCGAGCTCGAGCGCGCCCTGGCCGACCTGCTCGGCTGCGAGGACGCCATCGTCCTGGTCAGCGGCCACGCCACCAACGTGAGCGTGATCGGTCACCTGGTCGACCACCGCGACGTCATCCTGCACGACAGCCTGGCCCACGACAGCATCCTGGGCGGCGCCAGGCTGTCCGGCGCCCGCCGCCGCCCCTTCCCGCACAACGACGTGGACGCGCTCGAGGAGCTTCTGGTCAAGATCCGGCCGCACGCCCGCCGGGTGCTGATCGCGATCGAGGGCGTCTACAGCATGGACGGCGACCTGGCGCCGCTGGCCCGCATCGTCGAGCTGAAGAAGCGCCACGGCGCGCTGCTCCTGGTGGACGAGGCCCACTCCCTCGGCGTGGTCGGCCGCACCGGCCGCGGCATCGGCGAGCACGCCGGCATCGACCGCGCCGAGGTCGATCTGTGGATGGGCACCCTGTCGAAGTCGCTGGCGAGCTGCGGCGGCTACATCGCCGGCTCGCGCGCCCTGGTCGACCTGCTCAAGTACACCAACCCGGGCTTCGTCTACAGCGTCGGCATCTCCCCGGCCAACGCGGCCGCCGCGCTCGCCGCCATCGACATCATGCTGCGCGAGCCGGATCGGGTCGCCACCCTGCAGGCGCGGGCGCGCACCTTCCTGGCGCTCCTGCGCGAGCGCGGCATCGACACCGGCCTGTCGCGCGACTCGGCGGTGGTGCCGGCGATCGTGCCGAGCTCGCTCGACTGCCTGCGCCTGGCCCAGGCCCTCCACGACCGCGCGATCAACGTGCAGCCGATCCTCTACCCCGCGGTCGAGGAGGATCAGGCTCGCCTGCGGTTCTTCGTCACCGCCGGCCACAGCGAGGCGGACCTCTTGCACACGGCGGACGCGGTGCGCGAGGAGCTGGCCGCCATCGCGCCGCGGCACCTCAAGCTGGCCGGCCCGTGGAGCGCGGGCGCGGCGACGCGCGATACCCTCGGAGGGATCCTGTGAGCACGTTCCACAAAGGCAGCGCCCGGATGTTCCGGAACGAGCTGCTGGAGAAGCTGTCCCACGTCCACCCGGCCACGCCGGCGATCCTGTTCCTGCCGGTCGTCGCCGTCGCGCTGTGGGCGGCGGTCGCGGTGGACGGCGCCGGCCCGGCCCGCATCGCCTGGCAGCTCGCGCTCGGCTACGTCGGCTGGACCCTGCTCGAGTACTGGCTGCACCGCCTGCTCTTTCACCTGCCGGTGCGCGGTCCCGTCACCCAGCGCATCTACTTCTTCATCCACGGCGTCCACCACGACTGGCCGTGGGACACCAGCCGCCTGGTCTTGCCGCCGAGCGTGAGCGTCCTGCTCGCGGCGCTGTTCTACTTCCTGTTCAAGGGCGTGTTCGGGCCCGCCTTCCACGCGCTGTTCGCCGGCTTCGTGCTCGGCTACGTCATCTACGACACCCTGCACTGGTACACCCACGTCGGCGCGCCGAAGAATCGCGCGCTCAAGTTCCTGCGCAAGCAGCACATGGTCCATCACTTCAAGGAGCCGGGCACCCGGTTCGGCGTGAGCTGCCCGTGGTGGGACGTCGTGTTCCGCACCACCGGCGCCGCCCGGGCCGCCGAGCCCGGGGAGCCGGCCCAGAAGGCCGCGTAGTCACCCATGCCGCTGTTCTCTCGCCCGGACGGCGATCGGATCCCGGACGTCTCGCCCGAGCGCCGGATCATGCCGTTCCTCATGCGCGGCCGGAACGAGAGCGCCGTCTATCACGAGCAGACCTACGAGATCGGCAAGGCGCGCCGCTGGCTGCGCGAGTTCAACCGCTCGAACCCGCCGCAGGCGGCGACCCTGTTTCACCTGTTCCTGTGGGCCTGCAGCCAGGGGCTGCACCGCCACCCGCGCATGAACCGGTTCGTGTCCGGCAGCCGGCTGTACCAGCGGCGCGGCGTGCAGGTCTCGTTCGCCGCCAAGAAGGAGCTGTCGGCCACCGCGCCGATCGTCACCGTCAAGAAGTCGTTCGCCGACGGCGAGCCGTTCGCCGCCGCGGTGGCCGACATGGCCGGTCTCATCGGCGAGGGCCGCTCGGGCCGCGAGCGCCGGGTGGATCGAGAGCTGAAGCTGGCCCTGCTCCTGCCGGCGTTCCTGCTCCGCATCGTGCTCTGGTTCCTGCGCGGGCTGGATCGCCTCAACCTCCTGCCGCGCTCCATGATCGAGAGCGATCCGCTCTACGCCAGCCTGTTCGTCGCCAACCTCGGGTCGATCGGGCTCGACAACACGTTCCACCACCTCTACGAGTATGGAACGGTCAGCATCTTCGCCGTGCTCGGCACCCAGAAGAAGGCTCTGGTGCTCGGCCGCGACGGCAGTCCGGAGGTCCGGGAGGTGGTGCAGATCCGCTGGACGCTCGACGAGCGCATCATCGACGGCTACTACGCCGGCGAGGGGATGCGCTTCGTGCAGAAGGTGATGGAGGACCCGGAGCGCTACCTCGGCCCGGCGGCCGAGGTCGCCGCCGGGCGGCCTCCGGCGCTGGCCTCCGGCGCCGAGGTGGTGCGGATCTCGGAGCGCGCGACGGGAGGCGGCTCGTGAGCTGGCGTCCTCGCGGCGGCCGCTACGGCGGGACCCGCTACCGCTGGGTCGACGTCATCACCATGACCTACATGGCGGCGACCGGCATGCTGAACGTCCTGCTCGGCTCCGGAAAGCCCGGCCTGGCGCTCGCCGTCGCCCTGCACGCCGGCTACGTGGTCTTCGGCCTCGAGATCGTGCGCCTCAGCCAGCGCCGCCCGGACAGCAGGCTCATCCTGCAGCTCCGCACCTGGTACCCCGGGTTCATCATCCTGTACGGCTTCTTCGACGTATCCCGGCTGCAGCACCTGATCTCGAGCGGCACCTTCTGGGCCACCGACGCGCTGGCCGACGCCGACTACGCCCTTTTCGGCGTCCACCCGACCGTGTGGATCCAGCAGTTCCACACCCCGGTGCTCAACGAGATCATCTCGTTCTTCAACGTCTCCTACTACGTCATCCCGCTCCTGTTCGCGATCCCGCTCCTGGTGCGCGGGCGCTACCCGGAGGTGTGGGCGGGCGCGTCGATCGCGCTGTTCGCCTACGTGGTGAACTACACCCTGTTCATCCTGCTGCCGGCGGTCGGCCCGCGCATGATCCCGGCGATCGAGGCGCTGCGCGACCCGAGCCTCGAGGGCGGGCCGCTTGTCTGGCTGCAGCACCTCATCCAGGGCGACCAGGGCACGGTGCGCGGCAACGCGTTCCCGTCGGCCCACGTGAGCGGCGCGCTGGCCTGGACCCTGGCCGCCTGGCGCTACCAGCGCAAGCTGGCCTGGCTGCTCGCGCTCCTCACCCTGGGCACCGCGGTGTCGACCGTGTACCTCGGCTTCCACCACGCGATCGATCCGATCGCCGGGTTCCTGGTCGGCCTGCTCTGCTACCTGGTCGCCGTGCGGATCATGCAGGCGCGCGGCGAGGATCCGGTCACGTGCCCGGAAGAAGCCCGGCGGGTCGGCGGCGCGGGAACGTGAGCTCCTGGCCGGGGTAGAAGCCGCGCCGCGCCGGGTCGTGGTGCCACCAGCAGATCTCGATGCGGTCGGCGCGGGCCCGGATGACGGTGAACGAGTTGGCCTGTTGCCCCGGGTGGAGCCGCGCGCAGGTGGCGGTGCCGGCCTGCGACCAGAGCAGGAGCTCGCCGCGTCCGCGCTCGAGCTGCTCTGCGTGCGGGAAGTGGCGGTGGCCGGTGAGGACGAGATCCACCCCGCTGTCCTGCAGCGGGCGGTCGACCCGGCGGCCGCGCAGGTGGTTGCGGAACAGCCGGCGGCGCAGCGGGCGCAGCCCGTGGTGGACCACCAGCACGCGGAGGGAGCCCTCCGCGGCGCCGGCGAAGCTGTCCTGCGCCCACTCGATCTGCTGGCGCGACAGGTAGCCGAGGTCGAGGGTCCACCGGCTCGGGCTGCACAGGCCGACCAGGTGGGCGCCGGTCACCTGCAGCGCGCGGTCGACCTCCTCGTGGACGTGGCGGCGGTAGGCGCGCAGCGGGCGGGCGAAGCGGTCGAGCAGGTTGGCCCGCTCGATGTCGTGGTTGCCCGGCACCGCGAGGAGCGGCGGCCGGAAGCGGCCGAGGAAGCGCGCGACCTGGCGCCAGGCGGAGGTGCGCTCGGCCCACTCGACGAGATCTCCCGAGGCGATCACCGCGTCCGGCGCGATCCGCTCGGCCGCCTCGTGCACCGCGTCGCCCATCTCCTCGGCGTAGCGGCCTCCGAAGTGGAGGTCGGAGATGTGGAGCAAGGTGCACGCGCGCACGGGTAGCGGATCGTAGCATCGGCCCCGTACCGTGCGACGTTCGGCCGCACTGGCGAGCGGCGGCGCGTGCGGTAAAGTCTTCGCCGCCGCCTGCAGGCGGCCAAGAGGAGGACGCGGAATGGCGAGTTACCTTCTGATCGAATCGCGCGACCCGTGGGAGTCGCGCGACTGCGAGGCCTGGCAGGAGCTGGCGCTCGGCCTGGCCCGCCAGGGCAACACCGTCACCCTGCTGCTGGTGCAGAACGGAGTTCTGCCGGCGCGGCGCGGCGCCCGCGGCGGCGACCTGGCCGCGCTGACCGGCGCCGGCGTCGAGATCCTGGCGGACGACTTCTCCCTGCGCGAGCGCGGCATCGGCGCCGACCGCCTCGCCGACGGGGTCAAGCCGGCCGCCATCGACGTGGTCATCGACATGATGGCCGAGGGCCGCAAGGTCATCTGGCACTGAGGAGGAAGGCATGGCCACCCAGGAGAAGAAGACCCTCACCTTCGTCCTCATGGACGCCCCCTACGAGAACGCCCGCACCACCACCGCCTTCCGCCTGCTCGACGCGGCGGTGCGCCGCGGCCACGACGTCAAGGTGTTCGCCTACGAGGGCGCGGTCGCCCACTCGTTCGCGCGCCAGGCGCCGCACGGCAACGCGGTGCACGGGCGCAACGCCAAGGAGGAGGACCACCCCAACCCGAAGGACTGGATCGCCGCGCTGATGCAGGCCGCCGAGGCGGCCGGCGCGACGCTCGAGTGGATGAACTGCGGCCTCTGCGTCGACGAGCGCGGCGTGGGCGAGGCGATCCCGGGCGTGAGCCGCGGCTCGCCCGCCGACCTGTGGAAGATGTCCGAGGCGTCCGACAACACGCTGGTCATCCCGACCCGCTGAGGATCCCATGGCACGACGAGTCCTACAGATCATCGAGACCGCCTACCGCGCGACCATCGAGGAGCAGGACGACACCTGCATCTGGATCACCCACGCGATGAAGGGCGCGGGGGCGGATCTGGCGGTGCTGCTGCGCGGCAACGCGGTCAACTACGCCTGCGCCGCGCAGGACGCCTCCGGGCTGCGCTTCGGCGAGAAGCGCCAGACGCAGCCGCCTCAGCTCGCCCGCGACGTCGCCTCGCTCATCGAGAAGGGCGTCGAGGTGCACGTGGTCGAGGAGGATCTGGCCGAGCGCGGCCTCGACAAGGGCGAGCTGATCGACGGCCTGCGCCCCGTGCGGCGCTCGGAGCTGCCCGCGCTCCTCGGCGGGTTCGACCAGATCTGGCACTGGTGAGCATCGGCCCGCGGCCGCGGAGGCCTCCGGCCGTCAGTCGATGAGGGCGAGCAGGTCCTCGCGGGTGAGGCCGGCCGCCTGGCCGGCCTCGCCGAGCGCCACGTCGGCGAGGGCGCGCTTGCGCTCCTGCAGCGCCAGGATGCGCTCCTCCACCGTGTCGCGCGAGACCAGCCGGTAGACCATCACCGGCCGGTCCTGGCCGATGCGGTGGGCGCGGTCGGCCGCCTGGTCCTCGGCCGCCGGGTTCCACCAGGGGTCGAGGATGAACACGTGGTCGGCGGCGGTGAGGTTGAGGCCGGTGCCGCCCGCCTTGAGCGAGGCGATGAGCACCGGCGGCCCGGCCGGATCCTGGAACGCGGCGACCACGCCGGCGCGGTCGGTGGTCGAGCCGTCGAGCCGGGTGAAGCCGATCTCGGCGGCGCGCAGGTGCGGCTCGACCAGATCGAGCAGCGAGGTCCACTGGGAGAACACCAGAGCCTTGTGGCCGCCCGACACCGCCGACTCGAGCGCCTCGAGCAGCGAGGTCACCTTGGAGGAGGTCGCGGCCTCCTGGCCGGGCAAGAGCCCCGGGTGGCAGGCGGCCTGGCGCAGGCGGAGCAGCGCCTCGAGCGCCTCGAGCACACCCTTGCCTGACGACAGCCGCGCGACCAGGTCGGCGCGGGTGGCGGCGCGCACAGCGTCGTAGGTGGCGCGCTCCGCCTCGTCGAGCTCGACCGACAGCACCGCGTCGGTGCGCGGCGGCAGCTCCGGCGCCACGTCGCGCTTGAGCCGGCGCAGCACGAACGGGCGGATCTTGTCGCGCAGGAGCTGCGCCGCCTGCGGGTTGCCGGCGGCGATCGGGCTGGCGAAGCGGCGCTGGAAGTCGGACCGGCCGCCGAGCAGCCCGGGGTTGGTCTGGTGGCAGGCGCTCCACAGCTCCTCGAGCCGGTTCTCGACCGGGGTGCCGGACAGCGCGAGCCGGAAGTCCGCCTCGATCGCGGCGGCGGCGTGGGCCGACTGGCTGTCCGGGTTCTTGACCGCCTGCGCCTCGTCGAGCACCAGCGCGCTCCAGCGGCGCGCGGTGAGCTCGTCGCGGTCGATGCGGAGCAGGGCGTAGGTGGTGACCACCACGCCGGCGTCCGGGTCGAGCGCGCGGCGCGGGCCGTGGTACACGCACACCCGCAGGTCCGGGCGGAAGCGGGCGATCTCCGCCGCCCAGTTGTGCAGCACGCTGGTCGGGCACACGACCAGCGAGCCGGCCGGCAGCACCGCGAGCGCCTGCACCGTCTTGCCCAGGCCCATGTCGTCGGCCAGGACCGCGCCGAAACCGGCCGAGCGGAGGAACGCAAGCCAGTCGACCCCGGCCTGCTGGTACGGGCGCAGGCTGCCGCGGAAGCCGTCCGGCAGCGGCGCCGGCGGGATGCGGCCGCCGTCGCCGAGCAGGGCGGCCAGCCTGCGCGCCGCCGCCGGCCGCGGCTGGTCCATCTCGTCGCACAGCGCGGCGAGCGACGGGACGGTGACCGGGGCGACCCGGCCGTCCTCCTTGCGCGCGGCGAGCAGGTCGAGCACCCGGCGGCCGTGGCGCTCGAGGAAGCCGTCTGGAAGCGGCGCCCAGCCGCCGTCGTCGAGCGGCACAAGCTCGAGGCCGCCCTGCCAGGCGGCCATCACGGCGGCGCCGGACACCCGGCGGATCTGCCCGCCGACCGGCTCTTCGGTCTCGAACCAGAGGTCGAAGGCGGCCGCCTCGTCGCCGTCCTCGTCGCGCACCGACAGCCGCGGCACCAGCGGGATGTCGTGCAGCGCCTCCAGCGCGGCGTCCGGATCGTCCCCCCGCTGGAAGGCGCGCAGCTTGTCGGCCATGGCGCGCGCCTCGGCGCCGGTCACGGTGATGCGCCGGCCCGGCACCATGTTGAGGCGGTCGCGCAGGGCAGCCAGCACCGACGCCTCGGCCCGGCGGTCGCGCACCGGCGCCGGCGGCACCGGCTCGCCGCGCGTGCGCGGCGGTAGCTGCACCATGCGGTCGCCGTCGATGCGGGCCAGCGGCGGGTCGCCGTAGACCAGGGTCGGCAGGACCGACAGCCGCGCCCCGTCGCTGTCGATGGCGAAGTGGATGCGCGGCCGCGCCGCCCGCGTCACGCCGGGCAGCCGCCGGGTGCGGACGTCGATCGGGATGTCGCGCTCGAGCGCCGGCAGCATGCTGGTGACCAGCTCGCCGAGCTCGGCGGGGGCGTAGTCGCGGACCAGCGGCAACGCCTCCCAGCGGGCGCCGGCGACCGCGGTGTGGCCGAGCGGCCGCAGGGTGTCCTTGCACAGCGCGACGCCGTCGCCCACCACGGCGACCGTCGGGTGGGCGACCACCGCGAGGCGGACGCCGTCGCCGCGGTCGGTGACCACGCCGCGCGGCAGCACCGGCTCCGACGAGACCGCCACCGGCGCCCCGTCGAGGCTCACCCGGTCGGAGCCGGCCAGCGCGGCGAGGACCGGCGGCACCTGGGACAGCTCGATCTGCCGCACGTCGCCCGGCAGCACGCCGCCGAGGGCGCGGCCGACCGCGAGGTCGATCTGGGTCGGGTGGAGCGGGCCGTCGCCGACCACCTCGCGGCGCAGGAGGAGGTGATCGCCCGGGCCGCGCTCGAAGCGGTAGTGGAGCGTGGCGCCCTCTTCCACCGCGGCGTCTCCCGGCGGCTGGCTGAGGGCGATGACCGCCGCGGCGACGTGGGCGCAGGCGTCGAACCGGCCGTCGCAGTCGCACTCCCACTCGCCCTCTCTCGGGTAGAGGACCACCGTCTGCGCCACCGCCCGGCCCGGCGCCGGCACCCGGACCACGATCTCGCCGGCGCCGCCCGGCTCGCGGCGGACCGCGCCATCGCGCGCGAGCTTCACCCCTTGCGACCAGAGCCCGCGCGGGCACACCTCGCGCACCGCCTCGAGCAGACGGCCGACGTCCATCGCGCTTTCTTACCCGCTGCGGGGCCGCGCGCCAAGTGGGACGGGGGGGCGCGAGCAGGGCGGGCGGCCCGGGGCGGCCGCCGGCCCCGGGCTCCTGAGCGCTGGTCGCCGGCGCCGGCCAGCGCGGCGGGTGGTCCCGGTCAGTCGACCACCGGGTCCGCGCAGGCGATGTGGAAGGCGAGGGCGCCCTGCGGGTCGCCCTGGACCGCGTCGCAGGTGGCCGGGCACAGCGTGACCACGTCCCCCTCCACGTAGTAGTCGCCGGCGCCGCAGTCATCGGCCGAGGCCACCCGCTCCAGGGTGGTCTGCTCGCCGCCGCCCGGCGTGTAGTAGGCGACGACCCTGTCGAAGTCGAACTGCGAGCCGGACGGCGGATCGCCGAGCGAGTAGCTGCACGCCAGGATCGAGCCCTCGATCACGTCGTCCGCGATCTGGTTGAAGATGACGTTGAAGTTGTCGTTGTTGCACAGCGGGAACCTGAGCCCGCCGGTGCCGACCGAGATCGCCTGGTGGACGCGGCCGTCGCGCACCGAGCCGGGGCTGCACTGCGCCTGCTGCACCGGCTCGCCCGGCGGCCACGGCGCGGTCTCCGGATCGTTGGCGGCCATGCCGAGGATGGTGTGGAAGACGTAGTTGCGATCGTCCGCGGTGCCGAAGTGCTCGGGCGACAGCGCCCGCAGGGCGGCGTCGAACTCGGCGAACGTGTTCGGCTCCCCGCTGGCGTCGTCGTCGGTGACCAGCAGGAAGATCTTGGTGGTGCCGTCGCGCAGGTAGGTGCCCCAGCCCGGGTTGCCCTGCTCGTCCTCGGCCGCGAAGTCGCTCAGCAGCCGGCGCAGGCCGTCGCGCGAGTCGATCAGAACGTCGTAGTGCTTGAAGCGATCGGTCATCGCGGGGCTGACCAGCGCCGCGCCGCCGGGGCCGGTGCAGTTCTTGCCCCCGTTGCAGGTGCACTCCTCGCCGGACAGCGGGGTGGAGATGCAGATCGACAGCTTGCTGGCCGTCGAGGCGCCCTGGCCCTGGGCGGCCTGCGTCGAGGTCGGGTAGTCGCCGAGCAGGATGACGCGGTAGTCGAGGTCGTTGTCGGCCAGGATCTCGGCCAGGTTCACGTTGAGGTTGGCCTGGACCTGATCGATCTCGCCGCCCATCGAGCCGGAGCTGTCGATCGCCAGGATGATGTCGACCGGACGCTTGGCCAGGGTGGCCTGCGCGGCGGCGCCGCTGCAGGCGGCGTCCTGGCTCTTCGGATCGGTGCCGAGGACGACCTCATCACCGTCGAGGATGCCGTCGCCGTCGGAGTCGGGCGACAGCGGATCGGATCCGATGGCGACCTCGTCGCCGTCGGACAGCCCGTCGCCGTCGCTGTCCGGGTTGGCGGGATCGGTCCCGAGCTCGTCCTCGCGATCGTCGGGCAGGCCGTCGCCGTCGGTGTCCGGTCCGCTCGCGGCGTCGGGCGGCGGATCGTTCTGGCCGGAGTCGGGACCGCCGCCGGTCACCTCGGACGATCCGCAGGCAGTGGTGAGAGCGAAAAGGGAGCAGGTCAGGACGACGAATGAAAATGAGCGCACTCGATCCACTGTACAGATCGTGCGCGATCGACCACAAGCACGTTGCGCGGCGCGCAGGTGCATGCGCGCTCGGGCGCGCATGCCTTGCGTGTCCTACCGCGACCGACGTCGCCGCTGCTTCGCTGCGATCTGCTCAGCTCGGCACACGCGCGAACACACGCGCGGCGCGCTCGCGGGCGGCGGCGATCACCGCGCGGCGATCGAGGGTGAGGAGCTGGCGGCCGCGCACCACCACGCGGCCGTCCACCACCACGTCGACCACGTCGGTCGACCGGCAGGCGTAGACCACGGCGGAGTACGGGTCGGCGGTCGGCACCACGTGGGCACCGCCGAGGTCGACCGAGATGACGTCGGCCCGCTTGCCGACCTCGAGGGAGCCGATCTCGCCGTCGAGGCCGAGGGCGCGGGCGCCGCCGAGGGTGGCCATGCGGACCACCTCGGACGCCGGCATCGCCAGCGGGCCGCGCCGCGGCTTGTGGACCAGCGCGGCCAGCCGCATCTCGAGGAAGCCGTCGAGGTTGTTGTTGCAGGGGGCGCCGTCGGCGCCGAGGCTGACCGACACCCCCTCGGCGACCAGCTCCGGCACCTCGGCGACCCCGGAGCCGAGCTTGAGGTTCGACGACGGGCAGTGCAGGAGGTGGGTGCCTGTCTCACGCAGGAGCCCGCGCTCCTCGTCGGTGAGCCACACGCAGTGGGCCAGGCAGACGTCCTGGCCGGACAGGCCGAGCCGGTGCAGGTGGACCACGTTGTCGGCGCCGCGCCGGGCCACCACCTCGGCCACCTCGCGCCGGTTCTCGCTGGCGTGGGTGTGGACCCGCACGCCGGCGGCGCGCGCCGCGCCGGACACCTCGCGCAGGAGATCGTCGGTGCAGGACAGGACGAAGCGCGGCGCGTAGGCGTAGCGCAGCCGGCCGCCGGAGCGGCCGTGCCAGTCGCGGCACAGGCGGGCCGACTCCTCGAGCGACTCGGCGGTGGTCTCGCGCAGGCCGGGCGGGCAGGACGGGTCGTCCATCATCGCCTTGCCGATGGTCGCCCGCAGGCCGGCGTCGCGCGCCGCCTCGAACAGGGCGTCGGTGTGGCGCACGGTGCCCATGTCGAGGATCGCGGTGGTGCCGCCGGTCAGGAGCTCGACGCAGGCCAGCCGGGCGGCGGCGGCGGTGTCCTCGCGGTCGAGCGCCGCCTCGTACGGCCACACCACCCGGCTCAGCCAGTCGAGCAGCTCGAGCCCGTCGGCGCGGCCGCGCGCCAAGGTCTGGCACATGTGGACGTGCGACTGCACCAGCCCGGGCATGACCACGCAGCCGGTGGCGTCGAGGATCTCGTAGTCGCTGGTCTGCGGGGTGTAGCTGCCGCCGACCTGGACCAGCAGGCCGTCCCGGCAGGCGACGTCGCCGTCGAGCACGCGCGAGCCGGGATCGACCGTCAGGATGGTGCCGCCGCGGAAGATGATCTCGGACACCGGCTCACCCCGGGAGCTGGTCGCGCCGGAAGCCGTGCGGCAGGCACTCGGCGAGGGTGAGCTCGCGCCGCTCGCCTGCCGGGTTGACCAGGAGGATGCGCAGCGACGCCGGATCCTCGGCGAGCTCGCTCAGGGTCTGCAGGCACATGCCGCAGGGAGCCGCCGGCGGCGAGCTGACGGTGGCGACCGCCGCCGTCTGGATCCGCCGGGCGCCGCCCATCACCGCCGCCGCCACCGCGCTGCGCTCGGCGCACAGCGCCAGCCCGTAGGAGGCGTTCTCCACGTTGGCGCCCTGGTAGACCCGGCCGTCGGCCAGCACCGCGCAGCCGACCTGGTAGCCGGAGTAGGGGGCGTAGGCTCGCTCGCGCGCCTCGAGCGCGCGCGTCACCAGCTCGCGGTCGTCAGCGGTCATGCGGCGTTCTCCTCGCGGGCGAGGCGGGCCAGGATGGCGTCGAGCAGCGCCTCGAAGGTGCTGCGCACCCGGGTCGCGGTCTCGGTGACCTCGTCGTGCGACAGCGGAGCGGCGCCGCCGAGCCCGGCGGCCCAGTTGGTGATGCAGGAGATGCCGAGCACGCGCGCGCCCATGTGCACCGCGGCGATCACCTCCGGCACCGTCGACATGCCGGTCGCGTCGGCGCCGAGCGCGTCGAGCATGCGGACCTCCGCCGGCGTCTCGTAGGACGGCCCGCCGGAGCCGGCGTAGACCCCCTCGGCCAGCTCGGCGCCGACCTCGCGCGCGGCGTCGCGCGCCAGCTCGCGCAGCGCGGCCGGGTAGGCGCGGGTCATGTCCGGGAAGCGCGGGCCGATCCGGTCGTCGTTCGGGCCGCGCAGCGGGTGATCCGGGAACAGGTTGATGTGATCGCGGATGAGCATCAGCGTGCCGGGCGGGTGGCGCAGGCCGCCGGCGGCGTTGGTGACGATGAGGGTGCGCGCGCCGAGCGCGACGAGCGCGCGGGCCGGGAAGGCGACCTGCCGCGCCGAGTGGCCCTCGTAGAAGTGGATGCGCCCCTGCATGGCGGCGCAGGCGAGCCCGTGGCGGCGCCCGATCACCAGCCGGCCGGCGTGGCCGACCACGGTCGACTGGGCGAAGCCGGGGATCTCCTGGTACGGGACCGCGGCCGCCTCCTCGAGCCGCTCGGCGAAGCCGCCCAGGCCGCTGCCCAGGATGAGCCCGACCGCCGGCTGCACCGGGCCGATGCGCTCGCGCACCGCCGCGACCGCCGCGTCGAGCTGGGCCGACAGCTCGCTGCCCGCGCGCCCGTCGCTCAACGCAGGACCTCCAAGACCAGCGCGCTCTGCGGCGCCGACATCGCGGCGCCGAACTGGAACGCGCCGGTGACCATGTCGCGGGCGGCGTCGATCTCCTCGTCGCTGGCCCGGCTGGTGAGCAGGTACGCCACCGGCTCGCCGCGCTCGATGCGCTCGCCGACCTGCGCCTGGATCTGGATGCCGGCGGAGGGGTCGATCCGGTCCTCGACCCGGCGCCGCCCGGCGCCGAGCATCAGCGCGGCCATGCCGATCTGCCGGGCCGACAGCGCCCGCACGGTGCCGCTCTCCGGCGCCGGCACCGGCGTGCGGCGCGCCGCCTGCGGCAGCACCTCTTCCGGCCGGTCGACCACCCGCGCGTCGCCCCCCTGCGCCTCGACCACCTTGCGGAACAGCTCGAGGGCGGAGCCGTCGGCCAGCACCTTCTCCATGCGCGCGCGCCCGTCCGGCACGTCGCGCGCCACGCCGGACAGCGCCAGCATCTCGGCGCCGAGCGTCACGGTCAGCTCGCGGGTGTCGGCCGGGCCGCCGCCGCGCAGAACGTCGATGCTCTCCTGCACCTCGATGGCGTTGCCGACCGTGCGGCCGATCGGCGCGTCCATGTTGGTGAGCACCGCGGTCACCTTGACCGAGGCCGCCGCGCCGATCGCCTGGATGGCGCGGGCGAGCTGGACCGCGTCGGCCCGCGAATCCATGAAGGCGCCGTCGCCCACCTTGCAGTCGAGCACCAGCGCGTCGATCCCCTCGGCCAGCTTCTTCGACATGATCGAGGAGGCGATGAGCGGGATCGACTCGACCGTGGCGGTGACGTCGCGCAGGGCGTACAGGCGGCGGTCGGCCGGCGCCACCCGGGCGGTCTGGCCGATGAGGCAGACGCCCAGCCGGCGCACCTGGTCGACGAACTGCTCGACCGTCAAATCGACCCGGAAGCCCGGGATCGACTCCAGCTTGTCGAGGGTGCCGCCGGTGTGGCCGAGCCCGCGGCCGGACACCATCGGCACCGCGGCGCCGCAGGCGGCCACCGCCGGGGCCAGCGGCAGCGAGATCTTGTCGCCGACCCCGCCGGTCGAGTGCTTGTCGACCCGCGGCCGGTCCACGCTCGACAGGTCGATGACGTCGCCGGAGCGCAGCATGGCGTCGGCCCACACCGCCAGCTCGCCGCCGTCGAGGCCGCGGAAGAAGATCGCCATCAGCATGGCGGCGACCTGGTAGTCCGGGATGGATCCGTCGCTGGCGCCGGCGACGAACGCGCGCAGCTCCTCCTCGCTCAGGCGCTGGCCCTCGCGCTTCTTCCAGATGACGGCTTGCGGGATGAACGCGCTCATCGACGACTCGGGGCTCCTCGGGGCTATCGGCTCGGGCGCTTCACGCCGCCGGTGTGATGGCGCGCAGGAAGCTCTCGCCGTGCGGCGGCGCGGTCACGCCGAAGAGCTCGGCCAGGGTGGCGCCGATGTCGGCGAACGAGGAGCGCACGCCGAGGTCGACGCCGGCCGCCTGCGGCGGGCCGGAGGCAATGAGCGGCACGGACTCGCGGGGGGGATCGGGGGCGGGGGAGGGGGGGGCGGTGGCGGGGGGGGGGGGTGCGAGGGCCAGGGCTCGGCCCGGCGTGATGCGGGCCGAC
>Ga0079224_100006602_pt1 | contig 15422 bp, 15 predicted proteins | sample Stecom2015_FD_80414 | JGI IMG/M metagenome (GOLD analysis project Ga0079224, IMG submission 80414) | Agricultural soil microbial communities from Utah to study Nitrogen management - Steer compost 2015 | ecosystem: Environmental > Terrestrial > Soil > Agricultural land | place: USA: Utah...
CAAAGCCAGGTCCACCGACAAGCTGCCGGTGCTGATCACCCCGGAGCCCAGCACCTGGGAGGGCTCCGCCCCCAAACGCATGATCGCGCCCTTACCGAACTGCCTCTCGATCTGAGAGACGGCCGTGTTGAGAGCTTGCGCCTTGTCCTTGTCCACGACGTAACCTCCGCCCCTTGAGTGCCTCTCGGGCCGCCTCAAAGTCACCTTAAATAATAAGGGTCACGGAGGGGCGAACGCAACGGGACGTGGACGAGGACGGCTCGGCCCGAGCCTAGACCCCGAGGGCCCGTACCCACGTCATCGGGCCCCTGGGACCGACCCCGACGGCCCCCCGGACGGCCGGCGCCGACGGCCTCCGGGCGCCCGGCGCCGACGGCCCCGGGCGGAGCGCCTACGGCCCCGGGAGCCGCGCCCACGGACCCCGCGCCCCTACGCCAACAGGGCCTCCCGCACCGCCGCCAGCACCCTCGCCGCGTCCGGCCGGTAGTGGTGCTCGACCGAGGTGAAGGGCGGGTAGGGGGCGTCCCAGCCGGTGACGCGCGCCACCGGGGCCAGCAGGTCGAAGAACGCGCTCTCGGCGATGCGCGCGGCGACCTCCGCCCCGAACCCCGCGGTGCGAGCGGCCTCATGGACCACCACGGCGCGCCCGGTCTTGCGCACCGACGCCAGCACGGTCTCCTCGTCGAACGGGACCAAGGTCTCGACGTCCACGACCTCGAGGCTCACGCCCTCGCGCGCGGCGACCTCGGCCGCCTGCAGGCAGACCTCGACCATGCCCCCGTAGCAGACCAGCGTCAGCGCGTCGCCCTGGCGGACCACGCGCGCCCGGCCCAGCTCGAGCCGGTACGGCTCGACGGGCACCGGCTCGCGGCTCGAGCGGTAGAGCTTGATCGCCTCGAGGAAGAACACCGGGTCGGGGTCGTCGATCGCCGCCAACAGGAGCCCCTTCGCCCGGGACGGCGACGACGGCACCACCACCTTCACGCCGGGCGCGTGCGCCAGGAGCGCCTCCGGCGAGTCGGCGTGCTGCTCGGGCGTGTGCACGCCACCGCCGTAGGCGGCCCGCACGACCAGCGGCACCGTGTAGCGCCCGCGCGTGCGGTGGCGGTAGCGGCCCACGTGCGAGAGGACCTGGTCGAGCGCCGGGTAGAGGAAGCCGGCGAACTGCACCTCGGCCACGGGCCGCATGCCGGCCAGCGCCAGGCCGACGGCGTAGCCGACGATGCCGGACTCGGCGAGCGGCGTGTCGTAGACGCGGTCCGCGCCGTGCTTCGCCTGCAGGCCGTCGGTGGCGCGGAAGACTCCGCCCATGACCCCGACGTCCTCGCCGAAGACCAGGACGCGCTCGTCGGCGGCTAGCGCCTGGTCGAGCGCCTGGTTTATGGCCTGGACCATCGTCAGGTCGGCGGTCGCGACCGCCTCGGCGACGCCCTCAGCCGCCACGCAGCGCCTCCCAGGCGCGCCGCTGGTCGGGGCCCATCGCGGCGTAGACCTCCTCGACGATCGCCTCCGGAGCGGGCTCCGGCGCCTCGTCGGCCTCGGCGACCGCGGCGTCGAACTCGGCCCGCAGCTCCGCCACCAGGGCCTCCTCTCGCTGGTCCGACCAGGCGCCCAGGCCCTGCAGCAAGGCGCGCATGCGGGCGAGCGGCTCGGCCTTGCCGCGCTCGCCCGTCACCGACTCGTCGCGGTAGCGGCTCGGGTCGTCGCTGGTGGTGTGAGGCGCCAGGCGGTAGGTGACGGCCTCGACGAGGGTGGGTCCCTCACCCGCGCGGGCGCGGGCGACGGCCCGTCCTACGACGTCCCACACCGCCACCAGGTCGTTGCCGTCCACCCTCACGCCCGGGATCCCGTAGCCGGCGGCGCGGTCGGCGATGCGCGTGTTGCGCATCTGCCGCTCGGTGGGCACGCTGATCGCCCAGCCGTTGTTCTGGACGACGAACACCACGGGCGCCGAGAAGACGGCGGCGAAGTTCAGCGCCTCGTGGGCGTCGCCCTCCGACGTGCCGCCGTCGCCCACGAAGGCGAGCACCACCCAGCCCTCGCCCCGGAGCCGCCCGGCGTGGGCGACGCCGACGGCGTGGGGCAGCTGGGTGGCGATGGGCACGTAGAACGGCAGGACCCGTACGCCCTCGGGGAACGACCAGCCGGAAGGGTGCGCGCGCCAGTAGAGCAGCGCCGTGGCGAGCGGCAGGCCGTGGGTGATGGCGGCGGCCGTCTCGCGGTAGGTGGGTACGAGCCAGTCGCCCTCCCCGAGGGCCAGGGCGGCGCCCACCTGCGCCGCCTCCTGCCCGCGGAACAGCGGGTAGACGCCGAGCCTCCCCTGGCGCTGCAGCGTGACGGCCCGCTCGTCGAACAGGCGCGCGCGGCGCATGGCGCGGTAGCCGCGCACGAGCTCCTCCGCGCCGAACGGCAGCTCCGCTAGCGCCCGGCCGTCCTCGCTGACGTAACTGACGGTTCCGGTCATGTTCCTCCTGTGCCGCCCATCCTAAGCCACCGGGCACACTAACGAACGCTCGTTCGTGTAACATCGGCGCATGAGCAGACCGGCCCTGCGCGCCGGCCGGCGGGAGGAGATCCTGCAGGCGGCGGGCGAGCTCTTCGGCGAGCGCGGCTACCACGCGATCGGCATGCGCGAGCTGGCTCAGGCGCTCGAGCTCAAGGGCAGCAGCCTCTACGCGCACATCGCGTCGAAGGAGGACCTGCTCTGGGAGATCGTCGACCGCGCCGTCCAGGCCTTCGTGCGCGAGGCCGACGAGGTCCCGGAGGGCCTGCCGCCGGACGAGCGCCTGCGGCGCCTGATCGCCGGTCACCTGCGCGTGATCACCTCGGAGCTGGACAACGCGGCGGTCTTCTTCCAGGACTGGGTGCACCTCTCCGACGAGCGTCGGGAGCTGATGGTGGCGCGGCGCGACGCCTACCAGGAGCGCTTCCGCCGCGCCATCGCCGACGGCGTGCGAGCCGGGGTCTTCGCCGTCCCCGACGTCGAACTGGCCACCCTCGTGGTGCTGTCGGCGCTGAACTTCGTCTACCACTGGTACGACCCGGCCGGTCGCCTCTCGAGGGACGACCTGGCCGCGGGCTACGCGGAGCTGCTGCTGAGCGGCCTGCTGGCCCGCCGCGAGGGCGAGGAGGCGCGCCCGGAGGGCGCGCGGGAGGAGCGTGAGTCGTGAGGCGCGAAGCGACAGGGGTCGACCTCGATGACCCGCGCCTGGCGCGGTTCGAGGAGCGGATCGCGGCGGGCGAGAAGATCGAGCCGGGCGACTGGATGCCCGACGAGTACCGCAGGCAGCTCGTCAGGATGATCTCGCAGCACGCCCACTCCGAGGTCGTGGGGATGCTGCCGGAGGGCGCGTGGATCACCCGCGCGCCGAGCCTGCGGCGCAAGCTCGTCCTGATCGCCAAGGTCCAGGACGAGGCCGGGCACGGGCAGTACCTCTACCACGCCGCCGAGACGCTGGGCGCCCGGCGAGAGGAGCTCGAGGCCGCGCTCCTCGCCGGCAGGGCGAAGTACTCGAGCGTCTTCAACTACCCCACGCTCACCTGGGCCGACGTGGGGATGATCGGCTGGCTGGTGGACGGCGCGGCCATCAAGAACCAGACCATGCTGGCCCAGTGCTCCTACGGCCCCTACTCCCGGGCGATGGTGCGCATCTGCTCCGAGGAGACGTTCCACCACAAGCAGGGCAAGGAGATGGTGCTGAACTACGCCGCCGGCACGCCGGCGCAGCGGCGCATGGCCCAGGACGCCCTCGACAGGTGGTGGTGGCCGTCCGTGATGATGCTGGGCCCCCACGACTCGGACTCGCCGAACACCCCGCTGCTCGTGCGCTGGGGCATCAAGACGAAGACCAACGACCAGGTGCGCCAGGAGTTCATCGACGAGCACGTGCCCGAGCTGCTCGAGGCGGGCCTGAACGTCCCCGACCCCGACCTGCGCTACGACGAGGAGACAGGTCATTGGGTGCACGGGCCCATCGACTGGGACGAGTTCTGGCGCGTGGTGAAGGGCGACGGCCCCTGCAACGCCGAGCGCCTGGCCGCGCGCAACAAGGCCCACGCCGACGGCGCCTGGGTGCGCGAGGCCCTGGCCGCCTACGCCGCCAGGCAGGACGGCGCCCGCGAGCCCGCGCCCGTGGAGGCGTGACGTGCGCTGGGAGGTCTTCAAGCAGGACGCGCCCGGCAAGCCGCACCAGGCGGTCGGGAGCGTACACGGCTTCGACGCGGAGCACGCCCTGCTGAACGCCCGGCACGTGTTCGGCCGCCGACCCTCCGCCGTGAGCGTGTGGGTCGTGCCGGCCGACAAGGTCTTCTCGCGTACGGCCGAGGAGCTCGCCGGCTTCGACGACGGGTCCGCCCGTGCCGGCGGTCCCGCGGCGGAGGGCGGAGGTCAGCGCCTCTTCCACGTCTTCCGCAAGGCCAGCCACCGCCGCTCGATGACGTTCGCCGACCACGTGCTCGACGTCGAGGCCGCCGGCCATGACGCCGCGCTGGCGGGGGCCCTGGCCCGGCTCGAGGGCGAGCCGGCCGTGGCCTGGTGGGTCGTAGCCGCCGACGACGTCGCCCGCAGCGACCCGGCCGAGGCGCGCTCCTGGTTCGAGCCGGCGCGCGACAAGACCTACAAGCAGCAGTCCGCCTACGGCACGGTGTCGCCGCGCCGCGAGAGGGCGGCGCGGCCGTGACGGTCCAGCCCGCCGCCCCGACCCTCGCCGAAGGCGTCCGCGTCGCGCTGATCGCGCGCCTCACGGCGATGGGCGACGACGAGCTCCTCCTAGGCCACCGCGACTCCGAGTGGACGGGCCACGGCCCGCTGCTCGAGGAGGACATCGCGCTGGCGAACCTGGCGCAGGACGAGATCGGCCACGCCGTCCTCTGGTACGGCCTCAGGCAGGCGCTGGACGGCTCCGTCCCCGACGACCTGGCGTTCCGCCGCGACCCCGAGGACTTCAGGAGCTGCCTCCTCGTGGAGCTGCCCCGCGGCGACTGGGCGTTCACGATGCTGAGGCAGTTCCTCTTCGACTGCTACGAGGCCGAGGCCCTGCCGCGCCTGGCCCGCAGCTCCTACGCCCCTCTGGCCGAGGCGGCGGCCAAGGCCCTGCGCGAGGAGCTGTTCCACCTCCGCCACGCCGGCCTGTGGGTGCAGCGCCTGGGCCTCGGCACCGAGGAGTCGCGGTCCCGCGCGGTGGCGGCGCTCGAGCGGCTGTGGCCGGAGCTGGGCGGCCTGCTCACGCCGCTCCCCGGCGACCTCCTGCTCGCCGCCGAGCGCGCTCTCCCCGACTGGGACACGCTGACCGCCGCGACCGTCGGGCGGGCCCGCCAGGCGCTGGCGGCGGCCTCACTGGACCCCGGCCACGACCCCGAGGTGCCGGAGGCGTCGGGCCGCGAGGTCGCCTCGCCGCACCGCGTCGAGCTGCTGGCCACGATGCAGTCGGTGGCGCGCTCCGACCCGGAGGCCGTCGCGTGGTGACGCCCGTCCCGGGCGTGGCGGGCGGCGCTCCGGCCCGCGACGCCGCCGCCCTGGCGGCGGCCGCGTGGGTGGCGCTGCGGGGCGTGAAGGACCCCGAGCTGCCGGCCGTCGACGTCGTCGAGCTCGGCATCGTGCGGGACGTTCGCGCCGAGGGCGGGGCCGGCCCGGTGGAGGTCACCATCACGCCCACGTTCTCGGCCTGCCCGGCCCTGCACGTGATCGAGGCCGAGGTGAGGCAGGCGGTAGCTACGCTCGGCGTCGAGGCACGCGTGGTCACGTCGCTGAGCCCGCCCTGGTCCAGCGACGACATGAGCGACGCCGCGCGGGAGAAGCTGCGCGCCTTCGGCATCGCCCCGCCGCAGCGGCACGGCGGCCTCATCGAGATCGCCCTCGACGCGCCGGTCCGCTGCCCCCGCTGCGGCCACCCCGACACGCGGCTCCGCAACGCGTTCGGCTCGACCCTCTGCCGCGAGATCAGGACCTGCCGAGCCTGCGGCGAGACGTTCGAGCGGTTCAAGCCCCTCTAGCGGTCACGGCCGCCGGCGCGCCGCCACCGCTCCCCAGCCCACCGGTGGCGCGGCGGTCCTCCTCAGCCCAGCGGGTACCCGTTCGCGGCGTAGACGAGCTCGGCGGCCTCACGGCGCAGGGCTATGAGGTCCTGGCCGTGATCGGGCAGGTACTCGTCCAGGCGCGCCAGGGCGTTCACGCCGCGCCTGGCGACGCGCCGCAGGGCCTCGCGGCCCGACGCCCTGGCCCGGTCCACGGCCTCGAAGGCGTACAGACGAGCCAGCACACCGCTGGCGGCGTCGCGGCCGGTGCCTGCGAGCCGCTGGGCGCGCAGCAGGGCCGACTCGCTCAGGTAGACGAGCCCCACCATGTCGGCGACGCGCGCCATCAGCTCCTGCTCGGCCTCGATGCCGCCCTGGTAGGCCATAGCGCCGGCGCCGGCCACCAGCAGCGCCGCGCTCTTCATGCCCTTCACGGCCAGCTGGGCGTGCCCGAGGTCGCCTGAGCCCCCGGGGCCCGGCGCCGACCCCGCCCCCGCCAGCGCCTGCTGCGCCGGCCCCATGAGGTCCAGCGTGCCGCGCATCGCCCGCTTGAGGAGCTGCTCCACGGTCAGCTCCCTGTTGATCTCGTTGGTGCCCTCGAAGATGCGGTTGATGCGGCTGTCGCGGTAGGCCGCCTCGATGGGGTACTCGGCCGAGAAGCCGTAGCCCCCGTAGACCTGTAACGCCTCGTCGACCACGGCGTCGAGGACCTCGGAGCCGAACACCTTGATGAAGCTGAACTCGACGGCGTAGTCGGCCAGCGCCGCCATCTCCACCCTGGCCAGCTCCTCCGCCGAGGCCCCCGCGGACCTGGCGCGAGCCGCCGCCACGGCGGCGTCCATCGCGCCCGCCAGGCGGTAGACGGCGCTCTCCAGCGCGTAGGCGTGCGCCGCCATGCCTCCCACCTTCTCCTTGATGAGGCCGAAGTCCGCGATGGCCGAGCCGAACTGCCGGCGCTCGCGGGCGTAGGCCTGGGCGAGGCCGATCAGACGCTTCACGCCGCCGACGGCGCCCACCGCCAGCTTGAAGCGGCCGATGTTCAGGATGCCGAAGGCGATGTGGTGCCCCTTGCCCACCTCGCCCAGCAGGTTCTCCTTGGGCACGCGCGCGTCCTCGAGCACCACCATCCGCGTCGAGGAGCCCTTGATGCCCATCTTCCTCTCCTCGGCGCCGAACGACAGGCCGGGCGTGCCCCTCTCCACCAGGAAGGCGCTGAACCCGTCCCCGCCCACCTGCGCGAAGACGGTGAACAGGTCGGCGAAGCCCGCGTTCGAGATCCACATCTTGGTGCCGTTCAGCACCCAGTGGTCGCCGGCGTCGTCGGCGCGCGTCTTGGCGGCCAGGGAGTCGGAGCCGGAGCCCGGCTCGGTGAGGCAGTAGGCGGCGACCCACTCGCCGCTGGCCAGCCTCGGCAGGTACCGCGCCTTCTGCTCGGCGGTGCCGAAGTAGACGAGGGGCAACGTGCCGATGCCGACGTGCGCGTTGAAGGTGACGTTGAACGACCCGGACGCGGCCAACGCCTCCGTGACGACGGAGGCGGCCGCCTTGCCCGCGCCCAGGCCGCCGTGCTCCTCGGGGACCTCGACGCCCAGCAGGCCCTGCTCGCCGGCGCGGCGCATCAGCGCGCGCGACAGCTCGTAGTCGAGGGCCTCCAGCCTCTCGGCCACCGGCTCCACCTCGCGCGCCACGAACTCGCGCGCCGCGGCGGCGAACATGCGGAGGTCCTCGCCCATCGCCTCGGGCACGAGCACCTCGTGCGGACGCTGGTCCTGGACGAGGAAGGCGCCGCCCACCGGGGCCGTGACGCCGGGGCCGGAGGTGGAGGCGCCGGCCGGCCCGGCGGCTGAAGACGCTGCGGCTTCGGACACTGTTACCTCCGCTGTGCGCGCTCACGCCGCCGGCGACCGGCGGCGGCTGCGGCTGGTTGTGGCCTCGGGCCGATGATACGTCAGAGGGTGGGCAGGACCACGACCAGGGCCGTGCCCAGGGCGACAGCGAGCGCGAGGGCCCCGGCCGCGCCCAGCACGCTGCCCACCGGCCGCCACGGCAGGGCCGTGCGCAGCAAGGTGTACAGGCCGCCGCCGAGCAGGCCGCCGACGTGGCCCCACAGCGACACGCCCGGCAGCAGCGACAAAAGCAGGTTCAGGCCGAGGAACGTCGCCAGGGTGCGCAGCAAGGCGGCGTCGGTGGGCGAGCGCCTCACCAGGGCGTCGAGGGTCAACGCGGCCGCCACGCCGAAGACGCCGCCCGAGGCGCCTACCAGCAGCATCGGCCGGCCCGCCTCGACCACCGAGGTGAGGAGCGCGCCTCCCGCCACACCGGCGGCGAAGGCGCCCAGAACGTCGCCCCAGCCGCGCCGGCGCTCCACGGCACGGCCGAGGTCGAGCAGCACCCAGGCGTTGAAGCCGGCGTGCACCAGGTTCGCGTGGACGAAGGCGTACGAGAGGTAGCGCCACCAGGCGCCCTCGGCCGGCACGCCGGGGATGAGCTGCGAGTACGCCGCCACGAAGTCGCTGGCCCGCAGGTAGACGCCGATGAGGCGCACGGGGCCGAGGGCCTGGTCGAGCAGGGCCTGGCCCAGGTAGGCGAGCGCGATGGCACCCACCAGCCCGTAGGTGGCGTAGGGCGGCGTGTGCGCCTGGCGGCGCGCCGGCGCCACGCCGTAGGCGCGCAGCTCGTCGGCGTAGCGGGCGCGCAAGGCGCCCTTGGCGTCGGCGAACGCGCGCTGCCACGAGGCCACGGCCAGGTCGTGGTCGCCCGCCCGCCCCGCCGCGCGCGCCAGCACAGCGAACAGCACGGCGGGGCGGGCGCCCACCATCGGCTGCGCCAGGAGGGCCCTCACCCGCTCGACCTCGCCGCGGTAAGCCGCCACGCGCGCGTTCGCCAACGTCACGGAGCGGAAGGCCAGCGGCCCGTGCCGCGCGGCGTCGAACCCCTCCTCAAGCGCCCGCGCCTCCGCCTCGGCGGCTTCGAGCTCGCCCAGCTCCAGGTGCGCGGCGACCATCAGGTCGCGGGCCACGGCCCTGGCGTCGAACACCAGGCCGCCGCGCGCCACCTTGGCGGCGTGCTCCAGGGCCTCGGGCCACCGCCCCTCCAGCGCCCTCGCCTGGGCGAGCAGCAGGTCGTCGGGCTCGGGCACCAGCGCGAGCGCGCCTCCCGGGTCGCCCTCCTGCAGGGCGGCCACGGCCAGCCACCGCCCCAGGGCGCGCCGCCCGCCAGGCGTCCAGTAGAGGGCGCGGGTCAGCGCGGCCGCCAGGCCGGCGCGACCGGCCCGGACCAGGGCCAGGAGGAGCAGCGGCCCGAGCACGAACAGCGGGGCGACGACCAGGGCCGCGGTCCGCAAGAGCGGCGAGGGCGCGGCCCAGCCCAGCTCGCCGGCGAGGGCGAGGAGCGCCAGGAGGGTGGAGATGAGTGACTTCGCCGGGAGCTCGGTGAGGCCGGGCGCCAGGCGGCCGGCCCAGCGCAGCGACGAGACGCCCGCGACGGCGAGCAGGAGCAGTGCGAGGGCGGCCGGCGTCATCGGGCGATGCTAACCGCTCAAGGAGCGTTCAGGCGCGTCGTTAGAATCGTGGCGGCGAGGCGCCCGCCGACGCCCGCCGCGGTGGACGCGGCGCCGGCGGCCGCGCCCCGACGTCGCCCCCGGAGGCAACCGGTCTTGCTGGACGTCACGATAGCCCTGCTCTTCATGGTGGTCGGCTACCTGCTGGGCACCATCCCCACCGGCTACCTGGTCGCCAGGCTGCGCGGCGTCAACATCCAGGAGGTGGGTTCGGGCAACATCGGCGCGACGAACGTGCTGCGGACCCTCGGCTGGTTGCCGGCGGCGCTCGTCATGGTCTTCGACCCTCTCAAGGGCGCGCTGGCGACCCTGCTCCCTACCCTCCTCGGCGCCTCCGGCTGGACGGTCGCGCTGGCCGGGCTGGCCGCCGTGGTGGGCAACAGCTTCAACGTGTTCCTGCGCCTCCGGGGCGGCAAGGGCATCGCCACGAGCATCGGCGTGTTCGTGGTCGTGGACCCGCTCACCTCGCTGCTGTGCGTCCTGGTCGGCGTGTTCACGATCCTGGTGAGCCGCTACGTGTCGCTGGGCTCGATCGTCGGCATGTTCTCCCTGCCGCTGTTCGTGCTGGCCGGCGGCAACTTCCCCGTCCCGCACCTGTTCCTGGCCGTGTGCCTCTCGGCCCTGACGATCTTCCGCCACCGCGACAACGTCGCGCGCCTGCTGGCCGGCACCGAGAGGCGCCTGGGCCAGAAGGTCACGCCGCCGTCGTAGCCAGGGCGGCGCGGGCCGCCACCTTCGCGCGGTTCAGCACGACCACGCCGGCGATCGCCAGCGCCCCTCCCACCACCGTGAGCAGCGGCGGCACCTCGCCGAGGGTGAGCCACGCCGTCACCAGGGCGAACACCGGGACGAGGTAGAGGAAGGCCGTCACCACCGTGACGTTCGCCTTCGAGAGCGCGAAGGCGAAGATCGTGTAGGCCACGGCCGAGGGCAGCACGCCCGCGTAGAGCGCCGCGCCCAGCGAGGCGCCGCCGGAAGCGGCCACGGCGCCGGCCAGGCCGGGCAGGAACGCCAGCATGGGCAGCGTGCCCGCCCAGGTGGCGAAGGCCGCCACCTCGATGGGCCGGTAGTGGGCGAACATCCGCCGCTGGTAGACGGCGTACGCCGACGTGGCCACGGCCGCCACGACGATGAACCAGGCGTAGAGCGTGAACCCCTCCGTGGCGGCCTGGCGGCCGTCGGCGAGGACGATGAGCGCGACGCCGGCGAACGAGACCGCCGAGCCCACCCAGCCCAGCGCGGGCAGCGTGTCGCGCTCCACCACCGCGGCCAGGATCGCCGTCATCGCCGGCGCGGTGGCGATGATCAGGCTGGCGGCGCCGGCGGACACGCGCACCGAGCCGTAGTTCAGCGCCAGGTGGTAGACGAAGAACCCGCAGGCGCCCAGGGCCAGGAAGGCCGGCAGGTGCTCGCGGCGGGGCAGCGGCCGCGCCCGGAAGGCCAGCAGCAACGGCACGAACGTCGCCGACGCGACGAGGTGCCTGAGCAGCGTGAAGTGCGGGGCGCTGAGGTCCAGCAGGCCGATCTTGATCGCCGGGAACGCGGAGCCCCATACCGCGGCCTGCACCACCAGCAGGACCGCGATGCCCAGGGGGACCGCCATCAGTCGGGCAGCTCCACCGCCCTACCGCAGGCGCACAGCTCGCCCTGGCGGTAGACGGCCGGCTGGCCCTCGCGGTGCCAGAGCGTGTCGCACTCGGGACAACGGACCTCGGCGCCGTGCAGCGACCTGATCTGCTCGGGGCTCATCCAGCGCCGCTCGCCGCACCAGTGGCACACGACCTCGGCGCCGCCGTCCTCGGCGATCATCTGCTCGCGCTCCTCGGGCGTGAAGTACGCCAGGGCCTCGAGGGCACGCCGGTCGGTGCAGCGGCACTCGAAGCGGACCTGGAACGGCTCGTCCGTGAGCAGCTCGAAGCCCAGGCCCCAGCACAGCTCCTCCTCGACGACCTTGACGAGCGGCGCCCGCCTCATGGCGGCGGTGAGCTGGCCGAGGTCCCTGATGTTCGCCTCCAGCAGCGTGAGCGCGTTCGGGTCCACGCCGGGCAGCGCCTGCATGATCACGCCGCCGGCCGCGTCCACCTGCCCCTCGCCGGTGAAGTGCACCCCCAGCAGCACCGCCGAGGCGATCTGCTCCGAGACCGCCAGGTACGTGGCCACGTCCTCCCCCACTTCGCCGGAGGTGAGGGCGATGCTCGAGGTGTACGGGTCGCCGTACGGCGCGTGCGAGCGCACGACCCTGATCTCGCCATCACGGCCCACCGCTCCGCCGACGTCCAGCTTGCCGTCGGGACGCAAGGGGAGCTCCACGTCCGGGTTCTGCGCGTAGCCGCGCACCGCGTGGTCGAGCCCGGCCTCGGCGGTGACGCGGCCCAGCGGGCCGCCGCCGTCGAGGCGCAGCGTGACCCGGTCGCGGGGCGACTTCAGCAGCACGTGCGAGAGCAGGACCGCGGCGGTCATCGCCCGGCCCGTGGCGGCCCCCGCCGTCGCGCTCGCCCCCTGACGGACCACGGCCTCGCGCACCACGTCGGTGGTGTCGACGGCGATGACGCGGATCCCGCTGTCGGCGGCCAGGCCGCGGTAGAGCTCGCCCATCAGACCGCCGCCTGCGCGAAGCGCTCCTTCAGCTTCAGCAGCGTGGGGCGCGGGACGAGCTTGGAGACGTCGGCGCCGTACTGGGCGATCTCCTTGACGCGGGTGCTCGAGACGTACGACCAGCGGGTCGCGGTCATGATGAACGTCGTCTCGGCGTTGGGGTTCAGCTGACGGTTCAGGTGCGCCATCTGCAGCTCGTACTCGAAGTCCGAGATCGCCCGCAGGCCCTTGACGATGACCCGGGCGCCGATCTTCCTGGCGTAGTCGGCCAGCAGGCCGTCGAACGCCTCGGCGTTCACTGTGGGCATGTCGGCGATGACCTCGCGGATGATCGCGAGACGCTCCTCTGTGGTGAAGAGGGCGCCGGCCTTCAGCGGGTTGTGGAGGACGGCGACGGTCAGGCCGTCGTAGATGCCGGCCGCCCGCCGGATGATGTCGACGTGGCCGTTGTGGAGAGGGTCGAAGCTCCCCGGGTAGACGGCGTGGACCATGGGGGAGAGTCTAACGCCGCCCCCCGGCCCCCCAGGGTCACGCGGGCGCGGCCCACAGCCTCCTGACCTCCTCCGCAGGCGTGCTGCGCCCGGCGAGGATGTCGGTCACCGCTCGCTCCTGCCGCTCCTCCCAGGCGCGCCTGAGCTGGGCGCCGAGGAGCGCCAGCACCTCGGCGCGCACGCGCCGGCGCCGGGCCTCCTCGAGCAGCCCGCGGCCGGCGAGGTGCTCGCGGTGGTCGGCGATCCGCCTCACCAGGTCGGGCACGCCCTCCCCCGTCGCGGCGACGGTGCTCACGATCGGCGCGCGCCACGCCCCCTCCTGCGGCGGGGCGAGGTCCAGCGCCGAGCGCACCTCGCGCCGCACGCGGTCGGCCCCGGGCAGGTCGGCCTTGTTCACGCAGAAGACGTCGCCCACCTCCATGATCCCGGCCTTGAACGCCTGCACCGCGTCGCCACCGCCGGGCGTGAGCACCACGACAGTCGTGTCGGCGGCCTCGGCGACGTCCACCTCCGACTGACCGACCCCGACGGTCTCGATGACGACGACGTCGAAGCCGAACGCGTCGAGGACCGCCGCGACCCGCAGCGTCGCCGCCGAGAGCCCGCCCAGGTGGCCGCGGGTCGCCAGCGAGCGGATGAACACGCCGTCGTCGGCGTACCAGCGGGTCATCCTGATCCTGTCGCCGAGTATCGCCCCGCCGGTGAACGGGCTGGAGGGGTCGATGGCCACCACCCCGACGGTCTTCCCCTCCTCGCGCCAGCGCGCGATGAGCGCGTCGGTGAGCGTGGACTTGCCGCTGCCCGGCGCGCCGGTCACGCCCACCACCGCGGCGCGGCCGGTGCGCGGGCGCAGGCTCCGCAGCAGCTCGTCGCCGCGCTCGCCGCCCTCCTCCACGTGCGTGATCACGCGCGCCACCGCCCGCTGGTCGCCGGCGCCGGCGCGGGCGAGCAGCTCGGCGTCCTGGGTCGCGAGGCCCTGCATCACCCGAGGCTACCCCGCACGTCATCGGAACGAGCGCCCGAGGGGGACCCCATGGAGAACCGCCGACCCCCGACGCCGGGCACGGTGGGCGGCGCCTCGCGTCCCCAGCTCCGCCGCGCCTCGGCGACGCGGGGTCGAGCCTCAGCGCCGCGCCGGCGCCTTGCGGAAGCGCCCGGCCAGGGTGAGCACGGCTGACTCGAGCGCCCAGCCGGGGTCACCCCCGGTCTTGCTGGCCACGTCGGCGGCCAGCAGCGCCGCCAGGGCCGTGGTCACGTCGGCCTCGGTGAGGTGCGCGGCCAGCTTCAGCGTCTTCTGGACGGCGAACGGCTTGGCCCTCAGCACGCTGGCGGCCTGCTGCGGCGACACGCGCCCTCCCGGCGAGCGCGCGCGCAGCGCCACGGCCTTCGCCAGCAGCGAGAACTGCCAGGCGAGCGCCGCCAGCACGCGCTGCGCGGCCTCGCCCTCGTCGAGGAGCTGCCGGGCGATCGTCAGGGCGCCGGCCGCGTCGCCGCTCGCCACGGCGTCCACGAGGTCGAAGGCGTCGTGCACCGCGACCCGGTTCGCGACCTGGCGCACCCGCTCGGCGGTGAGCACCTCGTCCAGCACGGCCAGCTTGTTCACCTCGGAGGCGATCGCCGCCGGGTCCTCGCCGAACAGCTCGGCGAGCACGGCCGGCACGTCGGGCTGGAAGCGTAGCCCCGCCGCTTCGAGCTCCGCCCTCACCCATCGCGGCAGCGCCTCGAAGCGCGGCGTGGGCAGCGACCGGTGCTCGCCCAGGGCGGCCCAGCGCTTCTGCCGCGCCGGCGTCGCCTCGGGGTCGATGGCCACCACCAGCGCCGCGTCGGGCAGGCCCGCCAGCGCCTCCATGAGCCCCTCGCGCGGCCTCACCCCGGCCTGACCAGAGAACGCGGCCCCGAGGTCGAGGAGCAGGGCCACCTGTCCGAACAGCCCGCCCTGGCCGGCGAGCTGCACCACCTGGTCCTTGTCGAGCCCCTCGCCGAACTCGGTGACCTCGCCCGGCCGCACGCCGCGCTCCTGCAGCGCGCGCCGCGCCGCCCGCCGCGCCAGGAACGGGTCGCCGCTGAACGAGAGGATCACGCCTCGGTGACGACCGCCGACAGGTCCGCCAGCAGCGCGGCGGCGGTGGCGTGCCGCGCGGCGGGGTCGCGCGACAGCGCCCGCTTCAGCACGACCTCGAACGGCCGCGCCTCCTCGGGCAGGGCCTTGAGCGGCACCCTGTCGTCGCCGGCCAGGTAACGCACCACCTGGTCCCCGTACGGGGGCTCGCCCGTGAGCATGTGGTAGAGCACGGCGGCCGCGGCGTACAGGTCGGAGCGCTGGTCGGTGCGCACCCCCTGGAACTGCTCGGGCGCCATGTAGCTGGGCGTGCCCATCATCATGTCCTGGCTGGTTATGGCGGTCAGCCCCAGGTCCTTGGCGAAGCCGAAGTCGGTGAGGAGGGCGCGCTCGCCCTTCACGAGGATGTTGGCCGGCTTCACGTCCAGGTGGATGACGCCGTTCTCGTGGGCGTACTGCAGTGCGCGCAGGACGTCGGAGACGATCTTCACGCTGCGCTTGGGCCGCAGGGGGCCGGGGCGCAGGGCCTCCTCCAGGGTGACGCCCGGGCAGGACTCGTAGATCAGCGAGCTCCCCTGGGCGCCGCGGAGAGGGACGATGTAGCCCTGCCTCAGCTCCGCCAGCACGGCGGCCTCGCGCTCCAGCCGCTGGCTGAACACGGGGCGGACGCCGCGGAGGCTCTGCACCACCACCAGCCGGTCCTGCC
>Ga0079224_100006603_pt1 | contig 15421 bp, 11 predicted proteins | sample Stecom2015_FD_80414 | JGI IMG/M metagenome (GOLD analysis project Ga0079224, IMG submission 80414) | Agricultural soil microbial communities from Utah to study Nitrogen management - Steer compost 2015 | ecosystem: Environmental > Terrestrial > Soil > Agricultural land | place: USA: Utah...
CCTCCAGTACCAAAGCGGCTTCGGAAATACTTTTTCAACCGAGGCGCGCAAAGGCGCGCTTCCCATCGGGCAGAACTCGCCGCAGCGCGTGCCGCAGGGCCTCTACGCCGAGGTGCTCTCGGGCACCGCGTTCACCGCGCCCCGGGCGGAGAACCTTTCGTCGTGGCTCTACCGGCTGCGGCCCTCGGCGATGCATCCGCCCTTCCAGCGCATCGACAACGGCCTCGTGCGCGCGGGGCCCTTCACCGAAGCCGAGACGCCGCCCAACCGGCTGCGCTGGAACCCGCTGCCGGTGCCCTCCGCGCCGACCGATTTCGTCGACGGGCTCTTCACGGTCGCCGGCTCCGGCGATCCCGCCTCGCAGTCGGGCATCGCGGTGCACGTGTACCGCGCCAACCGCTCCATGGCCGACCGGTACTTCTACAGCGCCGACGGCGAGCTCATGTTCGTGCCGCAGCAGGGCACGATTTCGATTTCTTCCGAGCTGGGACAACTGGACGTTGCGCCGGGGGAAATCGCGGTGGTGCCGCGCGGGGTCAAGTTCGCCGTCAAGCTGGAAAAGGAAAGCGCAACGCGAGGCTACGTCTGCGAGAACTACGGCGCGCATTTCCGGCTGCCGGAGCTCGGGCCCATCGGCGCACAGGGGCTCGCGCAGAAGCGCGACTTTCTCGTGCCGGTGGCCGCCTTCGAGGAAAAGAGCGGCAAGTGCCAGCTCGTCGCCAAGTTCCTCGGCAACCTGTGGGCCACCGAGCTTGGCCATTCGCCGCTCGACGTCGTCGCCTGGCACGGCAACTACGCGCCGTACAAGTACGACCTCGCGCGCTTCATGGTGATCAACACCGTGAGCTTCGACCACCCGGACCCGTCCATCTTCACCGTGCTCACTTCGCCGTCGGGGCAGCCGGGCGTCGCCAACTGCGACTTCGTCATCTTCCCGCCGCGCTGGATGGTCGCCGAGCACACCTTCCGGCCGCCGTGGTTCCACCGCAACGTCATGAGCGAGCTGATGGGTCTCGTGCGAGGCGTCTACGACGCCAAGGCGGAGGGCTTCCTCCCGGGCGGCATCTCGATCCACAACTGCATGAGCGCCCACGGCCCCGACGCCGCCACGTACGACAAGGCCACCACGGCCGAGCTCAAGCCGCACAAGATCGACAACACGCTCGCCTTCATGTGGGAGTCGCGCTACATCTTCCGCCCCACCGCTGCCGCCCTGAGCGCAGCCGAGCTGCAGAAGGACTACGACAAGGTCTGGGATGGCTTCCAGTAATCCCGAAATCCGGGACAGGTGCAGATTTCCCCCGCTGGGATAAGCCATGGACGCGACGCACGATCCTGACCTGAAGAGCTGGGTCGAGTCGGCGAACGAGCCCGGCTGCGACTTTCCGATCCAGAACCTGCCTTTCGGCATCTTTCGGCGCAAGGGGTCTAGGGAAGCGCCGCGCGGCGGCGTGGCGATCGGCGACCAGGTGTTCGACCTCGCCGCCCTGGGCATCAAGACAGGGCCGACGCTGAACGGCCTCGCCGCCGCCGGCCGGCCGCAGTGGAAGAAGCTGAGGAAAGAGCTCTCGCGCCTCCTCTCCAAAAAGGGCTACTCCAGGAGAAACGAAAAGCGCCTGACGCCGCTGAAGAAGGCGGAGCTCTTCCTGCCGGTGGCGATCGGCGACTACACCGACTTCTACGCCGGCATCCACCACGCCACGAGCGTGGGCAGGATCTTCCGGCCCGACAACCCGCTGCTGCCGAACTACAAATGGGTGCCCATCGGCTACCACGGCCGCGCCTCGTCCGTCGTCGTGTCCGGCACGCCGGTCGTGCGCCCGCGCGGCCAGGTGAAGCCGCCCGAAGCCGAGCGCCCGGTCTTCCAGGAATCGCGCCGGCTCGACTACGAAGTCGAGCTCGGCCTAGTGGTCGGGCCGGGCAACCGGCTGGGAAAGCCGATCCCCATCGCCAGGGCGGAAGACCATGTCTTCGGCGTCGTCCTCCTCAACGACTGGTCCGCGCGCGACGTGCAGGCCTGGGAATACCAGCCGCTCGGGCCCTTCCTCGCCAAGAGCTTCGCCACCACCGTGTCGCCGTGGATCGTCACCCTCGAGGCGCTGGAGCCTTTCCGCTGTCCTGCCTTCCCGCGTGGCGAGGGCGATCCGCGGCCCCTGGAATACCTTTTTGAAGAGAAGAACCAGAAGCAGGGCGGGTTCGACATCGCCGTCGAGATGCACCTGCGCACGGCGAAGATGAAGAGCCCGGTGCGCCTTTCGCGCGGCAGCTTCCGGGACGCGTACTGGACCGTGGCCCAGATGGTCGCGCATCACGCCTCGAACGGCTGCAACCTGCGGCCGGGCGACCTCCTCGGGACGGGCACGCTTTCGGGCACCACGCCCGAGTCGGCCGGCTCGCTTCTCGAGCTCACGCAGGGCGGCAAGCGCCCCCTCGAGCTCCCGGGCGGCGAGACCCGCACGTTCATTGCAGACGGCGACACCCTCATCCAGCGGGGCCGCTGCGAAGGCGCCGACGGGGCTATCCCGATCGGCTTCGGCGAAGCGGCGGGGACGGTGCGTCCGGCGCCATAATCGCCCCATGGCCGAAGCCGCTCTCAGCGGTACGCTCAGGGGCGATTACAGCCGCGCGGGTCCCGACTACGCGGTCGAGCAGGACTGGGCGTCCTACACGCCCGAGGAGCACGCGCTCTACCGGCGGCTCTTCGAGCGCCAGTCGAAGCTCGTCCCGCGCTACGCCTGCCCGGAGTGGCAGCAAGCCATCGCGGGCTTGAACGGTTCATCCTCCATTCCCAGGTTCGACGAAATCTCCGGAAAGCTGAGAGGCCGCACCGGCTGGGAGATCGTCCCGGTGCCCGGGCTCATTCCGGACGAGGCGTTCTTTACCCACCTCGCCAACCGGCGCTTCCCGGTGACGGTGTGGCTGCGCAAGCCCGAGGAGTTCGACTACATCGTCGAGCCCGACGTCTTCCACGACTTTTTCGGCCACGTGCCGCTCCTTTTCGATCCCACCTACGCCGAGCACCTCTACGAGTACGGCAAGGGCGGCCTGAAGGCGATGCGGCTCGACGCCGTCAAAATGCTCGCGCGGCTTTACTGGTACACGATCGAGTTCGGCCTCGTGAAGACGGCCGCCGGCGTGCGCGCCTACGGCGCGGGGCTCCTTTCGTCCGGGGGCGAGCTCGCCTACTGCGTGGACGATCCGCGCCCGCGTCGCCGGCCCTTCGACCTCGAGCGCATCATGCGCACGGAGTACCGGATCGACCGCTACCAGGACACCTATTTCGTGATCGACTCCTTCGACCATCTCATGCGCGAGACGGCGCCGGACTTCACGCCGATCTATGACAGACTGAGGAGCCTTCCTTCCTTCAAGAGCGACGAGGCGTAGACAGCCTTGCCTGAAAAAACCGTCCTGGTCACGGGCGGGCTGGGGTACATCGGCTCGCACACCACCCTCGTGCTGCACGCGGCCGGCTGGCGCCCGGTCGTCATCGACAACCTCTCCAACGCGAAGCGTTCCGTGCTGCCGCGGCTGCGGGAGCTCGCCGGCGAGGAGATTCCGTTCTTCGAAGCGGATATCCGCGACCGGGCGGCCCTGGAGAGGATCCTCGGGGCCACCCCTTTCGATGCGGTGGTGCACTTCGCGGGTCTGAAGGCCGTGGGCGAGTCGGTGGAGAAGCCGGCGCTCTACCACGAGAACAACGTCGGCGGGAGCGCCGTGCTCCTCGATGCCATGGCGCGCCACGGCGTGAAGCGCATCGTCTTCAGCTCGTCGGCCACGGTGTACGGCAACCCCGAGCGCCTGCCGCTCGACGAGCGCCACCCGCTGCGCCCGCAGAGCCCCTATGGCGAGAACAAGCGCGATGTCGAGCGCCTGCTCGCCGCGCGCGCCGCGACCGACCCGGCCTTCCGCTACGCGGCGCTTCGCTACTTCAATCCCATCGGCGCCCATCCGTCCGGGCGCATCGGCGAGGACCCGCGCGGCATCCCGAACAACCTTCTGCCCTTCGTCTCGCAGGTCGCCGTCGGCAAGCTGCCGCAGCTGCGGGTGCACGGCAACGACTATCCGACCCCCGACGGAACCGGCGTGCGCGACTACATCCACGTGATGGACCTCGCGCGTGGCCACGTCTCCGCGCTTTCCTTCCTCATGACGGAAGAGCGCTCGGTGACGGCGAACCTCGGCACAGGGCGAGGCTACTCCGTCCTGGAAGTGGTGAAGGCGTTCGAGGCGGCCTCGGGCCGCAGCGTGCCGCTCGAGTTCGGCCCCCGCCGTCCCGGCGACGTCGCCGCCTGCTACGCCGACCCTTCGCTCGCCGCCGAGCAGCTCGGCTGGCGCGCCGAGGCCGACATCGCCCAGATGTGCCGCGACGCCTGGCGCTGGCAGTCGCAGAACCCCAGCGGCTACCCCGATTGAAGCCAAATGGGGACAGACCCCTTTTCAATCTTGAAAAGGGGTCTGTCCCCTTACAATCCGGCCCTATGTCGAAAGTCGCCCTCATCACCGGGATCACCGGGCAGGACGGCGCCTATCTCGCGGAGCTGCTCCTCGGGAAGGGCTACGTCGTGCACGGCATCAAGCGCCGCACGTCGCTCATCAACACCGAGCGCATCGATCACCTCTACCAGGATCCGCACGAGAAGAACCGCCGCTTCATCCTGCACTACGGCGACATGACCGACTCGTCGAGCCTCGTCCGCGTCATCGAGGAGTCGCAGCCCGACGAGGTGTACAACCTCGCGGCGCAAAGCCACGTGGCGGTGTCCTTCGAGGAGCCCGAATACACGGCGAACTCCGACGCGCTGGGGACGCTGCGCCTGCTGGAAGCGCTGCGCATCCTCGGCATGGAGAAGAAGACCCGCTTCTACCAGGCCTCGACCTCGGAGATGTTCGGCAAGGTCGTGGAGACGCCGCAGAAGGAAACCACGCCCTTCTATCCGCGCTCGCCTTACGGCGTGGCCAAGGTGTACGGCTACTGGATCACCGTGAACTACCGGGAGGCGTACGGCATGTACGCCTGCAACGGCATCCTCTTCAACCACGAGTCGCCGATCCGCGGCGAGACGTTCGTCACCCGCAAGATCACCCGCGCCCTTGCGCGCATCGTGCTCGGGCTTCAGGACTGCCTCTACATCGGCAACCTGGAGGCCCGGCGCGACTGGGGCCACGCCCGCGACTACGTGCGCGCCATGTGGCTCATGCTCCAGCAGCCGGCCCCCGACGACTACGTCGTCGCCACCGGCGAGCAGCGCAGCGTCCGCGACTTCATCGTCGCCGCCGCCGCGCAACTGGGCCTGTCCCTGGCGTTCGAAGGCAAGGGCCAGGAGGAAGTCGGACGGATCGCCTCCATCGAGAACGGCCGGTTCGAGAGCCTGAAGAAGGGCCAGGCCATCGTGCGCATCGACCCGCGCTACTTCCGCCCGTCGGAGGTCGACACGCTGCTCGGCGACCCTTCCAAGGCGCGTGCCAAGCTCGGCTGGAAGGCCGAGGTGCCGTTCTCCGAGCTCGTCGCCGAGATGGTGGACCAGGACCTGCGCTGGGCCGAGCGCGACGACCTCGCCCGCCGCCACGGCCACAAGGCCTACCAGTACAACGAATGAAGGGGGACAGACCCCATTTCAGGATTGAAATGGGGTCTGTCCCCTTTTCTGCTTTCCTGTGATGAAACCTGACGCGAAGATCTACGTCGCCGGGCACCGGGGACTTGCCGGCTCGGCGCTCGTGCGGCGGCTGCGGGCGAAGGGCTACGGGAACGTCGTCGAGCGCACGCACGCCGAGCTCGAGCTCACCGACACCGCCCGGACCCGGGCTTTCTTCGAGCAGGAGAAGCCGGAGATCGTGTTCCTCGCGGCGGCCAGGGTCGGCGGCATCCTCGCCAACAATACGTACCCGGCCGACTTCATCCGCGACAACCTCGCGATCCAGACGAACGTCATCGACGCCGCCTGGCGCGCCGGGGTGCAGCGCCTGCTTTTCCTCGGCTCCTCGTGCATCTACCCGCGCGACTGCCCCCAGCCCATCAAGGAGTCCTACCTCCTCACCGGCCCCCTCGAGCCGACCAACCGCCCCTACGCGATCGCCAAGATCGCCGGCATCGAGATGTGCTGGTCCTACAACCGGCAGTACGGCACCCGGTACCTCTGCGCCATGCCCACCAACCTCTACGGGCCGGGCGACAACTACGACCTGCAGACGAGCCACGTCCTGCCGGCCCTCATCCGCAAGTTCCACGAAGCCAAGGTCGCCGGCGCGGACGCCGTGACGGTCTGGGGAAGCGGCACGCCGCGGCGCGAGTTCCTCTACAGCGACGACATGGCCGACGCCTGCATTCACTTGATGGAGCTGCCTTCCGGGCGCCTTGCGCAGACGCTTGGCGAGGGAGAGCCCCCTCTCGTGAACGTCGGCTGCGGCGAGGACGTGACCATCGCCGAGCTCGCCGGGCAGGTCCGGGAGGCCGTCGGCTCGAGCGCCCGGATCGTCTACGACCGCTCCAAGCCCGACGGCACCCCCCGCAAGCTTCTCGACGTCTCGCTCCTTCGCGCCCTCGGCTGGGCCCCGCGGGTCCCGCTCGCCGAGGGCCTGCGGCTCGCCTACGCCGACTTCCTCCGCGCGGCGGCATAGGGTTTTGCCGTAGCGCCAAGGCGGTGTGCACCGTAGTGCCGCCGCGTCCATCGCCGCGCAAACTGCCTCGGCACACGCTGGCGAGGAGGCGATGGAGCTCGACTACGACGACGATGGCCACGACGGCCCCGCGACCGGCGTGCTGCCGCTCCTGCTGGCCGTCATCGCACTCCTGGCGCTTCTCGGATGGTTCGCCTCAGCCTAGCGGTGGCGGCGGCCTCCACCGTCAGGCTGCGCTTCTTCAACCTGGAGCCGGCGTCCTCCGCGACCCTGCAGGCGAGAAGCTTCGTCTTCGACGCGGGGCTCGTGCGCTCGCTTCCCGGCGGCGGCCCCGTCGCCCTGCATGTCGGCAACCACTGGTGCCATGGCACCGAGCGCTTCCTGCGCCTCGAGATCGTGCAGCCGGTGCAGTGCCGCTTCCAGCGCAACGGCAACGCCGAGGAAGCGCACGGCCCCTTCTCCCGCATCGAAGCCGTGGACGCGCTTCTCATTGCCGACGGGGAGCCCTTCGCGCTCCTCAGGGGACGCGAGTGGACGTGCCTGCGCACCCAGGTCGCCTGGCCGCGCGTGCAGTTCCTCATCCCTCCGCCGTAGGAACCCCTGGTCCCTCCGTCGTAGGAACCTCGTGCTACAGGGTTCACCCCATGCCATGGGGAGCGCCTCGCACAAGGCATGCGCCGGATTCTCCGGGGAGCGAGATTGTCAGCGAGCGGGAACACGCGATAGGGTCAGCGCCGTCATGGATTCGTCGAATCCCGCGACCCGGACGCTCCGGCGCGCCGCCGATATCGTCGGCGAGGCCGGCCTCGCGCTTGTGCTCGACGTGCCGCTCGAGCAGGTGCGCAGCTGGCTGCGCGGCGACGAGCGTCCGCCGCCGGAGGCCTACTTCAAGGCGCTCGACATCGTCGCCGGCTGTCCGCTCGCGGTCAGGCCGACGGGCAAGCCGATCCGGTCGTAGCAGTCCGCCCGCTGGAGTCCGAGCCGCGCGAGGCTGCGCGCGATCGTCTCGCACGCGCGCCGCGCCGGCTCGGCCGCGCCGGCCACATCGATATGCAGCCCGGGCGTGCGCACGACATGGCGCACAGGCAAAGACTCCGATTCTCCAGATGCGGCTCGTGGCACTGCGTCGGCCACGACGGCGCCTTCCAGCCCGCGCTCGCAGCGCGCGAAGCGCACCTCGCAGGCCGGACACTGGGTCTTCAGTGAAGCGAGGAATTGCTTGCTCGCTGCCGCGCACACCGCACGCTCGGACGCCGGCTGGAGTTGCGTGGTGTAGGTGAGGCCCTCCGGCGTGGCGACCCGAATGACCGGCGCATAGGTCTGCATGCTCACGTGCAGCTGCGCCGCGGTGGAGCCGGCGAGCACCAGGAGGAGCAGCGTGGCGAGCTTCTTCACGCGTGCCGCCGCCGCAGGACGAGGAGGCGCGGCGCCCGGAAGCGCACGATCCGCCAGTAGAGCCAGAGGTAGAGTGCGGTGAAGCCCGCCGCCACGAGCTCGAGCCAGGCGGTGTCGTTCCACAGGACCGTCGCGGGGAGGATGCTCAGCGCCGCCATGCCCACGAGGTAAGGCGTCGTCAGGCAATTGCGCTTCCATCCCGGCTCGCCGGCGCCGAAGCGCCGCACGAGGCGCTTGTACACCAGCATGTGGAGGTGCACGCCGTCGGGCTCCGCGGGCGACTGGCCGCGCAGGAACTTCTTGCGATAGATCGAGAACGCCGTCTCCACGACCGGATAGAGGAGCAGCGTCGCCGGGTACCACGCCGATACCTCGGGGTTGCGGTGCGCGAGCAGGATCGCGAGCTCGGCGATCAGGAAGCCGAGCAGGTAGGCGCCGCCGTCCCCGGCGAAGATGAGGCCGCGGGGAAAGTTCCAGGCGAGAAAGCCGAGGACCGCTGCGCCGGCGAGCACGGCGGCCGAGAGCACGTGTGCGTCCCCCACCTGCGCCGCCACCGTCGCGAGCGAGGCGAGCATGAGCAGCGCCACCATGCCGGCGAGCCCGTTGAAGCCGTCCACGATGTTGAGCGCGTGCGAGAACCCGCCCACGGCGAGCAGCGTCACGAAGAACGACGGGATGGCGATGCGAAGCAGGAGCTCCGCGCCGGGCAGCTCGACGTCCGTCACGCGCGCGTCGAGCAGCACGAAGCCGAGCGCCGCGGCGACGAAGGCGGTGACGAGCCGGCTCGCCGGCGAGACCCGCCTGGTCAGGTCCTCGGCGAGGCCGCCGAGGAAGGCTGGCGCTGCGGCAGCCGCCAACGCGACAAGCCAGGGGCGCACCGGGGCGGGCGCGAAGAGCGCGGCCGAGAAGAACGCGAGGTAGATCGGCACGCCGCCGATGCGCGGAACGGGCGCCGCATGGAACTTCTGCGGCCCGGCGTTTGCCGGATCGAGCGCCATGGCGAGCGCGCCGCGCCAGCAGTAGATGGTCGCACCAGCGAGTAGCGAGACGAGGAGCGCGCAGGCTGCACCGGCCGAAGTGGCCGCCGCTGCCAGCGCGTCGAGGATGGCCGGTGGCGATTCCATGACGGGCATCGTGGTTCAACGACACCCTGCCAGCGAGGCGGCGAACGCCTTATATGGCGGTGGGTGTTCGCCTGCCTCGGTCCCGCCCCGGACGAAAGGGCCCCCGACTAAAGCACTCGGGGGCGACGATCCTTCGCCAAGGCGCGGCCCCCGACTAAAGCACTCGGGGGCGACGACCTTGGCGGCGATCGCTCTCCGTCGTCTCCGACTGAAGCACTCGGGGGCGACGATCCTTCGCCAAGGCGCGGGGCCCCCGACTAAAGCACTCGGGGGCGACGACCTTGGCGGCGATCGCTCTCCGTCGTCTCCGACTGAAGCACTCGGGGGCGACGACCTTGGCGGCGATCGCTCTCCGTCGTCTCCGGCGGAAGCACTCGGGGCGACGACGATCCGCCGAGCAGCAACCGTACGACAACCCACCGAGCAGCAACCGTTATTGCACGTGGCTTACGGAGTGCGTGACGGAAGTGTGCGAGGTGCTCGTGCTGCCGCCGCCGCTGCCGGCGACGGCCGCGGCGAGCGCCGCCGCGGCGGCGGCCGCCACTGCGCCCGCGGCGGGCACGCCGCCCGCCGCGGGCGCCGGCGCGGGCTGCGCGCCGCTCGACGAGCCGCCGGCGTTCTGCGCCGGTGCCTGCGCCGTCTGGTTGCTTGTGCTCTGCGCGAGCGCGCCGCTTGTCGCCACCAGCGAGCAGGCAAGCGCCGCGAGTCCGATCGATCTGCGAAGCATGTGACCTCCCTCGAAGAATCAGCGAGCGCGCTCGAAGCAAGCGCGAACGATGCGCAGGTTAGCGACGAAGCGCAGCGCGCAGCGCTGGGGCCTTCAACCCATTTTGGCGCGCGTGCACGCTCGCTCGCCTCGGATTCGAGGGGCTGTGACAACTTGCCGCATTCCGCGCGCGCTTCGCGCAAGGCAGGATCGGCGCCGGTCCTCTCGACAACCTTCACGCATACCGGGGAAACGCGCCATGGCCAGCTTCATCAAGTCCGATCTCGAGTTCGTCCTGCAGCAGATCCTCATCGCCGAGGCGCACGCCGCCGGCACGCCGCTCACCGAGCTCGTGCCGAACACCGAGGTGGCGTGGGGCCTGCGCACCGTCGACGGTAGCTTCAACAACCTGCTCGAGGGCCAGACCGAGTTCGGCGCCGCGGACAACACCTTCCCGCGCATGCTCGAGCCGGAGTTCCGCGACGCGGAGCTCGGCACCTCGTACGAGCAGACGAGCGGCTTCGTGATCGACTCCGAGGTCCGCACCATCAGCAACCTGATCGTCGACCAGACGGCGAACAACCCCGCCGCCGTCGCCGCTGCCGGCGAGGAGCCCGCGATCGTCACGAGCCCGGGCCTCGACGGCATCTTCGGCACCGAGGACGACACCGAGGTCTTCTTCATTCCGAACGTCGCGCCCGACGAAGGCCTGTCCGCCTCGTTCAACGCCTGGTTCACGTTCTTCGGCCAGTTCTTCGACCACGGCCTCGACCTCGTCACCAAGGGCGGCAGCGGCACGGTCTTCATCCCGCTGCAGCCCGACGATCCGCTCTTCGTCGAAGGCGGCCAGACCAACTTCATGGTGCTCACCCGCGCCACCAACCTGCCCGGCCCCGACGGCATCCTCGGCACCGAGGACGACATCCACGAGCACACCAACACCACCTCGCCCTTCGTCGACCAGAACCAGACCTATTCGTCCCATCCGTCGCACCAGGTCTTTCTCAGACAGTATTTCCTGGATGAAAACGGAGAACCAAGAGCCACGGGCAAGCTGATCGAAAACCCGGGCACGGGCGGCATGGCGACGTGGGCGGCGGTCAAGGCGCAGGCGCGCGATCTCCTCGGCATCGACCTCACCGACGCCAACTTCAACAGCGTGCCGCTTCTCGCGACCGACCCGTACGGGAACTTCATCAAGGGGCCGAACGGCTTCCCGCAGGTCGTGATGAAGGGCCCCGATGGGATTCCCGGCACGGAGGATGACTTCCTTGTCGAAGGCAATCCCGATGCGCCCATCAGCCTCGCCGATGCGGTGAGCACCGGCCACGGCTTCCTCGACGACATCGCGCATACCGCCGTCCCCGTCTTCGACTCGAACGGCAACCTGGTCGCCGACGCCGACGACGTGGCCGGCAACCCGGTCGCGGTCGGCCCGGGTGGCGTCAACCTCGAGTACGACGACGAGCTCCTCGACGCGCACTACATCGCCGGCGACGGCCGCGTGAACGAGAACATCGGCCTCACCGCGGTCCACCACATCTTCCACGCCGAGCACAACCGCCAGGTCGACGAGATCAAGCAGACGATCCTCGACACCGGCGACGCGGCGTTCATCGCCCAGTGGCAGCTTGCCGACGGATCGTGGAACGGCGAGCGGCTCTTCCAGGCGGCCAAGTTCGCCACCGAGATGCAGTACCAGCACCTCGTCTTCGAGGAGTTCGCGCGGACCATCCAGCCGCAGATCAACATCTTCATCGACTTCGACGACACCATCGATCCCTCGATCGTCGCCGAGTTCGCGCACACGGTGTACCGCTTCGGCCATTCGATGCTCACCGAGACGATCGACCGCCTCGACCCGGCATTCCAGAGCGACGAGATCGGCCTCATCGCCGCCTTCCTCAACCCGCTCGAGTTCGCGGCGAGCGGGCCGACGCCCGAGGAGGCCGCCGGCGCCATCGTGCGCGGCGTGACGCGCCAGCTCGGCAACGAGATCGACGAGTTCGTGACCGAGGCGCTGCGGAACAACCTGCTCGGCCTGCCGCTCGACCTCGCCTCGATCAACCTCGCGCGAGGGCGCGACGCAGGCATCCCGTCGCTCAATGCCGCCCGGCGCGAGTTCTACGAGGGCACGGGCGACAGCCAGCTTCGCCCGTACACGAGCTGGGCCGACTTCGTCCAGCACCTGAAGAACCCGCTCTCCATCGTCAACTTCATAGCGGCCTACGGCACCCATTCCTCGATTACCCAGGAAGAGACCCTGGACGGGAAGCGGGCGGCCGCCATGGCGCTCGTGTTCGACCACGTCGACGACGACTTCATGACGAGCACCGGCGCGTGGGCGAGCGTGAACGGCATCACCACCACCGGCCTCGACGACGTCGACTTCTGGATCGGCGGCCTCGCCGAGCGCAAGATGCCCTTCGGCGGCATGCTCGGCTCGACGTTCAACTTCGTGTTCGAGACCCAGCTCGAGGCGCTGCAGGACGGCGACCGCCTGTACTACATCCACCGCACCTTCGGGCTCAACTTCCTGGCCGAGCTGGAGAACAACTCGTTCGCCAAGCTCATCATGGCGAACACGGACGTGAAGCACCTGCCGGGGGTCGTCTTCCTCACGCCCGGCCTCACGCTCGAGGTCGACCAGAGCCAGCAGTTCAACGAGGGGCTTGGGCAGGCCGACCCGGAGGGCGAGAGCGCGCTGCTGACGCCGCTCGTCATCCGCGACAACCCGGCCACCCCGGGAAGCGACACCAACTACCTGCGCTACACCGGCGACGAGCACGTGGTGCTGGGCGGCACCGACGGGGACGACATCATCATCGGCAGCATCGGCGACGACACGATCTGGGGCGACGCCGGCAACGACCGGCTGGAAGGCGGCGACGGCAACGACGAGATCATCGGCGGCGACGGCGACGACATCATCACCGACATGGGCGGCGACGACGTCCTCAAGGGCGAGGCCGGCAACGACGTCATCCACGGCGGCAACGGCGAGAACCTGATCATCGGCGGGCACGGGAACGACTTCATCATCACCGGGGAGGACGTCAGCGAGGTCATCGCCGGGCCGGGCAACGACTTCATCCTCGGCAGCAAGGGCAACCTGCAGATGGCCGGCAACGAGGGCGACGACTGGATCGAGGTCGGCACCCAGGACGGCGCCCCCGGCGACAACTTCAACCCGTTCGGCCTCGACGACGTCTGGGGCAACGACGTGTTCCTCGGCAACGGCGGCTTCGACGAGAACATCGGCGAGGGCGGCGACGACATCGTGGTGGGCAGCGAGGGCCCGGACAAGCACAAGCTGGGCTCCGGCTTCGACTGGGTCACCTACAAGGAGGACCTCTTCGGCGTCTCCGCCGACCTCTTCGGCGACGCGCTCAACGCGTTCCCGGTGCCGCAGTCGGTGGCGGCGGTGCAGCAGCGCTACGCCATGGTCGAAGGCCTGTCCGGCTCGGCCCATGCGGACATCCTGCGCGGCGACAACGAGACGGCCGAGACGCTGCCGAACGCCGGCGCGCGCGGCAGCGTCCTGAGCAGCGCCGGCATGGACCTCATCGCCGGGCTGCGCGACCTCCTGGACGGCGACTTCGACGAGCCGATCGACTCGTTCGGCTCGGGCAACATCCTCCTCGGCGGCGCGGGCAGCGACATCCTCGAGGGCCGCGGCGGCGACGACGTGATCGACGGCGACGCCTGGCTCAACGTGCGCGTGAGCGTGCGCGACCCGAACGACCACTCGGTCGAGCTCTTCAGCGTCGATCGCATCAAGTCGCTCGTCAGCCAGATGGTGTCGGGGGAGATCAACCCCGGGCAGCTGGAGATCGTCCGCGAGATCCTGGTCGCCGAGCCCGGCGAGCACGACGTCGACACGGCCGTGTTCTCCGACCTGCGGCTCAACTACATCGTCGAGGGCGACGAGTTCTTCCCGGACTTCAACGGCTTCTTCGACGTGGACGGAGACGGCTTCATCACCGTCACCCACCTCGGGCTCGACCTGCTCGATCCCACGGTGAGCGGCATCGACGGCGTCGACAGGCTGAAGAACATCGAGCGGCTGCAGTTCAACGACACCGTCATCATCGCGCGGGATCCCTTCACGCTCGAGCCGCTCATCGACAACGCCGGGCCGCAGGGCGAGATCGCCATCTACGATGCGGCCAACAATCCGGACGACACGCCAGTGGTCGGGCAGTACCTGCGCGCCTCCATTGCCGGCGTGACCGACGCCGACAACCCCGGCGGCGCCATCTCCGGGCCGGTGTCCTACATCTGGCAGGCCGAGACGCTCGCCGGCTCCGGCGTGTTCACCGACATCATCGGGCCGCTCGCCGACACGCCGACGGCGCTCGGGCCGACGCTCACCGTGACGCCCGAGCTCGAGGGCCTCGCCCTTCGCGTGAAGGCGCATTACAAGGACGCCAACGGCGTGCTGGAAACGGTGTTCTCGGCCCCGACGGCGGCCGTGGGCGCCGGGACGCCGCCCCCGCCGCCCCCGCCGCTCATGACCCAGGAGCAGACGGGCGTCACGAGCCCGGGCGTGCACTTCATCGGCTCCGACCTGCAGTTCATCCTGGACCAGATCCGGATCGCCGAGGCGCACGCGGCCGGCGAAGACCTCGCCTCGCTGCTCCCCAACATCCGCATGCCGTTCGGCCTGCGCACCGTCGACGGCAGCTACAACAACCTGCAGCCGGGCCGCAGCGAGTTCGGCGCCGCGGACAACACCTTCCCGCGCCTGCTCGATCCGGAGTTCCGCGACGCCGAGGACGTCTCCATCGACCTCGATGGCCCGGGCCCCATGGAAGTCGGCGACCCGACCTCGTACCAGCAGACAAGCGGCTTCGTGTTCGACTCGCAGGTCCGCACGATCAGCAACCTGATCGTCGACCAGACCATCAACAACCCGGCCGCCTGGGCCGCCGCGCTCAAGCTCCTCGAGGAGGAAGACGCCGCCGAGGCCGATGCGGCCAAGACCGCCGCCGAAGACGCCGCCCAGGCCGCCGTCGACGCGCAGGCCGCCGAAGAAGCGGCCTCCGCGGAGGCCGCCGCATCGGCCGCCGCCGCCGCCGAGGCCGCCGCGAACGCCGCCGCCCTCCAGGCGCAGGCCGACGAGGATGCCGCCGCGCTGCAAGCCGCGATCGAGCTCAGCGAGGAAGCCGACGCGAACCTGCTCCTTGCGCAGGCCGCCGCCGAGGCGGCGCAGGCCGCCGAGGACGCGGCCCTCGCCGAGCTCGCGGCCGCGCAGGCCGACGTCGATGCCGCACAGGGCGCCCTCGACACCGCGGAAGCCGCCGAGGCCCAGGCGCTGAGCGACCTCGCCACCGCGCAAGGCAACGTCACCACCGCGCTGGACGACCTTACCGCCGCGGAGACCGCCGAGTCCGATGCGCTCGCCGCGCTTGGCACCGCGGAAGGCGACGTCATCGCGGCCGAAGGCGACCTCGCGGCGGCAGAAGTGGCCGAGACCCTGGCGCTCTCCAACCTCGACACGGCCCAGGCCGACGCCACGGCAGCCGAGATTGCTCTCCTGAACGCCCAGGATGCCGAAGCCAAGGCGATCACG
>Ga0079224_100006605_pt1 | contig 15420 bp, 9 predicted proteins | sample Stecom2015_FD_80414 | JGI IMG/M metagenome (GOLD analysis project Ga0079224, IMG submission 80414) | Agricultural soil microbial communities from Utah to study Nitrogen management - Steer compost 2015 | ecosystem: Environmental > Terrestrial > Soil > Agricultural land | place: USA: Utah...
GAGTCCGTTTCCAACGCCAGAACCTGCTGGCTCTCATCCTCAAACTCCGGATCCGATGACACGTTTACTTCATACCGAACTGTTGGTTCGGTATCGCCCTCCCAAGCCGTCAACGCTTTACGCCACCTAAGGGTAATTGCGGTATCCCGGCTTTCCAACTTAATATCGTCTATCAGTTCCGTCAAACTCGACGGTGGCCCCAATGTGTCGTCCTTATTACAGGAATAGATTGTAGCTGTTAAGAGCATCAAAAGTCCGAACCGTAAGAAAGACAAACTGGACTTCCTAAATGTCAAAAATCTCATACTTTCTTGATTAAATTGGTTAATGAAAACTACTAAGGTTAATAAATTGATGAATACGGTGATAATTATAGTTTACATGACGCTTATTTGCGGAATAAGGACCCGTTAGGATGGATCCGGTTTTACTAATATCCATTATTCCCAAACTCCTCGGGGTTCGAAATGGCATCCAAGAACCATTGCGGGATCGGTCGCACCAAATGCTTCGATTCGTCAAACAACTCACCCGAAACCGGATTGGTCTCCATTAAATATTCTTTTGTCAATTTCCCCATCCGCTTCAGGTCAACCCACCGCATATGCTCACCGGCAAGCTCCCTAGCCCTTTCCTTTACCAGGAAATCAATATCGACCTCCGACGCAGCAACTTCCATTTCACTGGCGCGTGAAGCGATTGCCGCCCGCCGCCTTACCGTATTGACATATTCGGCCGCCTTATCGGCATCGCCGGTGGCCAGAAGCGCGGCTTCTGCCGCCACCAGATAGATATCACCCAATCGAATAATCGGCATATCGCCCATCCACGTCTGGTTGCTGGCGACATACAGCGACGCAGAGAATTTCTTCAATGCCGGATGCACATTCACCAGATTCACCTCACCCGGAAACTCAGCTGGATTCTTATAGCGGTTCTCATCCGCATAAAAGAGATCACTCGGATCGGCTACCAACATCGGCATCAGACGCTTTTCTTCGGCAGGGATGACCCAATTCGGCGTAAACACCGCCAACCCTTCGTCGTTCTCCATATTCACCTGTTCTTCGAATGTTTGCCCGTATATGCTCGCGTCGGCAGGTGCTGGCCCAACGGTATTTTTTATCACATGCCCCACCAACGAGGGATCCTTTTGGTACGATTCAGCTAAGTCTGCGGTAATCTCCTTGTCGGTGGCAGCGTAAAATTTATAGGTAAACGTTTCGGCAAACCGGGTGTCAGGCGTATGTTCGCTCGGTTCGAAACAACTGGTCAGCAAATATTTGCTGGGCTTGGTCATACGGGCATTGGCTCTGCCGTAGAAGATGCTTCTATCCGATGTTCCCCATTCACCGCCGATATTACCCAAATCGGGCAAAAAATACTGCCGAGTACGCCCGCGGTTCCAAAACTCGGGGTTCATGCCGGCCACTTCATCGATAGCCTGCACCAGCAGAAACTCCGTATTCGTCTTATTGTTCTCGCCAGCCCATAGTTTCGAGAATCCCGACTGATTGTCGTCACTGACGTAAAGGGAAGCCCCCCATTGTCCTTGGTTATCGATCAACGCTTCGGCCGTCTCCAATGCCAACGCTGCATACTCCTGCACCTCACCGAGCCGCGTACGCTGGAGGTAAACCTTCGCCAGCAATCCGTAGGCGGCCTTTTTCGTTGCCCTTCCACGCAATTCCTGCTGCACGGGAAGGTGTTCACAGGCATACTTCAAATCACTGATCATCAATTCGTAGAATGCCTCCTCACTGCTCCGTTGCGGACTGTTATCAACCTCTTCTACCGCGGCCGACTGGGTGCGGAGTACCACATCGCCAAACTGCTCAACCAGCATGAAATTGGCAAAAGCACGCAAAAAATATGCTTCCGCAAGCTTGGCCTGCAACTCCGCCTCGGAATCGTATCCAGTCACCTCTTTTGCATAGTGTATGGCCGTGTTGCACAGGTTTATCGTGGTATACGCACTCCCCCATAGCACCCGTAGGTTCCCATCCGTTGTTTGCAGGCGGTTATCGTAACGGAAAAAACCAATTCCCGTATTCCCCGTATTCACCCACAGGTCTGTACCCGCCTCCGTGGGGCCGATATAGTCAATCTTACCATGCAGAAAATACAGATCCACATAAGCGCCATTAATCAGTCCCTCGAATCCTGCGCGCTCCCCGAACGATTTCTCCAATGACACGGTCGCAAAATTCTTCTCATCCAGTGAACAGGAAAACAACACGCTGCATAGCATGCAGGCCAAACCGATATTCAGTAATTTATCCATGGTCTCCTTCGTTTACTTATTACAAGGAAAAGTTAATCCCAAATACTAACCGCTTAAACAGCGGGAATGAATCCGCCCCGCCATTTTCGGGGTCCACGTCGCGCAGCAAGTGGCTCTTGGTGAAAATCAGTGGGTTATCGGCCGTACCGTAAATGCGCAAATTACTGATACCGAACCGACTACACAGACTTTGCGGCAACGAATACCCCAAGGTAATGTTGCGTATTTTGAAATATGATGCGTCCACAAACCGTAGCGCCTCCTCATAAGAAGAGCTGAAACCACTGCCGGGAGCGGGATAATCATTGGTCGGGTTCGTTGGCATCCAATAGTCGTATGTTTCCGGCTGCGCCGCGCGCCCCCAGTACCCCAATACCTGTGCGTCGATCATCTGGCCGAAGCGGCCGTTCATGAATATGGTCAGATCGATGCCCTTATACCGAAAGGTATTCTGCAAGCCGAAGAAGAAATCGGGCACTTCACTTCCGATAACCATACGGTCGTCGGGCGAATATTCGTGTACGCCGTTGTCCGAATTCCCATCCTCGTCGACCACTGGCACCGTCTGCAATTTGATGTCGCCGGGCACGGCGCCATACAATGCTGCTTCTTCTTCTTCACCCAGCTGCCAGATGCCGATCTTCTTCCAGGTGTAATGCACACCGCGTACCGGATGGCCCACAAACAACCCCTCGGAAATCAACTCATCAACACTTAGCCGTCCCAGATCGATGTCCACCAAACGTTCACGGGCCGTCGTGAAGGTCAACGACGAATGCCATTGGAAATCGTCTTTGACCACATTCCGCGAAGAAGCCGTAAACTCCCATCCGTGGTTCTCCGACGTGCCGACATTCGATATTTTTACATACGGATTCTTCGCGTCATACCCGCCCGAGCTCATCGGAATACGCCGGTCCCACAGAATCCCGGTGGTCTTGGTCCGATAATACTCTACCGAGAAATCGAGGCGATCGTCAAACAAAAATACGTCCAAGCCGAAATTCGTATTCGCTGACCGCTCCCACGTCAAATTGGGGTTAGCAATGTACCTCGTGGGCACATAAACGGGCAATATCGACGTTCCGCCAAGCGACAGGTTAGCCGTCGGCGTCCGCGTCTCGGTCTCCGTAAGGCTGCCGTATGGCGCTATAGATGCCAGACCCGACACGCCATAGCCCGCCCGCAACTTCATATCGCTCAACCAAGATCCTGTACTGGCCATAAACGGCTCGTCGCTGATCCGCCAGGCCACGGAAGCCGAAGGGAAGCTCGACCATTTGTTTCCAGCAGCCAATTGCGACACGCCGTCCCAACGGTTCGTAACCTGCAACAGGTACTTGCCTTTGTAACCATAATTCAGGCGGCCGGCATAAGACATCCGCTTGGTCTGCACATATTCGTTCCCATAAGCTTGCAGGATATGCAACCCCGCAATATTGTAATATAAGAAATCATCGTAATCCAACCCTCGCCCACTCGTAAACAGCTCTTCGTTGCGGTTATCCGCCCACGATGTAATCGCGGTCAGCGTCACATCATGATCGGAAGCAATATTGACATCATAGGTTAAGATATTCTCCCACAGATAGCTGTAAGACATGGATTGGCTATAGGAAACACTGCTCTCGGTTTCACCCTGCGTCAAAAAATTATAGGAATTCCGGTTCGCGAAACTCCCCGACCGGCCATTGGACAGCGACCCTCCGAAATTGGAACGCCACGTCAGGTTTTTTATCGGCCTGAACTCGATATATGGATTAAACCGGATGCTGAAATTACGGCCCTGGTTCGCGAAAGCACCGGGATAATTGTTTGCAAGAATGCTCACCACACTCCCATCGCCCTCAATGGGAAAGAGGTTGACGATGCCATTTTCATCGTAAGGTACACCAAGCGGATACTCGCTGTAAGCCCGGTTAATCCGGCTATTGGTCGAATTGCTGACGCGGTAATTCAAAATCGACTGGAAACCGGCTTTGAACATATCGCTAAATGCAACATCCACGCCGCCCCGCGCGTTATACACGTCCACATTATCGTTTGGGTACACGCCCTTTTCGCCGATGAAACCGAGCGACAGATAGGCTTGCGTTTTTTCGGTGCCACCCCTTACGGATAACGTGTGGTTCTGTTGCCTCCCCACTTGCAGAGCTTCATCCACCCAATCCACCCATTGGCCGGCCTCGATCGCCGCAACACCTGCCGGCGTAAACATCTCCGAAAGATTCGTAGGATCAACGCCGTCATTGCCCAACCGGTAGCGGTCGCGGTGGTATTCGAGCCACTGCTCGCCCATCAACGGCTTGGGAAAAGACGCAAATCCATTGAGGCCCAAATAACTATTCACATCGATGGTCACCCGACCGGCCTTGGCTTTCTTCGTCGTGATCATGATCACCCCGTTTGCACCGGACGAACCGTAGATGGATGTTGAAGAAGCATCCTTCAATACATCGATCGATTCAATGTCGTTTGGGTTCACATCATTGATACTCATCGGAATACCGTCTACGATATAAAGCGGGTTCTGACTGGCGGTAAGCGATCGGTTCCCCCGCAATAATACGTTGGGCGACTGACCCGCACGGCCCGAGGGACGCTGGATATCAAGCCCCGAAACCCGTCCCTGCAAAGCTTCCATAGGACTCATCACCGGACTTAGTGCGATGTCTTCCGCCTTAACCGTTGAAACGGCACCTGTCAAATCACGGCGCTTCACCGTGCCATACCCCACCACCACCACTTCATCCAAGCTGGAGTTTGCCTGTTCGAGAACAATGACCAAACGGGTTCGCCCGCGCACATCAACCTCTTGCGGATGGTACCCCAGGTAACTGATGACCAGTACGCCGGAACCGTCGGGTACGTTAATCCGGAAAAAACCTTCATCATCGGTCACCGTGGACAACGTCGTTCCTTTAACAGTCACCGTAACGCCGGAAAGCGGATCGCCTGTCGCATCGGTAACCGTGCCCGTTACATCGATAACTCCAAAATGCGATGCGGATGCCACCATGCTAACCAATAGCAAGCAAAGGACAGCCATTTTTCTTGTAATGATACGGATTACCATATGTCTCGAATTTAAAAGTTGATCCAACCATTCAATAATGTCATATGAACACTTTATTGAAGATGCAAACTCATCCAACGGAGCTACCCGCCATCTCACCACTACGTTCTTCAAGTGGATATAACTACCACTTCCTAAATACTTATTTTCAGTATATAATTGTTATTTTCTTTTGCTTTCGCAAGTATACCAAATTTATCAGTAATCGTAAAATAAAATTTACTTTTTTTTACGAAATCGTTACCAGAACATTACTGAATCATTTTCGATTCCCTTGTTTTGCTATGGTCAGACCGCCAGCCACTGTAAAGCAAATGCCGGTCAACTATCGGTCGGGGAAACAAAAAGCTGGCTAAGTAACCTACACCAATCAACACCAAATGGCTATATACGCCCAGCATCAACTTGTCGTGGCTATAATTATACGTACCCAAATCCAACAATAGCACCTCCTGGCCGTCAATGTTCAGCCGTAGCGACGTGAGCACGGCATACGCAGTGAACAATACACAAGCGACAATACCGATGGTAATCCCCTGCCGGTTGGTCCGCGGAGAAAACAGCCCCAGCAGAAAGATGCCAACAATCCCCCCGGAAAAAATCGCATATAGGGTAAACACCGTACCCAACACGCCGCCATTGCCGGCCCGAACGTAAGCCAACCCGATCAATATGGATAATATGCCGGAGACCATAACAATGGAACGGCTGGCCCATAGGTACTCACCGTCGGGCCTGGCTTTCCTGAATTTCTTGTAATAGTCTTCAACGCCCACGGCGGCAAGGGAATTCAAATCAGCGCTCAAACTGCAAATCGCGGCCGAGATCATGGCTGCCAAAATCAACCCGACCACCCCCGGTGGCAGCTCCGTCATGATGAAGTAAGGGAACACCGCGTCGGCTTTGGTCCCCTCGGGCAGCGGGTGCGATTGGTAAAACACGAACAGGGCCGTGCCGATAAACATGAACAGCACCCAAACGGGCACCGTCAGCAGGATGCCCATCATCGAAGCTTTGATGGCAGACTTATCGTCTCTGGCCGTGAGATAACGTTGCACTACGGTCTGGTCGGTCCCGTACTTCTGTATCGCGTAAAACACGCCGTTAACGGCCATCACAATGAAGGTCAGCTGCGTGAAATCCATTTCGTAAGGCCCAAAACCTGTACGGCCGGCTGCCGACGCTACATCCCACCACTCCCCTATCCCTCCGTCAATCGAAAATAAGAGCACGGCAAAACAAAGGATTCCCGTAGCGAACAACATGAATCCCTGGAATACGTCCAGCCAGATTACGGCCTCGATCCCGCCAAGCAGGTTAATGACCATGATCGCCAACCCAACCACCAGGATCACGGCCGTCGTCGAAAAGCCGGTCATCCCCTGTATGGCCAGCGCCAGCAGGAACAGTACAGACCCCATACCCGCCAGCTGCCGCAGCACGAAGGCTATCGAACTGTAATACCGCGCCACGGCGCCGAACCGGTATTCGAAATACTCGTACGTGCTCAACCGGATCACTTTCCGGTACAGCGGCACGATGAACCAGATCACCCCGATCAGCACTACGGGCACCATCAGCCCCTGCACCAACAAGATCCAATTGGACGAGAAACCCGCTCCGGGATAGGCCAGGAACGTGATGCTACTGACCAGGGTCGCTAGCAGCGAAAGACCTAGTGCCCACGCGGGCACACGGCCTTTCGCCAGAAAAAAATGCTCCGTGGTCTGTTTACGGCGCGAGAAATAAAGCCCGAATGAGAGCGCGACCCCCAGGAGGATCAATATAATGAGATAGTCTATTGTATGTAACGTTCCATTCATCAGTTTACCGTTTATCTTGAATCCATTCAGCCCACAGGTCAGCGGGCCAGCGGTAGCTTCCGGGCTTTGTCGTAAGCCGGATAGGCGCCCCGTCGATCGCCATGGTCACCACCCCACGCGCCCATTCCTTCAATGGCCGGCAGCTCGCATATCCCAAGCGCCTTAAGATGGCGGCCGCCGTCGCCCCGCCCTCCACCAGTAAATCGCCCACCGGCGCACGCTGCAATACGGTGTCAACCACCGTTGCCGTGATTTCCCGTATATCGTCTTTACGCGCCTCCACCACGTCACCACCAGCCGTAATCACCACCCGCCCCGAGGCCCTTAAGTGGGCCACCGCCTCATCCGCCCAAGCTGCTGTCGCGGCATCGGTCTTTCCTCCGGCTAACCAGTCGCGGGGCATGTCGGCAACCGGCACGCCTAACTTCCGGGCAGCTTCAACGGCCTCCCGGCTGTTCGCATGGAAACTGCCGCACACCATAACCCATGCCCCCGCACAATCCGTAGACGGCGACCCCGTCGGCGCGACACCCCGTAGCGACAGCAGCGCTTCGAAGAAACCTGCACCCCCGGCAGCAATCGTGTCGCGGTTCAGCCGTTGTGCCCACAATTTCAGATCTTCCTCCTTGCTGGCGTTGCCCACCACAATCGGCTTGTCGTGGGCAACCCGGTCCGTGACAGCCGCGACCTGCACACGGGATTGCATGCCGGCAGGTATGAGATCCACAACGCGCGACGGCCCGGGCCAATCGGCGCCCGGCAACGCGAACGATGAATGGCCCAACGGCACGCCGTCTACATAATAGACCCCATCGCGGATAACCCGGCCGAGCGAAGGGTTCGCCGGTACGACCAGCACCCACTGCCGGCGTACCGATTCGCGGTACTCCCATAGGATCTCAATAGGGTATCCCCGGAGTACCGAGTCGATTTTAAAGAAAATGGCATCGCCGTCTACATCGGCAAACTGCCGTGCAAACGCACGCACCCATGCCAATGCCTCCGGTCGGGGCATCGACCGCATGTCGGTGGAGATGACCCAAACATCGGCCAGCGGCTTCTCCGCTGCCGACACGGTCAGCACTACCCGCAGACCATGCCGGAGGGCAGCACCGGCAATCTCTGCGGCACCCGTAAAATCGTCTGCCACGACAATCATCATAACGACGTCTTGTTTTTGCCGGCCGCCATCAACACGGCATAGTCAATCGCCAATTTCATGGCGTCCGCGCTGGCAATACCCTTTCCCGCAATTTCCATCGCCGTACCGTGGTCTACCGACGTCCGGATGATCGGAAGCCCCAACGTAATATTCACTCCGCGTACGCTTTTCATTTTACCGGTTCCCCCGTCCCAATCGAATCCCACCGTCTTGAAAGGGATATGGCCCTGGTCGTGGTACATCGCCACGCAGCCGTCATAGGCGCCGCCGACAGCTTTTGGGAAAAGCGAATCGGCCGGAAGCGGCCCCTCTACGTGGTAACCCATCGCCCTTGCCGCCTCGACAGCCGGCAGGATCTCGTCCCTTTCTTCCGTACCGAACAAACCACCGTCGCTGGCATGCGGATTCAGCCCCGCCACGCCGATCCGGGGCTGCGGTACGCCGAGCTGCACACATGCATCCGCCAGCAACTCAATCGTCTCCAGCACACGCGGTTTCTTCACGAGGTCGCAAGCTTCGCGCAGCGACACGTGGGTCGAAACGTGTATCACCCGCAACGCCCCTTCTACCAACAGCATACCATATTTCTTGGTACGGGTGTAATGCGCATAGATCTCGGTATGCCCCGAAAAATAATGTCCGGCCAGATTGATCGACTCCTTGTGGATCGGACCGGTAACGGTAGCGTCAACCTGCCCCTCCATGGCCATTGTAATGGCCTTTACCACCGTCCGGAAAGCGGCATCGCCGGCTAAAGCAGACACTTCGCCCCAACGGATTTCGGACGAATCATAGGCGAGGTCTACCACGTCGATGGTACCTGTACGGAATCGGGCGTCCTTGACGTCCGACAGGGCGTGGATGTGCATGTCCAACCCCAGTGATCGCGCAACGCGCTTACACAAACGGGCATCACCGATAAGCAGCGGGCGGCACACGCGGTAAACAGCCGGATCGGCCAGGGCCTTGACAGCCACCTCGGGCCCGATGCTGGCTGGGTCGCCCATTGTGATAGCTACAATGGGCAGGTAATCGTCTGTCGTCATGGTTCTATTCATTAGCTTATGGTTGGTTTATGGTTGACGTGTAGTTAATATCATTCAACGCTTCGAGTTCGCGGTAAGACTGTTTGACAGCGGAAATCAGGCGGTGCGCCCGCTCAGCGGGCAAGGCCTGCAATGGCGGCGCCATCACCGTGCCACACAACCGGAAGGCCGACATCATCACCTTCAGCGCGGCGAGCGACTCACCCAGCGTGAAGCCTTTTTGGTAATGCTGCGACAGTGCCTGGATCTGTTGCTGGATATGTTCCGCGCGGGGCAGATCACCGGCCTGCACGGCAACCAACAGATCGCGATACCAGCCCGGACACAGGTTACCCGCACTGGGCACGATACCGTCGGCACCCGCCGACAAGGCGGGCACTGCGGCTGCCGCCCAGCCCAGGAAATAGGAGAAGTCAGGCCGGTCCTTCCACCTGCCCGCCGCCAGCGCCACCCGCTCACTATTGTTCTCGGAATCCTTGAAACCTACAATCTGCTGATGGTCTGCCAAGGCATCCACAGTCTCCAAAGCGATGGACACCCCCGTGGTTGCCGGAATGTTGTAAACAACCAGCGGACCCGGCAACGCATCGGCAAGCTGCGTATAATAATCGGCCAGTTGCGACTGCGTAGCCGGGTAATAGCAGGGCGGTGTAGCCACTACCGCATCCACGCCGCTATCGAAAAAAACGTCGCCCTCTACAACCGCGTCGTCCACACTGTGCCCACGGAGGCCGGCATATACCTGCACTTTGCCGTCCGACGCCCTTACCACAGCCTCTACAACCTGCTTCCGGGCGTACTGCCCCAATGAAACGCCCTCGCCCGTCGTACCCAGCACAAAGGGCGACGCCCCGTGGGCAGCCAAATGCTCGACAATCCGGGTTACGGCGGAATGATCCAGCGTGCCGTCACCCGTGAGTGGGGTGACCATCGGCACCACAATGCCTTTATATTTCTTATCCATTTTCGTAGGTCATTAATCCATGCACATCAACGATCAGCGTATATCCGGCCCCCAGCATGCATCCCGGTAAACAGCATCAATATCCTCCAATTGCATCGGCCGTGGGTTATTGGCCAGCAGCCGCTGAACCTTCCAGGCGGCAGGAGCCAACCGACCAAGGTCGGCCTTTGGTACACCGGCCGCCGCCAGCGAGGTAGGCAACCCGCAATCAGCGATGAGCCTGCTGAGTAAGCGGCTGCCTTCCAAGGCGGTCTGAAGGGCGGGCCTGTCGCTGGCCGCGCCTAATGCAACGGCTACACGCGCATACCGCTCAACGGCCCATGGTATGTTGTAACGCATCACCGCCGGCAACACCAGCGCTACCGACAAACCGTGGGGTATACCATGGAATTCGGATAACGGATACGCCAACGCGTGGGCGGCCGCAGTGTTCACGGGCCCCAGGCACATGCCGCCATACATACTGCCCAGAGCCAGCCCCGTCCGCGCAACCAGGTCCGTGCCGTCGTCGCAAGCTGCTTTCAGATGCGTCCCTACTAAGCGGATGCCTTCCAGCGCATACAGATCCACCGCCGCGTGGGCGTGGATATTGGTGTAAGCTTCCATGCAATGGGCCAACGCGTCGATGCCGGTAGCCGCCGTCGTGGCCGGCGGAACGGACACCGTCAGCACCGGGTCGACATATACCGCGTCAGGCACCAAAAACGGGCTGATGGCGGCCACCTTCTTGCCGTCCCCATCCGTCAGCAGTGCATTCGGCGACATTTCGCTACCCGTGCCGGCGGTTGTCGGTATACAGGCCAGGTACGTACCCCGCCGGCGGAGCAAGCCGTTCCCTATGATTTCAGCGAACGTCTGATGCCCGTCCAATAACGCGGCGACCACCTTGGCCACGTCGAGCACACTCCCCCCGCCGATGCCCACCACGCCGTCCGCATGGAAATCCCTTGCGTCGGCCAACACCCGCTCTAAATCCGACGTCTTAGGTTCTTTGGCAATAGCCGTATTGATGCGTACCGCAATCCCTTGATCACTTAGCGCGGCAAGCCCCGGCGGCAACGTTTTCTCCAAGGCCGGAAAGCCGACAACGAAAAGCCGCTTCAGGCCCACCTCCATGACGTCTTGGAGAAAAGCATCCCAGCTTCCCACACCAAATACGGTACGGGCGGGCGACAATAAGGTAACAATGGTCCGAGTCTCCATTATATAAAATGTGTATTTAACGTTTTTATAAAAATAACAGTTGCTTTATCCTTTTTTCCAACTTATTCAAAGGTGCCGACGTCGGACCGGTCCCACGCCAACGTGCATTTCCCCACTGCGTAAAACGGCTGGCCGGCAACCTTCATCATCGCCGTATACACCACCGTAAACGTCCCATCGTCCTCAAGCACCGCGCCGAGTGGCGTACGCATGGCATGGTCGCCCGGCTCCGCCCACCGGTTGTCGCCGGTCTGGACCTTAATACGGGTCTCGGGCGACCATCTCAGGCCATCTTCCGAGATGCTATAGGCTACCTCCTGATCGCCGAACGAATCGAAAATGGCCAGGTAACGGCCGTCGGGCAGCTCGGTCACTTGTAGGTTCTCATTAAACTCGGGCGATATGGGAATGGGATTAATGCCCTCCGGCAAACGTTCCCACGGTCCCTCGAGCTTCGGTGCCTTGGCAAGGCCGACGGGCCACGGCCCCTTGGGGATATAGTTGTGGCCGTCGTAAAACGCATACCACATGTCCCCTACCCGGTAGGGGTTGAACGCGGCCACGGCCTGCTGACCTTCCCACCACTGCGAATCACCGTCCGGCTCAAGCACAATGCCCATGTCGGCATAGGGCCCTGCAATCCCCGCCCGGCCCGTGATGACGGATTTCGCACGCCATATCCTACCCGCATAATCCGATTGGGGCAATTCCCCTTTCGTCGAATCACCGGCGCGGTATGCCACATAGAAAATATTCCAACTGTCTTCCTCTTCATTGAATTCCACCCCGGTCAACCATACTTCCGACCGCGGATTGGATGGCGACCGCCCAGGGATACTGGCAACCACCGTCGACTGCCGCTCCCAATCCACGGCGTCCGAACTGGTCCAATGGGCTATCCGCATGTCGCGGTGCGGGCGGCCGAACATTTCGTTGACGAAGAGGTGATAAACACCATCCACTTTGAGAAACTGTCCGGTTTCGAACCCCGATCGGTTCCCACTAGCCACCACATCCGCATGCCCGTGGCCGATGACAGGCCCCTCGTGCTCCGCTGCGACTACCAGGGCGGTGGGCTTGACCTGCTGCGCCACCACCGGCAACACGAAAACCAAACAAACGAAAAACAATTGGATATTATTCCGCATAGCTAGCCTGTATTCCCCCGAAAATCTTTTGTTTATCTTGTATTATTTACGTTTATCTCTACAAGTTTACGATATCTTCAGTGTATCCGCGTAAAAAACCCCAAGAGTTTTTACGCAATCGTTACCGAACGACCGGTTATTCATAACAGGGTTAGCTGCGCACCGAAGCGATAACTGGAGCCTTTTTCAGTGGGCAGCCGACGTACACTGCCCGCATGCCTGATGGCTAACGGCCGCCCTGCAAGGGAATGGACAACGACTTCCTCCAACCGGTGGTTACGCCACCGTACATCCACCACGAAACCGCCACGTGCCCGTATGCCACGCACCTCACCATCGGGCAATATACCCAGCGGCGTAGGCAAAATATCGAGGTAATCGCCCTGGCTTTGCACCAGGGCCTCCACCACGCCTGCCGCGCCGCCGAAATTACCGTCGATCTGGAACGGCGGATGCGCATCCAACAGGTTGGGGTAAACCCCGCCCCCTTCACTGGCGGGCGAAAGCAGCATCGACAGCAGCTTGGCCGTCTTCCCGGCATCGCGCATCCGCGCCCACCAGTTGATCTTCCACGCCAAGCTCCATCCGGTGCCTTCGTCGCCACGCATTTCGAGCGAACGCCGCGCGGCCGCCATCAAGCCGGGGGTATCGTCCCAGCTGATTTCATCGCCCGGATATACCGCCCACAGGTGCGACACATGCCGGTGCTTGTTGTCGGGGTCATCGATGTCGGCCACCCATTCCTGCAGCTGGCCATATCTGCCGATGAAATCCGGCGCCACCTTCGCGTGCGCTTCGCGCAACTCATCCACGAACGCAGCATCGATGCCAAGCACCGCTGCAGCCGCCATGCAGTTGGAAAACAATGCGCGGATCAGCTGGTGGTCCATCGCCGGACCGGCAACCAACCCGCCTGTTTCGGGGGAATTGGACGGCGTACTGATCAAATACCCGGTAACCGTGTCCTCCACCAGCGTATGCAGGTAAAACTGTGCCGCCGCTTTCATCGTCGGGTACGCGCGGCTCCGTAAAAACGCCGTGTCCAGGGTAAAGCGGTACCGCTCCCAGAGGTGCTGGCACAGCCACGCGGCACCGCCCTGCCAGATACCGTGGTTCGCGTTGTTGATGGGCGCGGTGCCCCGCCACAGGTCGGTATTGTGGTGCACCACCCAGCCCGGCGCTCCGTAATGGATCGCCGCGGTATGGGCGCCACGCGCGCGCAGGTCGTCGATCATATCGAAAAGCGGCTCATGCAAAGCGGATAGGCCCATGAGCTCGGCGGGCCAGTAATTCATCTCGACGTTGATGTTGAGCGTGTACTTGCTTCCCCAGGGCGGGGTCATCCGATCGTTCCAGATGCCCTGGAGGTTGGCCGGCTGCGAGCCCGGCCGCGAGCTCGAAATCAACAGATACCTACCGTATTGCGTAAACAGCGCCACGAGATCCGGGTCGCCGCCGTCTTTGAACCGGGCAATACGCTGGTCCGTCGGCAGTGCCCGCCGTGTGGGATTTCCGAACCGCATCGAAAACGTGTCGAAGTAACGGCGGTAGTCGGCAACATGCGCCGTTTTGATCGTTTCGTACGTCTTACCGGCCACGCCGGCCATGGCGGCATTGCAGCGTGCCAGAGGGTCTGCCGACACGTCGTCGAACGCCACGAAATTGGTGGCTGCCGAAAGGTAAAACGTCACCGCGTCGGCCCCGTGCACCTGGATACCTTCATCGGCCACCTCCACCATGCCGCCCGTCGCGTCCACGCGCATCAGCGATTCACCGCGCAGCGCGCCGTTTTTCACCTGCAGGGAAAGGCCCAACGTATGTGCATCTACGCGCCGTGTTGCCGATAACCGGTGCGGGCTGCGCAAGCCTGCCCGAAGAGACACCTGCCCTTTCCGGTCGGCCTCCACGCGGACCACAAGCACCTTTGCCGGATGGCTTACAAAATATGTCCGTGTGTAACGGACGCCGTCAACGACGTACGTGGTACGTGCCAGCGCGTTTGAAATATCCAGCTCCCGCCGATAGGATTCGGCCTGCTCATGGCCATCCACCGATAAAAGCATGTCGGCAAACGGCTGGTAATCGGCCTGGTAACGGGCTACCGGCGGTGCATCTTCATCCTGCACAAAATACCGCCATTCCGTGGGTAGCGTTATCCCCGCTGCGTAGGTCTCTCCTTTGGGGTAGATAGCCAGCGGGGTTGCCGTATCCTTATAGCCCACCATCCCGCCTTTATCGTAATAATTCAGCACCTGGATGGCCAGGGTATTCGTGCCCGCCCGAAATGTGTTGGGTGGCAGCACATAACGCCGGCCTTCATTTGCGCCCTCCGAGCTGCCGATCAACCGGCCGTTGAGGTAGGTGAAATCCTGGTCCCTGATCTTGCCTATGTCCAGCACGAGTTCGCGGCCTACGAAATCGGCCGGCAGGTCGAACGACACGCGGAACCAGATGGCGCCATCGAACCCTTCCAAGCCATGTATCCCGGCCACCTCCAGTCCGGCGTGAGTGGGTAACGTCATGAGCGGCCATTGGCTGTCGTCGTACTGCTCCGCATGCAGGGCGCCGTACGTCGCCTCGTAAGCCCGCACCTTGTTGAACCACGCGTCCTTATCGCCGGCTTCCGACATGGTGCCCATAAAGCGCTCGCCCGCCAGCTGTTCGGCCTCATCCTGCTTCCCCGCTGCCAGCAGTCGCCTGATTTCGGGCAGGTA
>Ga0079224_100006606_pt1 | contig 15419 bp, 6 predicted proteins | sample Stecom2015_FD_80414 | JGI IMG/M metagenome (GOLD analysis project Ga0079224, IMG submission 80414) | Agricultural soil microbial communities from Utah to study Nitrogen management - Steer compost 2015 | ecosystem: Environmental > Terrestrial > Soil > Agricultural land | place: USA: Utah...
ATAATTTTTGGAAAACAGTAATCTGTTTACCGGCATATTTCATGTAAACGTATACACATACTACGCGATTGACAAATGTTAAAACTGCGCGATAGCTGCGCTCCTACCCTTATCTTTGCCGCACCATGCATTATTCCCCCCTTTTATACCGTTCTATTTGCTGTTCGTGTACAGGCGCAAAGTATATTGGCGGTGTGGCGTGAGACCGGACATCCGGTCCGAGCGGCCAGCATTACCTTTAACAACCTACGCGCGGCCACCGATGCCGGCGGAGTTTCAGTCTTGCGGGTTGGGAAAGCTTCCCCGTAACCATTACCATTTCGCGCATCAGCTACAAGGCAGCAACGTTGACTCTGTATACCTCGCCCGACACACTACGTTTCATTTCATTGCAGAGCAAAACTATCGGCCTTGATGAGGTACGCATTTTCGGCAACCGCAATTCCGTAGAAGATTCCCTATGGATGCGCCAGTAATACGACGATTAATTCAATTTCAAGCCGGTAGCCGTAGGATGCATTGCCACTCGCCCCAGTGGGCATTACCATCAACCTCAACGTACTTTTCGCCTCCTTCTCGCGCGAGCAAAAAGCAGGTAAAAATACTTAAAGCCGCTCACATCCACGAGGAACGCGAAGACTACATAGACCGACGGTATAAAAAGGCATTCATCCAAGCACAAACCGATATTTCATAAACGGAGCTGAATGTTTTTCATAGGTTTTTCAGGCGCCCATCTACGATAGTTGCTCGGGTTTTCCGACTATGACCTATTGCTATATATCCGTGATAAGCACAAAGACTTCAGTGCCCGAAGGAAGACGTACTCGACGAAGGTATCCGTGCTTATCTCTACTTTGAAGTACCAACACCAAAAAATTGATTCCTGGCATAATGCTATCATCGCTGAATAGCACCTACGTCAAAGCGTAACCCGATGCGCGGTCACGCCAAATACTCCAAAGTGCGTTATGGAAATACCAAGTGGACCGGCGTTGGAAAAAGCGGAATGGATGCCATTTTACTATAAAACAACAACAGCCGGACCACGAAAATGAATTCTCACCTTGGTGGAGGTAAGTCGTCAAACATAGAACCTTTTGCAGGTCCGTGAGGTCGTAACAAAACGTGTAGGACCTTTTAAGGATAGGCGCCAAAGATTGCAGGTCGCTTAAAATCGCTACCATTTATGCACTTGGAAAAATCAGTGTTTCTCGAAAAGGAAGCTTCCAGCGGCGACATTCTTACCAGAAATATACCGATTTGTCTCGCTCCCTGACTTTAGTGGCAGCTACTTTTGCAACGTCTTTTTCCAAATAAACTATCAAATATGAAACTGAATAGCAGCCTATTGTTTTTATTAATATTAGCAACAACTATCTGTACGCTAACCGCTTTGTCTTGCGGCCGAAATACCCCCACCCCTCCTAAAAAGGACGCCCCCTCATCAGGAAACCAGTTGACGGTAACTGTGGATTTCACGAGTAATCTTGGTTCGGAAGCCGATTTAAATAAAGAGCTATTAGGCACATATTCACCTCAAAAATGGATTAATGCTGCCAAAATTTATGACAAGGCAAATGTGCTTGATCCCATTAGTGTGCCGTTTCATAAGGTAAACCTTCCAAATGTCGATAATATAGCTGCCGATGGAACTTGGAATGATATAATTGATGCCGGAGAGCCATCACAAAGATCTATTTTTAATTTACTAAAATCGGCAGGCGTTGATATTCACGTGGGTATCGAATCTATTCCTAGAACGATGAGAGGGGATGCGACCAAGGTACAGCGTTTGTTTACTACCTCATTAGCCACCATTAGAGAATATCTAGGACCCGATACCGAAATCAACTATGAAATATTGAATGAACCCGAATTGGATGCCAGCATAGAATGGGGGTATCACCCTAATTTTGAACTTTTTTGGACGGATTTCAAAAATGCATACATAGCGCTGGCTAATCAACGACTCACAGATCCAAAAGTGAAAATAGGAGGACCGGGTTTCGAATTGGATATTTGGTTAACGAGTTTTATGGAAAAGCTCAACAACCCTGAGACCAACACTGTGAGTCTCGCTGACGGGTCGACTCAGCCGATTATACTCGATTTTATTTCGTACCATAATTATTTTAATTGGGGTGATGAGTCTTTGGCACAGTTAACTGCCGAAGCGGCGGTTGATAAGATGAATATATTTTACAACGGTATTGCGGCATATAAAGCTGTTTATCCGTCGGTTAAGCTCTACCTTACCGAATATTCGTGGCTGAAAAGCCCTTTTGATAAAATCAATGATGCCGCAAATAACAGTCACCGCCACTGTGCCCGTACACTAGAATTAATCAAAATAGCTAATGAACGACTGACGCGTGTTGACCGATTTTATTGGGCGCAAGCTATGGGGCAAAGTGCTGATTTTGGTGATGATTATTTCACTCTAGAAAATTTTGATTGGGGTAGTGGAACGTATAAATATCGGTCGGGTTATTACGCCTTTTGGATTTATCAACAACTGCCAAAAGAGAGAAATACAATGATATACGACGTTGATAAATTAAATGGCCTCGCATCTTCGTCGACTGATGGAAAATACTACGTCGTACTATGGAATCGCAGCGACCTAAGTCAGACAATCAAATTGCATCTTACCCACATCAATGCTAACGACTTTAACTATGACATGTATCTCATAAATAGCGCTTCATTTAGCTATTTCAATGGCAATAACAAGACGCCTACTTTAACTAAAAGCGGTGTTGCGAATACTATTGACGATATTGTTTTAGAAAAAGAAGCAACTGTTTTTTTAACATTTACGCGGAAATAGGCCGATTTATTTTGGCGATATGCTAGTAGACAACGAGGCAACCTTGGATCGTAGAAATTGGCAACCCCTGGTCACGATTTTTTTTAATTCGAAGCTATTATAATATTACTTGGACTAGTAATGGATGGATTAGGCAATAAAAGTCAACATGATTACCTAAATAATCTACAATATTTTCGATTGAGACATACGGGACAAAATAATTTTACATCGCTATAAATTAATATCTAACTGTAATGAAGTCGAGATTAAACCCGCCATAGTGGCACTAATGGCTATTTCATAATGGCAGTTCAAGAGATAAAAAAAATTATCAAATCTAATTATTAAATCATGAATAAGCTTAATCATCCATACGATGATATCCTCGTAGTAATACTACAGCCACTGAGAAAAAAAACATTTCAAGGTATTGGCTTTGGTGGTATCTTAACGTTACTTTTATTACTGACTGTTTCAACCACTGTAAATGCCCAAAATGTAGAAATTACCGGGCAGGTTACTAGTGAAAAGAAACTCCCTTTGCCGGGAGTTACGGTCAAATCCAAACATTTAAATCTTACAACAGTTACCGGATCTGATGGTTTATATAGCATAAACGCGATCGCGAATGACACGCTTATTTTTAACTATATTGGCTTTGCTAGTCAGGAAATCGCAGTATCCAGTAAAACCACCGTCAATGTTGAACTTCAATCCGAAAGTAGTACGCTTAACGAGGTCTTAGTTGTTGGATATGTGGCACAAAGGAAGGCTGACATAACGAGTGCAATTAGCGTCGTTAATGCGGCTGACTTGGAAAAAACGACCGGAACGACTATCGCCGAAAAGTTACAGGGCAGGGCGCCTGGTGTAAGGGTAAGGACGTCTGGCGCACCGGGGCAAACAGCAGAAATAGAAATAAGAGGTGTGAATAACTTTCGAGGAACAGCACCTTTATATGTTATTGACGGACTGCTGACCAATGAAACACGAGACATCAATCCAAATGATATTGAGTCTATACAAATCTTAAAAGATGCCGGTGCGGCAGCCCTATATGGTTCGAGGGCAGCAAACGGAGTTGTTGTTATTACCACAAAAAAAGGTGAATCGGGGCCAATGAAGGTCGATTTTGATGCGAGGTATGGTATTCAAAACATTGCCAAGAGATATGACGTAATGGAAGTCAGTGAGTGGAGTGAACTAGTGAAGACGATGTATACGAATTCAGGCGAAGCGGTGCCTGCATCTGCAGGTAATCCACCACAGGGCGTGAATACTAACTGGCAGGATGCCTTGCTTAAACAAGGTAATGTTCAGGAGTATAATCTCGGTTTGTCAGGTGGGTCAGATCTGGCTACTTATAGGTTCAGTGGCGGATACTTCTCCAACGAAGGTACAACAGCTGGGCCTAATTTTGAACGGTATACAGCTCGTTTAAACGGTAGTCTTACCCGAGGTAGGTTTAAGTTTAACCAATCTTTACTTACCTCTCTATCAAATAGTACTGATCCAACAGGTAACCCTTTTGTAAATGCGTTACGTATGCTACCGGTTATTCCTGTGTATGATGTCGCAAATCCGGGTGGTTTTGGTTACGGGAGTAGCGCTGCACCAACCTTAGGCGAGAATCCTATTGCACAACAATTATTGAATCGGAACACTAACGAATCTTTACGGATACAGGGCACTGTTAGTGGAGAGTACGCTATCACCGATTTTTTAAGCTATAAAATAAACTTTGGGCTAGAGTATAACACCAATATATTTGCCGCATTAAGAAAAGATGGAGCTTGGTTTTGGAGCCAGAGTCCAACGAATTCAGTATATTCTGAAAATCGCAACCGTTTCCGTTCTACACTGTTTGAACATACTTTGAACTTTAAAAAAGTAATTAATCGGCATTCGTTAAATGCTCTTGTTGGCTTTACAGATCAGTTACGCACTTCTAGCCACTCTTTTGCGAAAACCGAAAATTTGGCGATAAATAGTGCCGGCAATTATTTCGATATTTTGGGGTCAGGCCAGACCGGTCAGGGTGTAAATGGAGGCCGCTCGGAGAGTGCAATCCGATCATTCCTTGGCAGGCTCGACTATAGTTATGGAGATAAGTATATTTTTTCGGCAAGTATCCGGCGTGATGGTTCGTCACGTTTCGGTAAAGAGCACAGATGGGGGAATTTCCCGTCGGTAACTGCAGGTTGGCGTATCATTAACGAGGAGTTTGCTAAAAATAGCTTTCCGTCAATTATCAGCGATCTGAAAATCAGGGCGAGTTATGGAACGTTGGGAAATACGGAGAATATTGGCGATTATGATTATCAGGCTTATATAAATACCTTTTCAAGATACATATTAGGCACAGGTCAACAGGTCGCTGCCGGTTCTATAGAACGAGAGCTAGTTAATTCAAACATTCGTTGGGAATCAACCGAAACAAAAAACTTCGGTTTAGATGTGGGTTTATTGAATAATACTTTGCTATTAACTGCAGATTATTACATTAAAGAAACGAAAGATATTCTGCTTAATGCACCTATCCCGTGGACAGCAGGAAATGCCGGTGAAGATCCGCTGGCTAATATCGGGCGCTTACAAAATAAAGGTTTTGACCTTGGTGTGAGCTACGGAAACAATGTAGGTGGGTTTTCTTATAACGTCGCTGCCAACATTTCTACCATTACTAATAAGGTTTTACAGTTAACTAACGACAACGCACCCTTATACGGCGCCAATACTAAAACGGAAGTCGGACAGCCGATAGGACAGTTTTTTGTGTTACAAACCGACGGTATATTTCAAAATATACAGGAAGTAGAATCATCCGCACAGAAAGATGCTAAACCCGGCGACCAGCGATATAAAGACGTGAATGGCAGAAATGAAGCTGGAGAACTTATCGGTGTGCCTGATGGAAAGATTGACGCTGATGATAGGGTATATGCCGGTAGCCCGTGGCCTGACTTCACTTATGGCGTTACCATAGATGTTGGGTTTAGGCAATTTGATTTAAGTGTGTTTTTAAACGGTGTACAAGGAGGAACGTTGTATAATCAGCAAAATGTGTGGCTGTCAAACACTGCCGATTTGGGTAATTACCGTATGGGGTTAACTCCTTGGACGCCCGAAAATCATTCAACGGAAGTTCCAAGAGCGGTTCATGGTGCCGAAGGTGTAATTCGTGGTGATACGGACCGTTGGCTGGAGGATGGCTCGTTCCTGCGCTTAAATAATGTTCAATTAGGGTATACAATGCCTAAAAGCGTCTTGGATAGATTAAATGTACGTGCTGTAAGAATTTATATAAGTGGCCAAAATCTGGCAACATTAACTTCTTATACAGGTTTAGATCCAGATATAAAAGGCGGAGGCATATTGGCAAGGGGATATGATAACGGATCATATCCTAATGTTAGAAGTTGGATGGCCGGTATTCAGGTAGGATTTTAGAACTTTAAAGCTAACGTTATGAAATTAAAAATATTTGTACTCACGGGTATAATTTTCACAATCACATCATGTAACAAAAGAGGGTTGGATCTTGCTAATCCTAATCAGTTAACGACCGCTTCCTTCTGGAAGACCGAAGACGATGCACTCAAAGCAACCATTGCTTGTTATGCAGGCCTACAGGAGGAAGGTGTCTGGAAACGCTGGATGGATATCAATTTTACAAGTCGCAGTGATGAAGGTAACAGTTTCAGCCCATGGGGAGACTTTGCAAACTACTCGAAATTCACCATGCCGGATTACAATTTTGGACCTAGTGCCGAGACATGGCAGGATCATTACCGAACCATTTTTCGGACCAATCAAGTGTTGGAATATGTCCCTAATATTACGATGGACGAAACGCTTAAGAAACGTAGCCTAGCCGAAGCAAAATTTATCAGGGCATTGTTGTATTTTCAACTGGCTACGCTATATGGTAATGTACCGATTGTCACATCGCCATCTATGACGACTGACAGGCCCCCATTTACCACATCCGAGGAGGTTTTTGAATTGGTCTTGAAAGACTTAAACGAAGCAAAACCAGACTTGCCAGAGAGTTATGATGATGCTAATCTTGGGCGCATTACAAAAGGGGCGGCAGCAGCTTTGTTAGGAAAAGTCTATATGCAGCAGCATAATTGGTCGTTGGCTGCTCCGCAATTGTTAGAAGTCATAAATGGCCCCTATGAATTGATGGCAGACTATATGGATAATTTTAGAATAAATACCGAAAACAATAAAGAGTCAGTCTTCGAAATTCAGTTTTCTGACGAATTCAATGGTGCTTTCTGGGATAAAGATGCACCAAGCTCATCCGAAGGTAGCCGTAGGTCGGTTTATTTTTCCCCACGAAGGGTGGGTGGGAACTCTGATGCTACTGCAACGTGGTGGACATTTGACCAGTTTTTATTAGAGAAGACGATGGACGGTAAAACAGACCCTCGTTTAGATGCTACGTTTATATATGATAAACCGGCTGATGCTGATGGTGTAGATAGTTGGTGGGGGCTCACTTACGATGAACTTGCTGAGGGGATTCCAAACCAATTATGGTTCAGGAAATATTCTAATGATGAAACGTCAACCCAGGTTACTGAGAATTCGGGCAACAATTTCAGGATGATACGCCTTGCTGACATATTGTTGCTGTATGCCGAATGTTTAAACGAGATGGATCAAACCGATAATGCATATCAATATATTGACAGAGTACGTAATCGTGTTGGTATAGCTAAATTATCAGACGTTAAGCCAGGGCTAAGTAAAACGGAAATGCGCGATCAAATCGATCACGAACGCGTGGTTGAGTTGGCTTCTGAAAATACACGCTGGTATGATCTGTTACGTTGGGGCAAACTAATTACTAAAGACGGCATCGCTGAACTAAAATCGCACGACCCGGAGTTTGACTTTTTTGTCTTGGGTAAAAGTCATGTGTTTCCAATACCTCAACGCGAGCGTGATATCAATACAAACTTGAAACAAAATCCATATTATTAAACAAACATGTCCCTTAATTAAATAGGCACATGTTACTTTAACCCACAACCATGATAAAAAACTATCATCAATTCCGGCTTTTACTTTCAATCTTTTTATTAGGCTATTCTTTTTTTGTACAAGCTCAAAATACAGTTATTGCTGATTTCAGTATACAAACGGGACCGCCTTTAATAAAGACAAAGTTCAACGTGTATCAGACTCCATTGGCGCCTATGGAAAGGATTCAGCGGGATATGCCGCTGCTAAAACAGCTAAATATAAGATCATTACGATTTGAAACAGCATGGGGCAAGAACGTTGATTTTAATGCACCATCAATAAGTGGTAGCTATCCCAGTTTTAAATATAACTACAAAGATTACGATCGGTTTTTAGAAGGGGTAATTACCCAAAATGTCAATCCCTTACTGACAGTTGGGTACAACCCAGAGCCACTGAACAATGGTAAAGATCCTCGTAGTAAACCGAACGATATGCGAGGTTGGCATCGAATAGCGGAAGATTTTGCCACTCACTGGAAACAAAGCGGTATCAAACCCATCGACTATGAAATATGGAATGAACCTGATCTTGATATATTTTTTAACGGAACTAAAGCAGATTATTTTGATATGTATAGGGCCGGAGCATCAGGGATTAAGCAAGGTGATCCGGATGCCAAGGTGGGAGGGCCTGTTACTGCCTTTTCGAAGTGGTACAATGATTTTTTGCTTTTTGTCCGAGACAACAACTTGCCACTAGATTTCTTGTCAGGGCATGCTTATGCCAACGCACCGGAGCAACTAGATTCAATGCGGTCTGCACTGGGCAAATCCGATTGGCCGTATGTAGAAACCTATTTGACGGAGTATGCCTCATACACTACCTCGCCGAATACTGATATCGCTGAAGGCGGTGCGCAAGAACGCTTTGTTGCTGCAGCTGATTTTTTTAAAGACGTAAAAATGTTTTTGAATTATACCGAGCTTACCAAGGTGTATTGGGCTCAGTGGCTTGATGTTGAACTTTTATCAAAAGAAGGTGAATGGTACTACAATAAAGGTACAGATAAGATGGGACTTGTTGAGTTGAGCGGAAAACGAAAAGCACTATTCAATGGTTTTAAAATCTATAATATGTTGCCAGTTGATCGTAATCAGGTCATACTTAAGGGCGTGGCAGATGCCATTTCATCGTCTGATGACGGTAATGCGGCACTTGTAATATGGAATCCTTCAAATACCGAAACAGTCGTTTCTGCCCAATTAAACAAGCTTCCGTTTAATGAAGGGGTTGTAACGATTTACCGCATAGATAGCGCACATTCTAGTTATTATGAGAATAACGGGAAGGATGAATTATCTTTAGTAGAAACTGCTCAACTTACGAAAAATGCTTTTGAATGGAAAGGTACATTACCCGGAAAAGGCGTTGTTTATATAAAGGTATCCGGCAACCCTGCAATATCTGAGCTAACTAGTAACAAGGTAGCTCAAGATGTTCGAACGCACCGTTGGTTTCAAGATCGAGGAAATGATAACTATGCTGATTTTGATAATCATACTTGGATAACACGATTGGGTATGGGGGGGCAAAAGGATACAAGTTTGTCTCAAATAGGAGTCGAGGTGTTGGAGGTTCCGAGCGTTTTAAGAATCAAGTCCGAGATATTCGGTAATCCGCGTATGATAGACGACAATTCAATGTTGGGATATCGAATAGATTTTGTTAACGAAAATCAACAATACGTGAAAAGTGTGCTCTTCCATGGCGGTCTATATAGTGAGAATCGAAAAATAGCTTTGCCCTGGGCTAAAGGTGGTTCGCCCGACCAAGTGCAGCAAATCAACATAGATGACGCTATAATAGACATCGGCCAGTTAGCTCCTTCAAATTTTGGTGGCAAGATAATGTTAAGCTTTATACAGCAGAACACCGGAAAAAATACGGGTGTTAAATTCAACATGTATGCCATTAGTGAGACACCTTTATAGTGATAGTGGGATACTTTCATCATACGTTGATACACATACTTCGCAAACAAATCTTATGACAATTTGGAACATGAATAAAAATGAGAGATTAAAACTGAGGCTTTTAATTTTGTTACTGTTGTTTTCTGTCCATTACACGAAGTCACAAACCAACCCGGTTAATACCGAGATATGGTCGGTAGAAAAAGCAAACGAATGGTATAAAAAGCAAGGCTGGCTTGTTGGGAGTAATTACACCCCGGCATATGCCATAAATCAATTGGAGTTTTGGCAAGAAGGGACCTTTAATATTGACGAAATCGATAAGGAACTAGGTTGGGCACAAAACTTGGGAATGAACACGATGCGAGTCTATTTACACGACCTGTTACATCAGCAGGATTCGCTGGGTTTTTATAAGCGTATTGATGCTTTTTTACAGATAGCAGAAAAGCGCCAGATAAAACCCATGTTTGTCTTATTTGACTCGTGTTGGGATCCCGCTCCAAAGTTGGGTCAGCAGCGAAACCCGAGGCCATTTGTACATAATTCGGGTTGGGTCCAATCGCCCGGAACCAAAGCGCTGGTTGATACAACACAGCACACTCGTTTACGCAATTATGTAACGGGGCTGGTTAAAAGATTCGCCAATGATAGCAGGATACTTGCTTGGGATGTTTGGAACGAGCCGGACAACGGTAATGCAGCGTCTTACGGGAAGACTGAGCCTCAAAACAAGACAGATCTTGTGTTATTATTACTTGAAAAAGCATTTTTGTGGGTGAAACAAGCTAATCCAACTCAGCCTGTTACATCTGGCGTTTGGATAGGTAATTGGGAATCACCGGAGACACTACGTCCGGTTGAGAAATTACAAATTGCACATTCTGATATTATTACGTTTCATAATTACGACAATGCCGAATTGTTTGAGAAATGTATAAAGCTACTCACTCAGTATGGCAGACCGATTCTCTGCACAGAGTATATGGCAAGGCCTAATGGCAGTACGTTTAAATCATCGTTACCAATTGCTAAAAAATATAATGTGGGTATGTATAATTGGGGTTTCGTGAATGGAAAAACACAGACGATTTATCCTTGGGATAGTTGGAGCAAACAGTACACTGCTGAGCCACCGTTATGGTTTCATGATCTGTTAAAAGCTGATGGAAAGCCCTATATCCAAGAAGAAGTAGACTTGATTAAAAAATTGATATTGAATGCGAAAGGGAAATAAAGAGTGTATACAGCGTTTATTGATGAATATTGATATCTTTATTTATTGTTACAACGAAAAGAAAGGGGCTGTATTTGATTCATAAAATGGCTTTAAAATATGAATTCCTTGGTGTGGTATTTACAGTGTTTGGTTTGCTGGCTTTGGCCTTTATACCAGTATTCGGCCAACAACTGAGTTTCAGAAACTACTCGGTTTCAGACGGGCTCTGTCAGAATACGGTATGGTGTATTTATCAGGATTCTAGTGGGTTTATGTGGTTTGGAACTAAAGATGGGTTGAATAGGTTTGATGGTATCACTTTTAAATCATACAAGGATAAGTCCATATCGAGGAATGGATTAGGCAATTTGTTTATCCGTACAATTATTCAATACGACGCAAATACGTTGTGGATTGGTACCGATGCTGGAATATATACTTATGATTACAATAAAGAGGAGTTCCATTCGCTCAAAGTCTATACGGCAGCAAATGATTCGATTGTAAGCCCTGTTAACGCACTGACGAAAGCATCCGATAGTACTATTTGGATAGCCACGCTTGGGCAGGGGGCATTTAACTATCATACACGAACTGGCAAACTAATTCAATATAAACACTCGCCTACAGCAAACAGTTCATTAAGCAATAATTTTGTAAATCATATTTATGAAACCAGAGATGGCAGTATTTGGTTAAGTACGCTCGGGGGAGGGCTTAATCAATTGCTTAAATCAAATAAAAGTATTGTCCGTTATACGCACAATGCAAATAAGCCGGGTACCATAACCGACAATACGGTATATACAGTTTTTGAAGATAGTCATTACAATTTATGGGTCGGTACAGAAAATGGCGGACTGAATTTGCTAGACCGTGTTCGTGAAACATTTATAGCTTATAAAGCTACCGGTTCGGAAGGAGATATAAGCAGCAATACGGTAAGGCAAATATTTGAAAACAAACCGGGTGAGCTATTCATTGGCACAGAAAAAGGATTAAACGTTTTTTACACCGAAAGGGAGCAATTTATTGTATATCAGCATAAAAAAAATGATTATAAAAGTATAAGTGATAACGCTATTTACGCGATTAGTAAAGACAGAGAAGGAGGTGTCTGGGTGGGAACGTATTTTGGCGGAGTCAATTATATCCCCAAAAGCAATAAACAGGTTGAACACTATTATCCGACAGGTGGTGTAAACGCACTTGGTGGTCGTGCCGTAAGTGCTTTTTTAGAAGATAGGAAAGGTCGGTTTTGGGTAGGCACCGAAGATGGCGGACTGAATCTGTTTGATAATAAGGAACAAAAATTCACACAGGTACTCAGTAATACCAATTTTCAGAATGTTCATAGCCTTGTAGAAGATAAGAATGGCACAATTTGGATAGGAACTTTCCTGACAGGATTAGTCAATTATAACCCCGAAACTGGCGTGTACAAAAATTATTTGCACAATGAAAATAATCCAAATTCTTTGTCGAACAACAATGTGTTCAGTGTTTTCAAAGACAACGACGGAATGATATGGGTTGGAACAATTTCCGGCATTAATATATACGATCGCAGTACAGATTCGTTTAAGCATCCCACTCAATTGCAGCTTGATAGAATTTATATCTATGACATTTTGCAGGACAGTCAAGGCAATATGTGGTTCGCAACTTATGGCAACGGTATCATTTTCTACGACAAAAAACAGCATACATGGAAGCAGTACTTGCATCGTCCGAACGATAATGCTTCGCTTAGCAACAATAAAGTAATTGTCATTCATGAAGATAGCAAGCAGCGCTTATGGTTTGGTACAGAAGGAGGTGGCCTAAATTTACTTCAGGACACTGCAGGCGCTTTTAGACATATTTCTTACGACGAAGGTGTTATAAGCAATGTGATATTTGGTATTTTGGAAGATGCTGATGGTTATTTGTGGATAAGTACGAATAATGGCTTGATTAAGTATTTTCCATGTAAAGAAGCCGTGGCTGTATATGGTGACAAGGATGGTTTTCAGGGAACACAGTTTAATTATAAAGCGTTTTATAAAGGGGTTGATGGCAAAATGTACTTTGGGGGCATAAACGGCTTTAACGCGTTTTATCCTGAAAATATTTTGCAGACAACCTATGTACCTCCTGTTAAGATTGTAAACTTCCAGTTATTTAATAAAGATGTAACGGTTGGAGGCAAATCACCCTTAACGCAAACCATCAGTCAAACTTCAACGATTAGGCTGGCCCATAATCAATCGGTAATTAGTTTTGAGTTTGTTGCATTAAGCTATACGTCGCCTACTAAAATTTTTTATTCTTACATGCTCGAAGGGTTTGATAAAGAATGGATAAGTGCGGGCAGCCAGCGCAAGGTCACGTATACCAACCTTCCTGCAGGCGAATATATCTTTAGCGTTAAAGCATCCAATAGCGATGGTGTTGGGAACGAAGACGGAACGTCGCTTAGGCTTATTATTACGCCACCGTGGTGGGAAACCAAAACAGCATATATTGTCTATTTGCTATTATGTATCCTGTTGTTTTTTGTTTTGAGGTATTATATCTTAAAATCGATTCGCCAACAGCATGAACGACAGTCAGAAGCTGCGCGCATACAAAAAGAGCGAGATTTTTATAATCAAAAAATACAGTTTTTCACTACAATCGCACATGAGATACGAACTCCGCTCACTTTGATTATTGGGCCATTGGAAAATATCAGGAACGAACATCAAACTGAAAAAAGTGTTCATGAACAGTTGGAATTGATGGATAAAAACGCGCAACGCCTACTTAATCTGGTCAACCAATTATTAGACTTCCGGAAAGTTGAAGAGTACCGCTATTATCTCTCTACAGAAAAAACGAATGTTATACAACTCGTAAAAAACATCTATAACCAATTCAATGTAAATAGTCCGAAAAAAATAAAGTTTAGGTTTCATTCAAAACTCACAGAATTATCTTCATGGTTAGACATAGAAGTGTTTACGAAAATACTTAGCAATTTACTGTCTAACGCCATGAAATTCACTAAGTCGACTATAGATGTTTGCGTTGACGACATAACATTCGTCGAGCTGCCTGTCGATTGCAAAACCCACCCATGCATCATTATTCACGTTAAGGATAACGGGAACGGGATTGACCCTAAGCTAATAAATGATATTTTCCAACCGTATTATCAGCTATCCGATAGTGGTAACGTACGCGTTCCGGGCACTGGAATAGGGCTTGCGTTGGCGAAATCATTAACTGAACTCCATAATGGTTTATTAATGGCAAGTAGTACAATAGGTATCGGATCAGTATTCACAATTGCCATCCCTTTAATGCTTGAGAACGGAATGGCTAAACATTCGACAGAAACTATCAGTCATCTCGATTCTACGAACAATAGATTTATCGTAAAAAGAAATCCCGAGACCATCGATAATAAATCCAAGACAGGAAGCCCCAGTATTCTTATTGTTGAAGACAACGTAGAAATTCTAACATATTTAAAGCAATGTTTTGATGATGAAAATTACCATATAGTTACGGCAACGAATGGAGAAAAGGCATTACTTCAGCTCAGTAAATATGAAATAGACATTGTCTTGTCGGATGTGATGATGCCTGGCGTTGACGGATTCGAATTATGTAAGAGTATAAAAGAAGACATAGAAACAAGCCATATACCAGTGATATTAATTACCGCTAAATCGGGCTCAGAATCTGCCGTGGAAGGCCTTGAACTTGGAGCCGACGCTTATTTAACCAAACCATTTAGCGTAAAACAATTACGATTGCAGGTACACAACATTTTACAGTCAAGGCGGTTATTACGTGAAAGATTCCATAGTTCATTAATTGAACCACAAACTTTATCCTACAATAAAACTGATCAAAAATTCCTAGATGCGATAATTAAAGTCGTAGAAGAAAACTTATTGGTAAGCAATTTCGGCGTAGAAGAGTTAAGCAGAGAGGCGGGGATTAGCCGTTCGGGACTTCATAAAAAGCTAAAAAAATTAATTGGCCTGGGGCCAAACGAATTAATTCGATCAGTGCGCTTAAAACATGCAGCAAAAATGATTGCAACACAGGAATACAGCGTATCAGAAGTAGCCTATAGTACCGGCTTTAGTTCTCCTTCCTATTTTACTAAATGCTTTACCAGAGAATTTGGCGTTAATCCAAAAGAGTTCACTCTTGATAACCTAAATAATCTGTCCTGACTTGGAATTATTCCAAAACGAAGCCTGCTTCATAACCACATGACTGCCAAGCAGGTCCACCATCGTCGTTTTACCAACTTGACGAGGCCCCATAATCACCTGAATGAACCGTCTTGGCTCTTTTATCCTATTTTTAAATTCCTGTAAATAAGATCTTTCGTACACGTTGTCAGATTTACTCAATACAGTGAGTAAATTTACTCAATATATTGAGTAAA